>Ga0209083_1003568_pt1 | contig 12856 bp, 11 predicted proteins | sample AM7aDNAmetaG_FD_184132 | JGI IMG/M metagenome (GOLD analysis project Ga0209083, IMG submission 184132) | Freshwater microbial communities from Finland to study Microbial Dark Matter (Phase II) - AM7a DNA metaG (SPAdes) (version 3) | ecosystem: Environmental > Aquatic > Freshwater > Lake ...
TTAATGGGGACAGCGACTTTTTCACATCTGACAAGAATATTTCGTTCCGATCTTCTTTGTCTTGAGTACGATTCCTCCCAAATGTATAATTAACTTTAAAATCGTTAGGAATATTAGCGAGGGATTGTGCCGAGGATAAGAAGGACAATAGTGGCTGGTATGCCGCATCATGTGACCCAGAGGGGAAATTACCGGCAAAAAATATTTGATACTGATGCTGACCGAAGGCAATATCTGGAATGGATAGAGCACTACAGCGGGAAGTATAAGGTTAAAGTGATTGCTTTTTGCCTGATGTCCAATCATGTTCATTTCATTGTCATTCCCCAAAACAGTGACAGCCTTGCGAAACTATTCAATACGACACATATGCGTTACTCGCAATACTACAACAAAAAAAAGAAGGAGAAGGGGCATTTGTGGCAGGGGCGGTATTTTTCTTGCGTTCTAGGTGATGACCGGATGAGAAAAGCCGCCCGGTATGTTGAAAGAAACCCGGTAAGGGCAAAATTGGTGAAACGCGCTGAGGATTGGAGCTGGTCCAGCGCAAAGTTTAATATGGGTGAAGGAGAGTCTCAAATACAAATAGACGGTATTGGGGCGTATTACGAGGTTACAGGAAGCGAGTGGAAGGAGTATGTTCAGGAAAAGGATGAAGCAGAATTTGTGCAAGAAATCAGAACCGCAACGAATATGAGCAGAGCGCTAGGGAGCGCCAAATTCATAGAAAGCATAGAAAGGAAACTGGGCGTTAGCTTGAAATTGATAGGACGCGGCAGGCCGTCAAAAGCGGAATAAAAGTCGCTGTCCCCTTTAGCTGTTATGGTGCTCTGGGCGCGGCCATGGGTACTTCAGTCTCGCTTGTTGCCGGGCAAGTAATAATAATGAATTTTTACTATAGCTATGTCATTGAGCTCAATATTAAGGGATTCTGGACGGAGATAGCTAAAATGACACCTGCGGTATTGCTTGCTGTGGGTGCAGAGCTACTATTTGCCAGGTTTGTAGGAGGATCCGGCAAGTTCTGGTTCTTGATTAATGCAGTGGCATTTGTCGGATTCTATTCTATTTTTATGTGGCTAATCGGATTAAATAATTATGAAAAAGAACTGGTTCTTGCGCCTATCCGTAATCTCTCTAATAGGATAAAAGCAAAGATTTGAAACAAGGGCAATTCCTATGGTTCTGAGGATAGCTGCTTAAACTGGTTGTTTGAAACAAAATATCGGTGGTACTATCAGCCTTTCTCACTTCAAGGTAACTACAACTATCTGCGGCGGGGTGAAAAGGCGGGCTGGGGGAAAGGTGACGCCTATGCCGTTGGAGATTATCAGGGTTGTGTTCCCTTCTCTGATTACGCCGGAGCGGTATTTCTGTTCATAGGCAGACGGAAGTTTTGGCGCCCAGAGCCCAAAGAGTGATATCTGTCCGCCGTGAGTGTGCCCGGAAAGCATAAGGTCTATCAACCCCGGCTTTATTTCCTCTATATAGTCGGGGTTGTGAGAAAGCAGTATCACAAAGTCAGAATAAGTCGTCCCTTTAAGCGTCTGTTCAAGGTCCTGTGTCCCGCGCCACAAATCTCCGACGCCGCCTATCCGTATCCGTTCCTTCCCTTTCACAATCCAGGCGCCTTTGTTATCAAGCAGTGTTATTCCGGCAGCTGCAATAGAACGCTTTTTCAAATCAGCATAAGGGTAGTAGTCGTGATTCCCGAGTACCCCGAATACCCCTAAAGGCGCGCGAAGTTTGCCAAGTTCTTCAAAGCAAGCGGAAACATTTGAAGGGCCGGACATATCCCATTTTGGGAGATATGTGAATGTGACATAATCTCCCCCCAAAAGGATCAGATCAGGCTTGAGCTTATTGACTCTTTCAACCAGCCTGGCAGTCCTATCCCTGCCAAAATAATCTCCGTAATGGATATCTGTCAGGAAAACTATCTTCGTCCCTGAAAATGAAGCGGGAATCTTTGAATTCCTTGCTTCTATATGCTTCTCTTGGAGCCAATTGGGTTCTACGCGAAAAGCATAAAAGATCAAGAGGGCAGGCAATCCGAGCAAAAGTGTTGTTATTAGGAGAAGCTTTCCCTTCATATTGAGTATCTTACCATAGAATATAGGCAAATGACTGCTTTGATGATATACTATGTAACTGTAATGTCTTTGACAAATAAGTGAAAATGTGGGAAAATATCTTAGTTTAATGCTTTTGCTTGGTTTCTTTCCGTTATCGGGGGTTTTAATATGCTAAACAGAAGGATTACGGCTGTATTTGTCATAATATTATTAGCCGTTTTGGGCCATTCCCAGGATATGCTTCAGCTTGATATGGGCGCTGTTCAAGAAATAATCAAGAGCGGCATAATAAACAAGGAAGACGCCGAAAAGATATCAGGCACCCAGAACATTTCGAAAGACGCCGCTTTAGCCGCGCCGGTAATAGAGAACAAGAAAGAAAATATAGATAAACCTTCCCTTATAGAAGAACTCTATCCCGATGAAACAAAAACCAGCTTTATCAAGCAGTTTGGCTATGAGATATTTAGACAGCCGGCTACATTTGCCCCTATAGATAATGTTCCGGTAGGTCCTGACTACATGATAGGCCCGGGAGACACTTTTGTTGTCTATATATCAGGCAAGCTTGTTCAACAGGAGACTCTCAATCTCACGGTTGACAGGGACGGCAGGGTCTCTCTTCCAAAATCAGGTTCGGTCTTTCTCTGGGGGATGAAATTCTCAGAGGCCGAAAAACTTATCAAAGACCAGCTCTCAACTAATTATTCAAACTTTTCGCTCAATATAACGCTGGGCAAACTGCGCACCATCAAGGTATTTGTCCTGGGAGAGGTGGTCAGGCCGGGGGCCTATACCCTTAGCGCTCTTTCCACAATGTTTCACGGCCTTTACGCGGCCGGCGGCCCCACCAAAGTTGGTTCTTTCAGAAAGGTCAAAATCATCAGGGACAATAAGGACTTTGCCGTCATAGACCTATATGATTTCCTGCTGACAGGCGAGAAGGGGCAGGATGCGCGCCTTCAATCCGGAGACACTATATTTGTCCCGAGCATTGGCAAGATTGTAGCCATCAGGGGAAGCGTCAAAAGGCCGAGAATCTATGAACTTCTCGGAGAGACCAAGCTTTCCCAGATGATAAAAATGGCAGGGGGGATTTCGCCGACCGGCTATTTAAACAGAATTCAAATAGAAAGAATAGTAAACAATGAGAAGAAATCAGTCTTTGATTTTACGGCAAAAAGCCTTGATACTATTTCGGAAAATGATGTTTCGGTTAAGGACGGCGACCTGGTTTCCATCTTTCCAATCAATAAAGTTAGGTATGGCTATGTTTCAATAAGCGGCAATATCAGCATGCCGGGCGAGTATCAGCTTACAAAAGATATGAAAGTAAAAGACCTCATTGATAAGGCGCGCGGCATTCTGCCCGGCACCTACACTCAGAGGGCAGAAATTATAAGATATAGAGATGAAAAGAAGAAAGAAATAGTAGCTTTTGACCTGGCGAGACTGCTTAAAGGCAACGATAAGGAAAACTTTTCTCTGAAAGAATGGGACCAGGTAATTATCTATACTCTTTCAAATGTAATCCCGGTCCAGAAAGTACAGATAAGCGGAGCGGTTAACAGAGAGCTGAAGTTGGATCTTACGGAAAGCATGAAGATATCGGACATAATCTTTCGCGCCGGCGGCTTAAAACCTACAGCTCGCCTTGACAATGCCGAACTCTTCCATCTGGTGGCCGGTAAACAGCCGGAAATAAGGACAGTAAACCTCAGAAAAATACTTATAGACAAAGATCCGGATGAGGATCTTCTGCTCCAGGGCAATGACCACCTCTTCATCAGGGAAGATGTCTCCTGGACCAGAAAGAAGACCGTGACTCTCTCCGGAGAATTTAAATACCCGGGAGTCTATGTCGCTGACTACGAGGAAAAACTTTCTTCTATCATAGAAAGAGCCGGAGGGGTCACGCAGAAGGCCTTCCTGCCCGGAGCAGTATTTACGAGGGCCTCAGCGAAAGTTTCACAAGAAAAGGCCATGGCGAAGTATCTGGAACGCTTGCAGGCAGAGGTAGTTCAGGAAAGGGCAAATGTCCAGGCCCTCAGTTTGACGGAAGGCGAAGCGAAACGGGTAGGGGACGCTCTTAAGGGCAAGGAAGAGGTTTCTAAAATCTACGCCAGCATAGAAGTTCCGGGAAGAATAATTATTAAACTTGATGATCTTGCCGCCTTGAAGGACAGCAAGGATGACATAATACTGGAAGAAAACGACGCGCTGTATATCCCGCAGACTCCTTCTTCGGTAAATGTTATAGGCAGCGTCTATAATTCTGCAGGTATTATCTACGAGCAGTACAAAAACATCTCTTACTACATAGACAAGGTTGGAGGCACCACAAAAGACGCGAACAGGGGCGAGACCTATCTGATTCGCGCGAGCGGAGAAGTTGACAAGAACAACGCCTGGGGTACGGAAGTCCGAAAAGGAGATACCATAGTGGTTCCCGCCCAGATAAACGCCGAAACAAACTGGCTTAAAATGTTCTTAGACACTTCCCAGGTAGTTTACCAGGCCGGTATAGGGGTACTGTCAGTTTCAAAGTGGTAAAAAAACAGAGCGGGGGCAAATAAAATGGCTGAAGAGGCACAAGAATTAACATTACTGGATTATTGGAATATTGCCTGGAAATACAAAAAGTTTATTTCTATTGTCACAGGCCTTGTAACGGTTTTAGCCGTTATCTATTCGCTAATCCTGCCGAAGATTTACACAGCGACCGCGGTTGTCCTGCCGCCCGAACTTGAAGACATAAGCAAAGGCGGTTCAATGATGAACAGGAATATGTTTTCTTCCCTGGGTGATATGTTCGGCGGTGGGTATAATTTTTCAAATATTGTTCTTTCTATGTTAAAGAGCAACAGAATGTCCTCAGATGTAGTTGTGAAGTTTGAACTTCAGAAAGCGTATAATTCTATTTCTGTTTCTGACGCTATAAAGGCGCTAAGAGATAACACAAATATCTCTGTAACAAAAGAGAAAGCGATTTCCATAAGCGTTGATTCTAAGGATCCAAAACTCGCCGCTGACCTGGCTAACTATTATATTATTAACCTTGACCTTATGAATGTTGAGCTTGGAGTTACTTCAGCAAATCCGGTTGTGAGAGTCTTGGATAAAGCAACTCCGCCTGAGCAAAGAAGCAAGCCGAGCAGGTCACGGATTGTGCTTGTGGCATTTGCTTTATCCTTATTCGGTTGCTATTCGGGCTGCGTTATCAGAGAAAATTATACGGTTAAAGGAAAGAACTAGAAGGTGGCAAAGAAACCTTGACAGGCGAAAAGGACAGAGGAGAGGGAATGTCAAAACTGTTCTATTTGCGCATTAAGAGAACGGTTGATTTACTGCTTTCCATTTCTGCCCTGTTTATTCTCTGGCCCGTTCTTCTTGCGGTAAGCCTTGCGATAAAGATAAATTCCAGGGGGCCTGTGTTTTTCAGGCAAAAACGGATTGGTATTCACAAAACGCATTTCAATATACTAAAATTCAGGACAATGAGAATAGACACCCCAAAAGATATTCCCACGCATCTGGTTGCTAATCCTGAGCAGTACATAACAAAGGTTGGCAGGTTTCTCAGGAAGACAAGTCTCGACGAAATTCCGCAGATATTTAATATAATCGGCGGCACGATGGCAATCATAGGCCCGCGTCCCGCGCTTTGGAATCAATTTGATTTGATAGCCGAAAGGGATAAGTATGGCGCGAACGATGTCGTCCCGGGACTCACCGGCTGGGCGCAGATAAATGGAAGAGACGAATTGCCGATAGAAACTAAAGCCAGATTTGACGGGGAATATGTAAAGAACATGAGCATTTGGCTGGATATAAAATGTTTTTTCGGTACAATTGTCTCAGTAATTAAGAGCAAAGGGGTTGTTGAAGGCGGAACTGGAAAATTAAAACAAAAAAGATAACGACCAAAACTAATAACTATCCTGTAACAAAAGCTGGTTATATCCTGCGATATAGTAAGCGGAAAGTTTCGGAGTTCTTAGTTTTCGGGTTAGATAATCGGGGGTAGCATGAAGATTCTTGTTGTTTGTCAGTATTATCACCCCGAGCCATTCCGTATAACGGATATTTGTGAAACACTGAAGGCAAAAGGGCATCAAGTCACAGTGCTGACCGGACTTCCAAATTATCCTCAAGGACGAGTACTGGCTGAATACCGATTTGGCAGAAAAAGAAAAGAAACCCTAAATGGAGTAGAAATACTAAGGTGTTTTCTTGTAGGACGCGGGAAGAACCGAGTAGGATTGTTATTAAATTATGTTAGTTTTGCGCTTTCAGCTTCACTCAAAGCTCTCTTCCTGCGCCGAGACTTTGATGTTGTATTTGCGTATCAACTTTCTCCTGTGCTTATGTGTCTACCTGCCATGGTATACAAAAGACGCTTTAAGAAAAAGATGGTCCTGTATTGTCTTGATTTATGGCCTGCCAGCCTCACGGCAGGAGGAATAAAAGAAAGTTCTATTGTTTTTAAAGTGTTTCTTTCTATCTCTAAATGGATCTATAATTCAGCGGATACGCTACTGGTAAGCTCAGGAATGTTCAAGGAATACTTTTTGGACATTTTGGGAATTAAGTCTGCCAACATTATACATCTGCCTCAATATGCGGAGGAAGTATTTAAATCAAGTCAAGTTGTAAAGAAGGCAAAAGAAGGTTTTACCTTTATGTTTGCCGGAAATGTAGGTGATATGCAAAGCGTAGAAACCATAATTAAAGCCGCCAATGAGCTGCGTGAAAATAAGAATATCTCATTCCAAATAATTGGAGACGGTTCAAGACTGGCTCAATGCAAGAAACTCGCTTCAGAACTGGATGTAAAAAATATATTATTTCTGGGGCGCCGTCCGGTTGAAGAAATGCCGATGTATTATGAGAAGGCAGATGCAATGCTTGTAACGCTCAAAAACGATAAATACTTGTCTTATACTCTGCCGGGTAAAGTCCAATCTTACCTGGCAGCAGGTAAACCAATTGTCGGGGCTATAAACGGTGAAACAGCGCGCGTGATTGAAGAGGCCGGCTGTGGCTATTGCTGTAAAGCAGAAGATTATAAAGAACTTGCAGCTATAATCTTGATGTTCAGCAATTCCAACGAAAAACTAAAGATGGCGCAAGCTGCCAGAGAAATGTATCAGAAAGAATACCGAAAAGAACAGTTTATGCAAATATTAGAAAATGCTTTTGTCTAGCCGATTGATTTCTGTATAAGATTTGGAGGAATTGCGGTGCTTAAATGCCTTTGAAAATATTGCAAATAAATTCAGTCTGTGGTTACGGAAGTACCGGGCGAATTGCAACAGACATCTATGGCGTTTTGAAAGCGAATGGCGACGACATTTTCGTTGTTAACGAAGATTTGTGGTGGCGCTTCAAATAGTAACGGTGTGGCAGAATCATTGTAATCTATATTGTTTTTTTGAATTTATTTATTCGAGTTGTAAGTGATGGAGGGTTGTGTTATGAAAATACTATTTATTACAAACATTCCATCGCCATATAGAGTAGATTTTTTCAATGAATGGGGAAAAACAGTTGAGCTTACAGTTATTTTTGAAGGTCGTTTCGAAGACTTTAAGCTTAATTGGAAAAAAAATGAAAAGATGTCGTTTGAGTCGGTTTACTTGACACCAGGGGCTGTAAATCGGAAAAAACTTAGTTTTAAAATAATAAGATATGTCCAGAAAAATAAGTTTGATGGGATCGTAATAACAAATTACTCTAATCTGCCAGAATTGCTGACATTGTTGTATCTTAGAATAGCGAAAATAAAGTTTTTCCTTGAAGTGGATGGTGGAATTATCAAGCAGGATAATGTTCTAAGGAAAATATTTAAGTCATTCTTGGTATCTAAGGCGAGTTGGTACCTTAGTTCCAGCAAAGAAACAGACGATTACCTGATTCATTATGGGGCAAAACCAGAAGCTATTCATAGATATCCTTTCTCGTCGCAGAGAAATGCGGATGTACTGGAAGTACCGGTCAATGATGAGACGGTTAAGGGAATACGGAAGAAGCTTTATATAACTGAAGAGAAGGTTATTGTGGCTGTTGGGCAATTTATTTATAGAAAGGGTTTTGATGTATTGCTTGAAGCTGCCGGAAGTATTGATAAAAATGTTGGTATCTATATAGTGGGAGGAACACCGACTGAAGATTACTTGCGAATTAAAAAAGAACTGGGCCTAACAAATGTGCATTTTGTGGATTTCAAAACCAGCGAACAACTTAGAGAGTATTATAAAGCTGCGAATGTTTTTGTTCTGCCAACAAGAGAGGATATCTGGGGGCTTGTTGTTAACGAGGCTATGGCCTGTGGTTTACCTGTAATCACTACAGACAAATGCGTAGCCGGATTGGCGCTGGTTAGAGATGATGAAAATGGATATATAGTTCGTGTTGATGACAAAGATCAACTCGCTGAAAAAATCAATAAAATATTGCGCGACGATGATTTAAGACAACAAATGTCTGCCAATAGTTTGAAAAAGATAAGAGAATATACCATTGAAGAAATGGCGATCAGGCACAATGAGATATTTGATGAAATCCTTGGTTTAAAAGGAAAAACGAATGAAGCCAAAGATTAGTGTTATTATTCCTGTCTATAATGTTGAAAAGTATTTGCGACTGTGCATAGAAAGTATTATCAATCAAACTTTAAAAGAGATTCAGATTGTATTGGTAAATGACGGATCTACTGATAGCAGCCTGGATATATGTGAATTGTATTTGAGAAAAGACAACAGAATTCAATTAATTAATAAAATGAATGGTGGATTATCATCTGCAAGAAATTCCGGGCTGAGCGTTGCAAAAGGGCAATACGTTTCTTTTATAGATTCTGATGATTGGATAGATGATAGAATGTTGGAGGATCTTTACACAGATGCAATAATGCATGACGCTGACTTGGTGGTTTCTGGAGAAGTAATAGAATATGTATTTGAGAACTATTCAAGAATTGTTTTATCTGGAAAAACAACGAACACATCTCAAAAATCAGAATCAGCAGGCTATGTGTTTGAGCTGTGCACTAAAGGGCTTTTTAGCGTTGTTTGGAATAAACTATACAGGAACAATGTTGTCCGGCAAAACGATATTAAGTTTGATGTCGACGCAATGCCAGTTGAGGACATAATATTCAACGCAAGCGTGTTTTGCAAAATAAACTCCCTCTCTATTTTGGACAGAGCATATTATCATTATATGAAACGCGATGAGAACACCTATGTAACAAGGTATAGCCAGAAAATCTTTGAAATTGCAAAGGCAAGATATAGCTCTTTCGTTCAGGTGTTTGAATATTATGGTTTAGATAAGACAGAGCACACCGACTGGCTTGACAAGACTTATGCCTTAGGCCTCCTAGACTGTGTACTTAATATGTACAGAAAAGGTTCAACTCTTGATTTTATTGGAAGAAAATCTTTTCTTCGCGATGTTATTTATTCGGATACAAAGGCTAAGGTGGTAATGGTCAGTTTTAAGCCAAATAACATTTATGAAACAATATTTATGCTGTGCTTCAGAGGTAGCAGCCCTACACTCTCGGTGCTACTCTTAGATGTTTTGTTTTGGTTTAGGAAAAATCTTAATGTATTGTACTTGAAAATTAGGAAAGGCAGTAACAAAAATGACTAATGATAAAGAGTTCTCAACTGACAGAAAAGATAATATGTTCAAAAATATTGGTTTTGTTATATTTGTGTCAGTTGTTTGTGTTTGCTCAAATCTCTCGCAGTTGCCACTTTTGATAGGATCAGAAGTGGCAAAATTCACTATTATTACGATGTGGACGCTATTGGGGGGTGTTCTGTTTGTAATAGCGCAAAAAAACAAAATCTTGCATTCTTATACATCTTTCATACTTGTGGTGTCTATTTGGTTTGGTTTTATAGTTGCAATTATGGAATTGCTTACCCCAGGCCTATATTTTGCATCTTCTATGCTTTACCCTTTTTATCTGTCTATATTTGTCTTTATCGTCGGATATAAATCTGCCGTAAAAATAACAACAGAATCGTTTAAAGTTGTTATTTGGGCATACGCTATTAGTAGTGCTGCAGTTGCAATATCCATATATCTAATTGCCTTTCAGTTTTATTCAGGCTTAGATAGTAGAGCATATTTATATGCCTCAAAAAACTCAGTATCGCAAATTATATTTACAGCTGTAATCTTTATCCTAATAATGTTCAAGCCAAAAAAATTTGTGATAGGGGTTGGGAAGTATCTCGTTATCCTGCTTTTGGTAGGGGAGTTATTACTACTTAGAAGCAGGGCTACAATTATTTGTATACCACTATTGCTGGTAGTAATAATTCTTTTTGACGTAAGGAAACAAAGAATCTGGGCTACCTTAGCCCTACTTTCGTTATTAATATTTGTTTTATCGAACCAAACTTTTTATGATTTAAATGTTAATAGCGTTCTTTTAGGAGGTAGAAGTATAGATAATCTGAATGATATTTCATCCGGTAGAGTTTCTATGGCACAATCATTTTTCCCAGCCTTTAGCCAGCATATTTGGTTTGGGTCTGGCGGGAGTAAAGAAATTTACATTGAATCTTTCCCTCTCTCAGCCTTGGTTCAACACGGGATTATTGGTGCAACGCCACTTCTCTTGATGGCTGTTTTGCCTCTTTATTATGGGATAAAATTGCCGGCAAAGTTGGGTAAATGGAAGATACTGTTAATTGCAATATCGGCAACCTATCTTCTCAATGGATTGTTTGAAGAACTAACGCCGTTTGGCCCAGGCGTGAAAAATTATATGCTATGGTTTCTTTTTGGTCTACTTGTTGGTTGGAACAAATTGGAAAAGACTATAAGGAGGCAAGATGGGAATTTCAGATAGAAGAGCAATATCAATAATTATTCCAGTATATAATGCAGAAAAATACCTGAAACAATGCATTGAGAGCATTATTGAGCAGTTTTTCAGAAATTATGAAATTATTCTTATCGATGACGGGTCAACTGATTCAAGCGGGAATATTTGTGACTCATATTCAAAAAAATGGGAGTTCATCAGGACGATCCATACTGAGAATAAAGGAGTGTCAGCAGCACGAAACACCGGTATAAAGGAATCAGTCGGTGAGTATTTACTTTTTGTCGATTCGGACGACTATATAATAAATGGTAGCCTAGAGAGATTGTATAAAGTTTGCAAGGATCATGACTTGGATATGGTGCGTGGTAAATATCAGGTTTATGAAGAGGCTGCCGCTATCTTTAAGTCGCCTATTGATTACAAAAAAGTCTCTTACCTTGACAAGAAAATGAGTTCCGCAGATTATTTTAATTTAGCTATAGAAGAGAATAAATACGAGATTGTCCCAGTGTTAGGTTTATATAAAAGACAGTTTATTGTGAATAATAACCTCTGGTTTAGAGAAAATAGTAGAATGGAAGATCATGAGTTTACATTGAAGTGCTTGATAAAGCAGCCATCTGCCATGATAATGCAAATTGATTATATGTTTTATGTCTACAGGAAACACGAAAGAAGCATCACAAAGACATATTCCGTAGATATTATTGCTGAGATAGTCTCAAATTGCTACTCAATGATTAAATTCATCAATGAAATTAAGGTGGATATTAGAACGTCCCTTAATGCGCGGAAAGCAATAAGTACTCTGCTTTATCAGGCTACCTCAGTCTATGGTCGCATGAACAAATTTGAAAGGCAGAGAACCATTGAAATAATACCGAGAGAGTTATTGATGTATTCATTTAAGCATTCAATTGATAAGTATCAGAAAACTAAATTTTTTTTATTTTTGTATCTTCGACCAATCGTAGATATTATATATTTCCTAAAATAGACATTTTAAGGGGTTCCTGATGAAAGTAATTCTCACAGCACATGGAGGCAGTAGTAATCATGGGTGTGAAGCAATTGTAAGATCCACTATAGGTATACTTAATGGGCAGAAAGAGTTTTTGCTATTTTCAGCAGATAAGATTTCTGATCAACTTTTCAACATTGATGATATTTGCAGTATTGGTGAATGCAGGAACAGCGTTAAAAGATATTCGGTTCATCATATCTTGCTTAGTCTTGGTTCAAAATTAATGAAATATGACAACGCATATCTCAGGAATATATTTAAGGAGCTAATTGAAAGTATAAATCCTGGAGACATAGTGTTGTCAATAGGTGGCGACAACTATTGTTATGGTGTTCCGATAGCAATGATGTTCATAAACAATATCGCAATACAAAAGCAAGCCAAAACAGTGCTTTGGGGTTGCTCTGTTAATCCGGAAGCTTTACGGAGTCACAGAGTAGTAAACGATTTAAACAGATATTCTCTAATAACAGCGCGCGAATCTATTACCTACGATGCGTTGGTTGCCGCCGGAATTAAGAAGAACACTGTATTATTTCCAGATCCTGCATTTACATTGAAAATGATAGAAAAAGATCTACAACCGCGGTTTGTAAAGGGAAACACAGTAGGCGTGAATGTTAGTCCTTTAGTGCTTGGATATGGGAAAGACAAAGATTTAGTAATGCGAAATTATTCTTTTCTCATTCAACATTTACTAAAGACTACAGATATGCAAGTAGCCTTGATTCCTCATGTTGTTCAAGCAAAAAATAATGATCTCGAGCCACTAACAGTCCTTTATAAAGAGTTTCAAGATACAGGACGGATAGTACTAATCGATAATCGTAACTGTATGGAGCTGAAAGGCTACATTTCTCGCTGCAGGATGTTTATCGGAGCCAGAACGCACGCCACGATTGC
>Ga0209083_1003570_pt1 | contig 12854 bp, 12 predicted proteins | sample AM7aDNAmetaG_FD_184132 | JGI IMG/M metagenome (GOLD analysis project Ga0209083, IMG submission 184132) | Freshwater microbial communities from Finland to study Microbial Dark Matter (Phase II) - AM7a DNA metaG (SPAdes) (version 3) | ecosystem: Environmental > Aquatic > Freshwater > Lake ...
ACCTGAAAGGACTGTCCCGAAGGGAGTTTCTGAAGGATGCCGGACTCGTAGTCGGCGGAGCCGCTGTAGGCTCCCTCGGCCTGGCCGCCGCCTGTAAAGGAACTTCGACTACCGACACCGTCACCAAGACCGTGACAGGTACGGCCACTACTTCTACAATCACCGTCACCCAGCCCCCCGTCACCACCACCGTGACCAACGTCGTTGACCCCCGTTCCGTCTTCAACGTCAACGGCAGCGTCATCAAGATGGACGTCCAGCCATACTGGTCCCTCAACTTCGTATTGCGCGAGAAGATGGGGCTTACCTTCACCAAGGTCGGCTGCGACCGCGGCGAGTGCGGGCACTGCACCGTCCTTATCGACGGCGTACCCATGTATTCCTGCATGGTGCTGGCTATCGACGCCACCAACAAAAAGATCGAGACCGCCGAATCCCTCTCCCCCGACCTCGGGAACCTCACCGGCATAGCCAAGAGCTTCCGCGACAACGAAGCCTTCCAGTGCGGCTGGTGCACAGCCGGTTTCATGATGGCCACCAAGGCCCTCCTGGCTGCCACACCCAAACCCACGATGGCGCAGGTCAAAGCAGGCCTCTCGGGGCACCTGTGCATCTGCAGTTCCATAATGGAGGTCTGCAATACAGTCGTGAAGATCGGAGCAGGAGGATAAAATGGCACAGACATTTCTAACCGGAGCCCAGACTTATAACGTTGCAGAAACCTTTTCCGACCCAACGACAGTAATCGGCAAGATCCCCAACCAGCTCGACCATTTCGCCACCCGTGTCGTAACAGGCGACTGGGACTTTGCCGGCGACGTCCTTCCCGGCGAGAAGCTTTTCACGGGCATCAAGTTCTGCCCATATGCCCATGCCAACATCAAGGCCATCGACACCACCGCAGCTTCCAAGATGCCCGGCGTCAAAGCGGTGATTACCACCATGGACATCCCCACTACCGCCACCGCTGCCATGGTCGGCAAGAACAGCGCCGGCGTCTACGAAATCACTTATGAAGGCATGGTCGTGGCCGCCGTGGCAGCCACCGACCCCTGGCTGGCCCATGCCGCCGCCAATGCCATCGTCGTGACCTATGACGTACTGCCTTTCGTCGTCGACATGGACGCCGCCATGGCCAGCAACGCACCCGCCGCCATCACCGGCACCACCCCCAACTACCGCACCACCACCGCCATCAACAAGGGCGACGTGGACACCAACATGAAGCTCGCCGATGTGACCTACCAGGACACCATCGGCTGGGCTAGCTTCTATTCACACAACACCCCCGAACCCCGCGAAGCCACCGCCAAATGGGTGGGCGACGAACTGTGGGCATGGAGTGGTTCCCAGCAGATCACCGGCCACATCACCAACATAGCAGCCGCCATGCAGATGGACGAAAGCAAGGTCCACTTCATAAGCCACGGATGCGGCGGCGGTTACGGAGACCGCAAACCCAACGGCGAGGAAGCCTGGATCGCCGCCCTGCTGGCCAAGAAAGCCGGCATGCCGGTCAACTGCATGTTCAGCCGCCACGTCAACGCCACCGGCGGCGCCACCCACCAGTCCCAGCAGAAAGCCACCATCAAGATCGGCTGCAAGAAAGACGGCAGCATCACCGCCGTCGACGCCCAGTGGTTCGGTACCACCGGCACCATCGCACTGCAGCTCACCTATCTGACCGATAACATCCGCGCCACCGGCACCCCCATCACCACCAACGTGCCGCGCACCGGCCCCTTCCGCTCTGTCAACGGCATGCATTCCTGCTTCATCAGCGAGCAGGTCTTCGACCAGATGGCTTACCAGCTGGGCATGGACCCTGTCGACTTCAGGATGAAAGTAGCCGTCACCCCAGAGCGTGTGGACCAGGCCACCAACAACCCTGTAGGTGCCTGCCCTCTGAAGATCATGCTCCAGAAATGCTCCGACGATTTCGGCTGGAAGACTAAATTCCACGCCCCCGGTGCCAAGACACTCGCCGACGGCAGACTGCACGGTGTAGGCACCTGCTACACCGTCTCTGAAAAAGGCTCTTCGTCACCCGGGCGCACCATGATTGTCAGGATGGCCCAGGACGGCTCTGTACACGTCAACTGCGGCATCGGCGCCGCTTCCTCGGGCACGCACACCGCCCTCGCGGTAGTCGTGGCCGAAGCCCTCGGCACCACCATGGACCGGACCAATGTCACTGTCGGTGAGACACTGCTCGCCGGTTACGGCGGCAGCCAGGCCGGCAGCCAGGGCACCATGTCCAACGCTTACGGCGCCTTCGAAGCCGCCAAGCAGGTCCTCGGCGTACTGATGACCAACGCGGCCAAGACACTCAAGACCACTACCGACCAGCTCTCTTCTTCAGGCGGCAAGATCTTCCTCACCAGCGACCCCACCAAGTTCGTGCTGCACAAGGACGCCGTAGGCTCCAACTGCATCATCGGCAAGGGCGACGGGTCCCTCCTCGGCGGCGGCCTGAAACGGCTCATCCCCGGAACCAGCTTCACCATCGGCCAGTCCACCACTGTACGTGTTGACGTGGTCGAGATGGCTGAAATCGCCGTCGACCCCGAAACCGGCGTAATCGAGATCCTCAACTGGATCCAGTACGTCGACCTCGGCAAGGTTCTCTTCCCCAAAGGCGCCATGGCCCAGATGACCGGTGCCATGATCATGCAATACGGTTTCCTCTTCGGTTGGGAACAGATCTTCGACCCCACCACCGGCGCCACCATTAACGGCGACTTCCTGAATCAGAAGAACCCGACTTCCGCCGACCTGCCCCTCGAAATCATGAAAAATGTCATGTATGAATCCAACGACGCCGCATCAGTCTACGGCGGCCACGGCTGCGGAGAGCCCCCGGATATCTGCTATGCCGCCATCCACAACGCCTTCTACAACGCCACCGGAAAACGCGTCAAGAACACCTTGATGTACCCGGCCAGGGTGTTGCAGGCGATGGGGACCATATAGGAGGAAATGAAATGAATCCCTTTACAGTAACCAGCCCTGCAACCGTAGCCGAAGCAGCAGCCACACTCGCCAAGGGCAACGCCGCTATCCTCGCAGGAGGCAGCGAAATCCTGGCCGGCCTTAAAGCCATGAACTCTCCGGCCACTCCCCCGGCCACTCTGGTCAACCTGAAGACCATCCCTAACCTCTCCTATATCAAGGAAGAAGGCGGGATGCTCAAGATCGGCTCACTCACCACCCTAACCACCATCGCCGCCAATACCACCGTCCAGACCAAGTACACCGCACTGGCTCAGGCCGCCGGGGCCGCAGCCTCTCCTGAACTGCGCAACCAGGGCACCATCGGCGGCAACATCTGCCAGAAGGTGCAGTGCTGGTATTATCGCGGCGACGATAACCTGTTCAACTGCCTCCGCAAAGACTCCAAGGGCATCTGCTATGCGATGGCCGGCGACAACCGCTACCATTCCATCTTCGGCGGAGTCGGCGGATGTTTCGCCGTCAACCCCTCCGATACCGCAGCCGCCCTCACCGCTTTCGGCGCCAGCATCGTTACCAACAAGAAAACCTGGGCCATCAAGGACTTCTTCGCTGTGAACGGAGAGAATACCACCGCCCTCGCCGCCGACGAGATCGTCACCGAGATCCAGATCCCTACCCCCGCAACCGGCACCAAGAGCGCCTTCACCAAGTTCGCTCTGCGCAAATCCTTCGACTTCCCCATCGTCAATTGCGCCGCCGTCATCACCCAGGCTTCGGGTACTGTTTCGGCAGCCAGTATCGCACTGAACGCAGTGCATAACCTGCCCCGCAAAGCCACGACCGCCGAGACTTCTATCACGGGCAAGGCCATCAATGCCGCTAACGCGGACGCAGCCGGCACCGCGGCCGTCTCCGGAGCTACCGCCATGCCCGCCAACGCCAATACCACCACCATCGGCAACAAGTACATGATCCAGATCGCCAAGATTATGGTTAAAAGAACCATCCTCGCCTGCGCCTAGACCATACTTTGGGGAAAATCAGCCCGGCGGCAATTGCCGCCGGGCTGATTTGTTGCAGACCCCAATCGAATACACAGTCCATTGTTTTGTGTTATCTTGAATCAGTAATATCTGGATAAAATCATGAAAAGTTTGCTGAATATCAAAGAAATACTCGACTTTGCGATTTTGAAAGAAATTGATGCACAAAAGGCTTATACGGACATCTGCGGGAAGACTGAAAGTCAACCGGCGAGGGAGGCACTCCAAGCCCTAGCCCTTCAGGAGAAACAGCATCAGGATATGCTGGAAAACTACCGCTCCGGTTTATTGATACAGGGAGCACTCCGCATGGAACACCCCTGCGATTTCCATATAGCCGAACATTTTGCTAAAACCGGGCATTCTGCTGGAATGGACCTAAAAGACGCCTTTCTTTTTGCCGCCGACAGGGAAAAGGACTCTTACGAATTCTATTTAAGGCTGGCGCACCTTCACGCCCGGGGAGAAGTAAGGGATTTGCTCGAAAGACTGGCTTCACAGGAACTCGAACACAAAGCAACTATAGAAGCTCTCTTAACGGAAGTGGCCTTCCCGCAGACCGATGGCGGGTAACGATTTCCATTCTAAACCGCTTGCGGTAAAGCGCACGAAAACACTATAATCGAAAGATATGGCCGACGAAGAGAAACCCAAGTCCCCGCAGACCTATTCCCGCCTGACGATCATTTCCATTTTTATATTGGTAGCGGTTGGAGCGGGAATAGTGCTACTCGACCGCAAACAGGTCATCCACCTTCTGGATACATCAAACTGGAGTTTCCTGTTCGGGGCTTTGATATTGACAACGCTGTCTTACGTAGCCGGAAGTTACAGCTTTGTAGTAATCATGCGTGTGTTCGGGAATCGGATTAAAACTCCACACCTTTTGAATATCGGTATGGCTTCGCTGGTGCTACAAAACCTCATCGGACAACCCGCGGGGCTTTCGCTGAGGATTTTACTACTCGGCAGGCATCGTGTGAGAAACCATCTGACCGTGGCGGCTTCCCTCCTTCTTTCTTATTTTAAAAACCTGCTGTATTTTTCACTTATTCCCATCAGCCTGATATACATCGTTGTGAGTCACCCGCTGCCAGCATTTGGAATAACGACCATCCTGCTTATCATCCTGACCCTTGTTGCTTTACTTGTCGTAGCTACCGGCATTGCCTTTTATTCCAGGCTGCGGGTTTTCGTATTGCGGGGCATCGGAAGAATCTGGCACCTGGTGAGCAGGCGGAACATCCAAAAAACACTGGACCAGTTCAGTGAAGCCGTGACCCTCGGAGTTGAGGACCTCAAAAAGCGCCCTGACAATCGAGTCCCCCTGGCAATTTCTATCCTCATCGACGTGGCTGCATCCATCGCGGCGCTTTGGTTCTGCTTCGCTGCGCTAGGCATCCCGGTGCACGTCGGAGTTCTACTTACCGGGTTCAATTTCGGCATAACTTTAACCGTGATTTCTTTCATCCCCGGTGATATGGGCGTTCAGGAGGCCACTATGGCCGGGGTTTTCGCCCTGTTCGGGGTCCCTTTTTCCGAGGGAGTCATCGCCGCCATCCTTTTCCGAATCGTTTACTATTTCGTACCTTTCGTGATCAGCCTGGCATTCTACTGGAGCCTACTTCGAGAGAAAGTCGTAGAATAAGGCTTGGATCTAAATAGAAAACCGCGTTCGCCATTGTTTGACAAAGCTCCAATCGTATCATACGATTGATTAATTTCAACACCGCCGGCCATTGCTGGAAAAGAGAACGTGTGAAGCCAATCACTTTTATTCTTACATACGTACGTAAATATACGCGCGTCATGATATCCACCATCACGGCGATGATCGTGCTGGTTGGGCTGCAGTTGCTCGTTCCATGGATCATCGAAAAGCTGCTGAGCGCACTACAGGACAAAGGTGCTACAGCTGATACCCTTCACATCATCAGCCAACTCAGCCTGTTGGTACTTATCGTCTTTGTAGTCAGAGCTGGCCTCACTTTCGTGCGCATGTACCTTTCTCACGTAGCTGGGTGGGGAGTCGTGGCTGACGTGCGTAAGTATGTCTACGAACGCATGCAGCGTTTCACGCTGCGTTTTTATGAAAACAAACAAACAGGGCAACTGATGACACGAGTCGTGGATGATACAGGTCAATTTGAAGACCTTATCGCCCATGCCGTTCCCGATGTCTTCGTCAGCTTCATCACTCTTGTCGGCGTGCTGTTAGTGCTGTTTTTCATGAACTGGCGATTGGCGCTACTTTCATTGATACCGATACCTTTCGTGGTGCTTTCGATGCGCGGCTTTGCACGTTATGTAAGGCCAGCCTTCCGGGAGCGCCAAAAGGAACTCGGCAACCTTAATGCCATACTCTCCGACAACTTGTCCGGTATCCGCGATATCAAGGCTTTCACCCGCGAAGACGCCGAAAGCCGCCGGTTCAACGAACGCGTTGACGCGTACCGATATTTGTCGCTCAGAGCCATCAAACTGATGTCGGCGTTCGAACCGTTCGTCGATTTCTCCTCAGCGATGGGCACGCTTATAGTAATCTACTTCGGCGGCCGACTGGCTTTCAATCAGGTACTCTCCGTTCCCGTTCTGGTGGCTTTCTTCCTTTACCTAGATCTGCTGTACCAGCCCGTGCGGACATTAAGCGGCTCGTGGGAACAGGTACAAAGATCGCTGGCGTCGGCGGACAGGGTTTCGGAATTACTGAATGAGGAACCGGAAATGCGTGACCGACCCGGAGCGGTAAGACTCAACGGCACTGTGGAAGGGGCCATCTCATTTAAAGACGTCTGTTTCGAATACAAGACAGGCATCCCGGTCCTCGAACATATAGACCTGGATATCCCTGCTAAAAAGATGGTCGCGCTTGTCGGACCTTCCGGGGTTGGCAAGTCCACTCTCGTCAGCCTCATCCCTCGCTTTTATGACGCGAGCAGCGGTGTGATCAACCTGGACGGTTGCGACATCCGAAATATCACTCTGGAAAGCCTGCGGCGACAGGTTAGCATCGTGCTGCAAGACGTGTTCCTATTCCACGGTACTGTTCGGGAGAATATTCTGTTCGGTAACCCAGATGCTTCGGATAAACAGATAGCCGATGCTGCCAGAGTGGCCAACGCCCAGGAATTCATCGATGCCATGCCGGACCGCTATGACACGCTAATCGGCGAGCGCGGGATAAAGCTCTCGGGCGGTCAGAAACAGCGCCTTTCTATCGCGCGCGCCGTCCTCAAGGACGCGCCGATACTTATACTCGACGAAGCAACCTCTTCCGTCGATACCGAAACCGAATTCCTGATTCAACAAGCGCTGGAGAGGCTGATGACGGGGCGTACGACCGTCATAATCGCCCACCGGCTTTCTACCATACGAAAAGCAGACAAGATAGTGGTACTGGAGGGCCGCCATATCGCGGAAACGGGGACCCACGAAGCCCTTATGGCAAAAGACGGTCTCTATAAAAAGCTGAATAAAGCCCAGTTCAGACTGGAGAAAAGCGGCCCGATGAATGAGGACGAGGAATGAACGAATCCACCCTTACGCGCTGTTCGTGGGGCGCGGATGGAATAATGAGGCGTTACCACGACGAAGAGTGGGGAGTGCCTGTCCATGATGACCGGAAACACTTCGAATTTCTTATCCTGGAGATATTCCAGGCAGGCCTCAGCTGGCTCACGGTATTGAAGAAACGCGATGCTTTCAGAAAAGCATTCGCAGATTTCTACCCTGAACTGGTAGCTGACTTCGATTATAAAGACATTGCAAGACTACTGACAGATTCATGCATCATCCGCAACCGTCTCAAGATTGCTGCGGCGATAAATAACGCGGCAAGGTTCATGGAAATCCAAAAGGAATCAGGCAGCTTCGACAAGTATATTTGGAAATTTATAAATTATAAAACACTGGTCAATGAGTGGAAAGAATTATCTCAAATCCCTCCCCGGACTGAACTTTCAGACAGCATCAGCGCCGACATGAAAAAGCGGGGATTCAAATTCGTGGGCTCCACTATCGTTTATGCCCACCTTCAAGCGACGGGACTCGTCGATGACCACATAATCGGATGCTTCCGGCACAGACTACCTCACGGAGAGACCGTGATTCACTCCAATGTCCCCGGCTAAGAAGAAGCCACCGGGCCGGTGCACCGTTTGTTTAAGCGCCATTCGTCCAAACAACCTTTTATCCGACTGGCTCAGGAAATATACACTCAGCGCAGAAATATTCCCGCGAAGACCAATCCAATCCCCAACACTGCCCCGATGACACCTCCGATTTTCAGGGCCCCCGGTTCCGGCCGTTCAGGTGTGTGCTCGATGAACTCCCTCAGGTCGTACCGGTTGATAAGTGATTCCTCGTAGGCCCGGGACTCTTTACGTCCCCAGAAATAAAACCCAACACTCACAATGATGAAGAATGAACCGAGGACGATAGACCAGACTTGCGTTGACATCTCTATCTCCTGACCGTCCAAGACCGCTTGCGACCGTCGGCAAACGCCGAACTTACTATTTCAGTGTGGATGATACGCTTCGGAGCAAAATGAAAAAAACCGGCTTTGGAAACACGGAAACAGGGCGGGTGAGTTGTTATTAATCGATGTCATTTTCCCGAGAAGCCGTGTTCGAATCAGCCCTGACACTGATATTGTCCGCATTGAAAGGGGAATACCCGCGAATACTAATGCCACCGTCTATAATATCTAGCCCTGATCCGCAGGCCTCGCACATCTGATAGCGGGGATTGGCGAGGGCCAATCCGTAAAACTGCTTTCCGCATTTGGGGCATTTGCCTTCTAACATCGTTGTATTATACCAACCATCCACGAACAAATGTCAATAATATTTATTGCTATTTTCATAAATTTTTATTGTTGATCTTCACATTGATAGCGGGAAAGCACCCCCGGCTAAATCCAGAAAGCCTCCGTGGAGGATTGAAGAGCCCGAACGCACATGATAACATTCAGTCATGGAACACTATAAAGTAATACTCCCCGCCCACCTCAACCAGTACGGCTACCTTTTCGGCGGGCATATGCTCCAATGGATTGACGAGTTTGCCTATATCACGGCAAACCAGGAATTACCTGGCAATAATTTTGTGACCGTCGCATTGGATAATGTCGTTTTCAGGAAAAGGGTGAGTGTCGGAGAGATAGTGCGATTTTCAGTCGATCGAACCCATCTTGGCAACACATCCGTTCAGTATGGAGTTAAGGCCTTCGGTACCCGGCATGCCATTCATCCAGGCGACGTTATTTTCGAGACGAAAATAACTTTTGTTGCAGTGGATGTGAGAGGTAACAAGCAAACCGTTAAAAGAAACCCCTGATGCGGAAGTTGCCCCACAGGCGGTTATTGATCCAACAAAGGTTCCGTCACCAACCCGAAAATATTATCGCGGTGTTTTGATAACCCCATGCGGGATAAAATTCAGGGCAATCGAATTCATACAATAGCGCAAACCTGTCGGCGGCGGCCGGTCCGAAAATACATGCCCCAGGTGTGCATCGCATCTTTTGCAGAGAACCGCCGTTCTTACCATGCCGCCGGTTTCGTCTACCTCGCTCTTTACGCTCTTTTCCGATACGACCGCAGTAAAGCTCGGCCAGCCAGTGCCCGAATCGAATTTAGCCTTTGAGCTGAAAAGTTCGTTTCCGCAATTAGCGCAAACGTAAATCCCTTTTTCTTTGTAATCATGATATTTGCCGGTAAACGGCGGTTCGGTACCGTTCTGCCGTGTTACCCGGTAGACATCGGGAGGCAGGATACGCTTCCATTCCGAGTCGCTTTTTAGCATTCTGTCTTCGCTCATAATACCTCCGGCAGGGAAAATGGACGACTGTATAATCCGAAGTATATCGGGAAAGGCATCACAAACGTATAACAAATCGGGGCTAATAATTAAATTGTCATCAAATCAAATGGAATAAAGCCAGATAAGCGAATAAGCGGCATCCCTCGTTTTCTAACTGCCTTTTCTGTTTCGGTTACGGAAAAGGAGCACTATTACGGCACCTGTCAGTACCCCGGCGACAAGCGCGATACTGAAATCCGAAGAAACGAGCCCGCCATTCGAAACCTTTTCAACGGCAAGGTAAATCATGGCAGTGAGAACCCCGGCAAGGAGCGCAGGCAGGATAAGTCTTTTAATCATATTTTCCTTTTAGATTTAATAACGTTTTTATGTTTTACGCGGTATTTTTTCGATTTTAACACGTTTTCCAGCCTCTGGTACACCCGGCTGTTCCTTTGCGTTGCCTTGACGTGCGGTAATCCTTGCTGATAGTATATTCAATATATTGTAATATTTTAATAGCATTTGATAGTTTTATAGAGATTTTCACGCACAATAGATTATTAGTCCAACCAACAATAAGATACCTGCACCCCAATAGGCAGGTGGTAAAACGGGACTTTCAGACAGGAGATTACAGATGACACAAGGTAGCCCGAAGCCCTCCGAATTGGTCGTCCCCAACCTCAAACTGGTTGCCTGGGAGATAACCCGGAGCTGCAACCTCTCCTGCGCCCATTGCCGGGCTTCGGCCGAGAGCGGCCCTTATGCGGGCGAACTTTCGACCGCGCAGTGTTTCGCCCTCGTGGACCAGATAGCTGAAGTCGGCAAGCCTATCCTTATCCTCACCGGCGGAGAACCCCTTTTAAGACAAGACCTGTTCGAGGTCGGCAGGTATGCCTCGGCCAAAGGCTTCCGCGTGGTCATCGGCACCAACGGCACGCTCGTTACGACGGAGATGACAGAACGTATGAAGACCGTCCCCATCTCCCGCATCAGCATCAGCCTGGATTTCCCCGGGGCAGCCATGCAGGACGAATTCCGCGGCCAGAAGGGCGCCTTCGACCTGGCGGTGGCCGGGGTGAAAACCGCACGGAAAGCAGGCATCGAAGTGCAGATAAACAGCACTATAACGAAAAGGAACGCCGCTTTCCTCCCCGAACTGGTGGAACTGGCGCTCGAACTTGACGCCGCTGCATTCCACCCATTCATGCTGGTGCCCACAGGCAGGGGCAAAGGGCTGGCACAGGAAGAACTTGCGCCCGAGGATTACGAAGCCACGCTCAAATGGATCTGCGCCAAACAGGCCGAGCTCGGCGACCGACTGATGTTCAAGCCCACGGATGCCCCGCATTACTACCGCGTCGCCCAGCAGTGCGGCATGAGCGTTACACACGGGCACGGCCATCCCGGGGGACACCCCGGAGCGGGGGGCGGAGCTCAGAACATGAACGCCCACACGCGCGGCTGCCTGGCAGGGACCGGGTTCTGCTTCATCTCGCACACCGGCCGAGTCCAGGGGTGCGGCTACCTCGATCTTGAAGCCGGCAACATCACCAAACAGACTTTCAAGGAAGTCTGGGAAGGATCACCGCTTTTCAACGGCCTGCGGGATATTTCACTGCTTACAGGAAAATGCGGCGCCTGCGAGTTCAAGCGGCTTTGCGGGGGTTGCCGCGCCCGGGCATTCGAAAATACCGGCGACTACCTGGCTTCGGAGCCTTACTGCGTCTACCAACCGAAGCGTTTCCAGGCTGAACCCGCGTTCCCGGGAAACTGATGGGAAAAAGAGAGCTTTCCGAGATCGCGGCGTCCGATAACGCCAAAAGCCCCCAGGGGAACAGCCTTGGCCGCTACCGGTTCCTGCCATGGCCGATGAAGACCTTATACCTCCTGGCCCCGGTGGCGGCCACCCTGCTTTTTATCGTCCACTGGCGCTCAATACCCATATTCGGGAACGTGCTGGCCGGCATCCCCTATTATTACCTGCTTTATGCCATCCTTGGAGTCAACGTATTCATGGGCCTCGGCGCCAACGCCAAAGCCAACAAAAAAGCGCCTCCCTGGTACGACTACGCACTCACGCTGGCCTTATGGGGCGTGACTATATTTTTTCTGGCTAATTCCAACGATATCGCATACCATAATTTCGACCTCCCGCCCAACGCGAGAGTGTTCGGGGCCGCCATCGTCATGGGAGCGCTCGGTCTCGAAGCCGGGCGACGCGTGGCGGGATGGGGCTATGCCGCCATCATTCTGATCTCCATCGCCTATCCTCTTTTCGCCAGTTCCCACTGGCTGGCCACCAATCTCGGAGGTGTTTTCTACGGTGTTTCCTTCCCGCTGAAAGCCGTCTTCGGATCGTATGCCTACGGGGCCGACGGGCTCCTCGGCATCCCCGCGCGCACATTAGGCGAGATGGTCCTCGGCTTCTTCCTGTTCGCCGGGCTCGTGATGGGAACAGGCGGCGGGGAATATTTCATGAAGCTCGCGAACTCGCTCATGGGCCGCATGCGGGGCGGGCAGGCCAAAGGCGCCGTTATGGCAAGCGCATTCTTCGGTTCGATCACCGGCAGCGCTTTCGCAAATGTCGCAGGCACGGGTTCGTTCACCATCCCCGCCATGAAAGACGCCGGCTACTCCCCCGAATACGCCGCAGCCATCGAAGCATGCGCCTCGACCGGCAGCGACACCATGCCGCCCATACTCGGGGGCATGGTTTTTATCATGGTCATCATCTTCGGCCTGGATTATGCCGATGTGGTGGTTGCAACCATCCTCCCCGCCATACTGTTTTACCTCGGCCTGCTGGTCCAGGTAGATTCGTATGCCGCGAGAAACAATATCAAGGCTCGCAGGGCGCAGGACCTGCCCAAATGGTGGCGCATCCTCCCCGAAGGATGGACATACTTCGCCGGCATCGGCGTACTCGTCTATGGCCTGCTTTACATGCGATGGGGAGCCATCACGCCCATCTACGCATCAGCGGCGGTACTCGGCCTCAGAATCGCAGAGTGGTCCGTTAGGAGGATGCTCCCGCTCGGGCCCGGG
>Ga0209083_1003578_pt1 | contig 12834 bp, 3 predicted proteins | sample AM7aDNAmetaG_FD_184132 | JGI IMG/M metagenome (GOLD analysis project Ga0209083, IMG submission 184132) | Freshwater microbial communities from Finland to study Microbial Dark Matter (Phase II) - AM7a DNA metaG (SPAdes) (version 3) | ecosystem: Environmental > Aquatic > Freshwater > Lake ...
GGAATATTGATGCTGACGGACCCAATGCTACCATACTCCTGACCAAAAATACTACGATCCTTTTAACATCGCCTGCGATTGGAACCTCCGGAAGCCTGACTGTCACCAGTAATGGTGCCTGGACCCTAAAGCTTGATTATACCGGCAATGGTGGTAGTAATGTTAGATATGCTCCAGATATATTCACAGGAGCTTCAGGTGCCCGTAATGTTTCAGTTACTTCCAACAGTTCAACCGCTTCTCCTACAACTGCTGATGTTTATAACTGGTATTACGACGGAACTACCGTTTATTGGTCTGGTAAATTAGGTTATAGGTTTTAAGCACAGTTGTTTCTGGATAGCAATGCAAACCCTTAGGATCGATATGACCTTGGGGGTTGGAGGGTTAAATTTGGGGGGTAAGTGATTTTTTCCCTCTCCCCAAATATTGATGAATAATTACATATCGTCACCAATCCGTCGTTTTTCTGCCGCCGAAAAGTCAAAATCGGTATTTTACGATGTCGTTAATAGGCCTGAAATGATGTCCTCATTTTACCAATTATAGGTTAAACCCTACCAATTATGGGGAATATCGTTTCAATTGTTGGACTTTGAAAAATATAAGCATATCTTGTCATAACTTTTGTTTTTATTAGTTGGAAATTTGTAGTTTACAAAAATTAATTTCAAAAAAAGCCACCATTCAAAAAAAAGATCCGATAACAACCTTTATTAACAAAAAAAAAGATACAATAATTTAATTGCCCATATATCGACTTAATACAAAATTATGAAAAGGCTAACCTTAATTTCATTGCTGATCCTGCTCACAGGCAGTTTTGTTTTCTCGCAGATTGGGGTAAATACAGATAGCAGTCTGCCAGATGGTTCGGCGATGCTCGACGTAAAATCAAACAACAAAGGGCTGTTGCCTCCGCGTATGGCACGCGCGGAGATCAATGCGATTGTCAATCCTGCCAATGGCCTTATCGTTTATTGCACCGATTGCGGACCATCCGGCACAGGTGCCTTATCGATGTTTGTTGCAGGGTCGTGGATCCGGTTGGCCACTGCATTTATGGAACCAACTGTCACAACAGCAGAAGCTACCGTCATAACCCAAACCAATGCCACAAGTAGGGGGAATGTTACTTCCGATGGCGGGGCAACGGTTATAGCCCGTGGTGTATGTTGGGGAACATCTGAAAACCCGACAACAGATTCTTCAAAAGCAAGCGATGGAACAGGTATTGGTAGTTTCACAAGCAGCCTTACCGGACTTGCCGCAAATACGACTTATTTTTTAAGGGCTTATGCAACAAACAGTGCAGGAACAGGTTATGGGAACGAAATCTCCTTTAAAACATTAGCCAATTCAGGAGGGATAACCTTCAACCCTGATCTTACCTACGGGACAATGACTGATACCGATGGCAATGTTTATAAAACTATTACGATCTGCACTCAAACCTGGATGGCCGAAAACCTCAAAACAACCAAATTCCGCAACGGCGATCCGATACCCAATGTAACTGACAATGCTGCGTGGGCTGCTTTGGCTACAGGTGCCTACTGCTGGTTCAACAACGATGCTGCTGCCTACAAGGCTACTTATGGTGCTTTGTACAATTGGTATGCAGTAGCCGACAGCCGAAACATAGCACCGATAGGCTGGCACGTTGCTACAGATGCTGAATGGACAACCTTAACAGATTTTCTTGGCGGTGAAAGCGTTGCTGGCGGTAAACTAAAAGAAACAGGCACTTTGCATTGGCTAACACCCAATACCGATGCAATAAATAGCGCTGGTTTTACTGCGCTTCCGGGTGGCTATCGTTACGGAGGTGGTTTTTTCTTCGGAGTTGGCAACTACGGTGACTGGTGGTCTTCTTCGATGCGCTCAGCTCCTTATGCCTGGTGCCGATACATGAACTGCGGTTATAGTTATGCCAACAAAAGTAGTTATGAGGAGTATTTCGGTTTTTCTGTTCGCTGTATAAAGGATTCCCCTGCCGTTGTACCAACCCTTACAACCACAGAAGTTACAGCTATTGCCCAAACCACAGCCAAAAATGGGGGGAATGTTACCTCCGATGGGGGCGCAACTATGACAGCTCGTGGCGTTTGCTGGGGTACATCTGAAAATCCGACAACCGATTCTTCAAAAACAACCGATGGGACAGGTACTGGTAGTTTTACAAGCAGCCTTACCGGACTTACCGAAAACACGACCTATCATGTAAGGGCTTATGCAACAAACAGTGCAGGAACAGGTTACGGGAATGAAGTTACCTTTAAAACTCTTGCCAATGCAGGTGGGATTATTTTCAACCCCGACCTGACCTACGGGACGATGACCGATATTGACGGCAATGAATACAAAACCATTACAATTGGTACACAAACCTGGATGGCCGAAAACCTCAAAACCACCAAATACCGTAATGGCGATCCTATACCCAATGTTACCGATGGTACAGCATGGGGGACATTAGCAACAGGTGCATATTGCTATTACAACAACGATGCTGCTTCATATAAAGTTACTCTTGGAGCATTGTACAATTGGTTTGCTATAGCCGACAGCCGCAACATTGCTCCTTCAGGCTGGCATGTTGCGACCGATGCTGAGTGGACAATCTTAACGGATTATCTTGGCGGCGAAAGTGTAACCGGTGGCCAACTAAAGGAAAAAGGCACAGCACAATGGTACAGCCCGAATACCGATGCTACCAATAACTTTGGTTTTACTGCCCTTCCTGGCGGAGACCGTTACTACTACGAAGGGCCGTTCTACGGTGTGAACTACTATGGCTATTGGTGGAGTAGTACAGCTGATGATCTTACCAAGGCGTGGGACCGCTGCCTTTACTACAACAGTGCCAATGCCAACCGCGATGGTAGTGACAAGCGGGTCGGCTTCTCTGTTAGGTGCGTGCGCAATTAGTTTATTTGAAACTTTGATTATTTAGAGACTTGAAGGCTTTTCAAAAAAATAACATATTAACTACAAATCATAAAACAATGAAAACTTTAAAAAGTTTGATGAAAATCACCGGAAGAATGGCATTCGCTGTTCTTGCACTGATGCTTAATTCCTGGTTTGCTGGAATTTCAACAGTTTTAGCCGGCAATGTGGTGACAAGCGGGACCTCCCTTGTGATCACTCCCGGCAGCACCCTGGTTTCGATGGACAACCTATCGGTTGCCAATGGGGCATCCATAAAAAACGAAGGCCTCCTGATCCTAAAGAAAAACCTGGCCAATGAAAATGCTTTGCCGAATCCGATGGGGACAGGTACCGTGGAATTTTCAGGAACGGCCAATCAAACCGTGAGCGGCCAGAATATCTTACAAAATTTAATGGTCAACAATTCGTCTGGCATCACCATTGGTGGAAATACAAACATCAACGGAATCCTCACCTTGGCAATTGGGAACGTTGCCATCATTGATTATAACCTTTTACTTGGCCCATTATCCTCGATTTCAGGCACACCATCCAACACTTCGATGTTTGTTGCCACTGGAACAGGCGAGTTGCGCAAAGCGTTTGCTCCCGGTTCAACGCCTGCAAGTTTTATTTTCCCTGTCGGGGATGAAACCGGCACGCCAGAATATTCACCGGTTACGCTATCTTTCACCGGGGGAACCTTTGAAACAGGTAGTTATGCCGGTGTCAAGCTGTCGAATTCGACGTATGCCGGACTGACAGGGAATTACCTGAACCGGTATTGGACCCTTACCCAAAATGGGATAAGTTCCCCACAATATAGTGCAATGTTCCAATATTTGCCTTCCGATGTTGTTGGAGCCGAAAGTGGTATCAGTTGTGTAAAAATTGCCCCATCGCCAGTAACAACCTTTAGCACAGCCAATTCCATACTTCACCAGCTCAATGCCGATGGGGCAACAACTTTCGGCATTTTTACAGGTGCTCAAATGTGCTCCTTAGCCGTTGCCCCTTCTGGTGCAAATGCTCCCTCTTCAACAGCAGCTTTTGTTTCGTTCGAAGTAACAACAGGATGCAACTGGACAGCGGCGAGCGACCAAACCTGGTGTACCGTAACCCCTTCCGGTACAGGGAATGGAACAATCGTTGCAAACTGTACCGAAAATATTTCGTCAAGTCAAAGAACAGCCATCGTTACAATTACTGCACCTGGTGCATACGGTAGCCCACAAACAGTAAAAGTGATCCAGGCCGAGTGTACATTACCAGGCAATGCAGGACCAATTACCGGACCAAACAACGTTTGCCAGGGACAAAGTGCCATGATTTATACCGTTGCAACAATTCCTAATGCAACTTCATACATTTGGACCCTGCCTTCAGGCTCGTCCGGTACAAGCGAAACAAGCAGTATCACTGTTAATTATGGGGCTTCTGCAGTTTCAGGGAATATTACCGTTAAAGGGCACAATACTTGTGGTTACGGTGCGAAGGGTACCCTAATAGTAAATGTCAACCCATCTGTTTCTTCACATTTTACACGTGTATGGTGCGGCAATGGTACCGACCATATGAACATCAACGTTTATCTGGCACAAATTGACGGTGTAGATCTGGAGGCCGGTGACGAGATCGGGATCTTTGACGGCACCCTCTGTGTCGGGTCAAAGATTTTGACAGAAAAGCTGTCTGGATCATCCACCCTTACGGTCATCACTTCGAGGAACGATGGATCCGGAAACGGTTTTACCCCCGGCGATGCGATCACCTACAAACTTTTCGACCAAAGCAAAAGCCTTGAGATTTCAAATGTTGGTGCCGCTTATTCCAATGCGCTCGAAACATGGAGCACCGACGGGAAATTCTCGGCCAACGCCACTGCCTTTGTGGAATTGAAGGGCATAAACATTGTCAAACAGGAGATTGCCCTGATTGCAGGATGGAACATATTTTCTGCCTATGTGGTCCCGGCAAATTTAAATCTCAAAGATATTTTCCAAGCATATATCAATTCTGGGAACCTTAAAAAAGTGATGGACGAGGCCGGAAGGACCGTTGAAAACTTCGGGATCTTTGGTGGCTGGAAAAACAGCATTGGGGACCTCACAGCTACCGAAGGTTACAAAGTAAACATGACAACATCTGCTACCCTTTCGCTCGAAGGGACACTTGTTCCATTGCCTTTGGACATTCCCCTGCTTGCCGGTTGGAACATTATTTCCTATCCGAGCATGACCGCACAGGATGGCAAGGCATTGGTACAATCGCTGATCGATACCGGAAAACTGATCAAGGTGTTGGACGAATCGGGCAAGACCATCGAGAACTTTGGCCTCTTTGGCGGATGGAAAAACAACATAGGAAACTTCTCCCCTGGCAAGGGCTACAAGGTGAACGTGAACACATCCTGTACATTGACCATTCAGGCCATTGGGACCAAAGCAGCAGCCTATGTTCCTGAAGTTTTGGCTTCGACCCATTTTACCAAGGTATTCGAGGGGAACGGTACAGACCATATGAACGTTAGCCTTGTTGACTTGCAAACTTCTGGTTTACAAACTGGTGACGAGATCGGTATCTTTGATGGCAAGTATTGTGTAGGCTCTGCCACAATTGGCAATTACCAAATGAAGTCGGGGAGCATCAGCATTCCAGCCTCCGCAAACGAGGGTAGTGGCACTTCGTTGAACGGCTTTACAATTGGCAATGCGATCGGGTTACAACTGTACCGTGGGAACCAATCTTATAACCTGGAAATGGTAACGCTTGCAGGATCCGAGTCGTTTGAAAAGAATGGGTCGGTGTTCCTAAAGGTATCTGCAAACGATCTGCCTGTTATTCAAATTGATAATGGGCCGAACCAGTTCAGGTGTTACCCCAACCCATTTAAGGATGAACTGACTGTCGAAATTCGGAATGCGAAGGAGACCAATGTTGAAGTTTCTGTCTATAACCTTTTGGGACAAAAGATCAAAAACTTGTACAAAGGTTCAAACAAAGGGGAATTGATGCTGAAATGGAATGGCACAAATGGTTCTGGCCATAAGGTGGTCCCAGGGGTTTATCTTGTCAAAATGAATGGGCAAGCCATAAAGATCGTTTATAAACATTAAGAAGCAAAAGAATTTAAAAAGCTACTTTTCAAAGATTAAAGGCTTCACTTGGAGTGGAGCCTTTAATCTTGCTTAAAATACAACCATTAATTGTAATATTTTTATAAAGTTGATTTTGAAACATCTAATTATTAACCTTTTGCTGATTCTTTTCGTACTAAATTTTGCCCAGGCACAAGTGACTGGTTTATTTGAGAGATTCAGGCAGGAAAAAAAGATTACGAATTTCATTGTTAACGACAAGGGTATGCCTACCTTTATCAAAGGTAATCTGACACCTAAGGGGTTAAAAAGCATATCAACTGGTCAGGTCAGCAACAATGCAAACGAACAGACATTTTTGTTTTTTGAGGAAAATCGCGAATTGTTTCAAATGGTTGATCCGCGCAAGGAGCTAAACATCGCACGTATTGACACTGACAATTTAGGCATGACCCATGTAAAGTTAAAGCAAATGTGGCAAGGGGTTGAAGTATATGGTTCAGAAATGATAGCCCATTTTACACCTACGGGCGAACTCAGTATCCTTAACGGTGAGTTTTTAGCTGGTATTGATGTACCTGTTTTACCAAAAATTACTGCCCAGGAGGCAGATTCCATCGTATTGTCAAAAACTGAATCTATTGGCGAAAAGCCGGTGCTTACCAAGACACAATTGGTTATTTATCAATACAATGCAGAATTCTACCTGGCATGGTTAATTGAACTTTCCGTTCATAACCCTGCCGGTAGATGGGATTATTTTATAAATTCCAAGAACGGTACAGAGATATACAAAGCAAACCGAATAATGAATGGACAACCTGAGATAACTGGTTCTCAAGGGAATAAACCTCTCTTAAGACTTGAAATAGACTCGGATAAGGGGGTAAAAGTCTTTGATGCTGAAAGTGGAGTTTTAAAAAATCAATTTCTAAAACCTGTAACCAATGATACAACTTCTGGATTAATTCAATCCGAAAATGTATCAATTGGTGCGACAACTTATTCTAATTTAGTTCTTTATAGTGGAACAGGTGCGATTAACACTTATAATTACAACACTACGAGTCATCAACTGGATATCACCAATTCGGTCCAGAATATAGGTTCAGAAACAGCTGGAAGTTTTCGCACCGGATGGTACCTATCGACAAAAAAACCGATAAATAAAACCGATTATTTGGTGACTACATCAAATACTGTCAGTCTATCTCCAGGAAGTTATGCTAATGTTAGCGGATCAATCGACCTGAACAATGTAATTGGTCTTCCAAAAGGTACATATTACATTGGAATCATTTTTGACGATCAATCAGAAGTAATAGAAACCAATGAATTAGATAATTATAGATCTTTCACGCCTTCAATTGATTTTGGGGTCCCACCAACAATAAACTTGTTTATTTATAAAAGCACAGGATCGAATAACACTTATTCCTATAACGACACCAATCATCTGTTGGACGTCAATTCGAGTATTCAAAACGATGGTTCCGGATTGGCTGGAAGTTTTCGTACCGGATGGTACCTATCTACAAATACAACGATAACCACCTCCGACCAATTATTGGCTATTTCAAATAGCAGTAGTTTGGCTTCAATGAAATATTCAAATATAAGTCAATCTATCAACCTGGACGATATTACCGGTCTTACTTCAGGAACCTATTATATCGGTGTCATTATCGATGACCAATCTCAATTAACGGAATCCAACGAAGCCGATAATGCTTTTTTTTATCCCCAGTCAATCTATTTTACCAGTGCTAAAGGAGCGGATTCGATCGGGACGGGAATTGGAGTTATGGGCGACACAAAATCACACATTGATAGTTATGGCTTTACAGGATCATTCGATCTGTTGGACCGGACAAGAAGAGTCAATAACAATCCCCACAATCACAATGGACTCATGAGAAGTGAACAATCCATTGAGACAAGGCTATATCCAGATACCACACCTCTGAATGATGCCGATAACATTTGGAACAATTCCTTGCAAGCTGCTGCTATTGATGCTCATGTGTACGCTGGACTTGTTTATGATTATTTCCGTACTCAGTTTGACCGAAATGGTTATGATAATCTTGGTACTGGAATGCTTAGTATCGTTGACGATACTACCGGTTCCAACAATGCCAATTGGAATGGGTCTGAAGTCACATTTTACAAAGTATCGAGTGGATATCGTTCGATGGCAGGAGCAATTGATATTGTTGCACACGAATGGGGACATGCCCTGACAGAAAGCGAGAGCAATTTAATTTATGAGAAAGAACCTGGGGCCTTGAATGAATCATTTTCGGATATGATAGGTATTGCCGTTGGATTCGGAACTGGGATCGACCCTGATTGGCAACAGGGTGAAAACTTTTATAACAATAACAGGGCAATCCGAGATTTGTCAAATCCACATCTTTGCAATCAACCAGATACTTACTTATCTGATCACTATTGGGTTGACGTATTGAATTGTACCCCATCTGAAACAAATGATTATTGTGGAGTTCACGCGAATAGTGGGGTTCCCAATAAAATGTTTTACTTATTATCTCAAGGTGGAACTTTCAACGGCATTACCGTGACAGGAATTGGTATTTCAAATGCGATTAAGATCATGTATAGGGCAAATGTAAACTATTGGACGGTTAGGACAGACTTTCTTAATGCAAAACAAGGGTGTGTAAGTGCGGCAAATGATTTGGATATTACTGGGAACTGGGCAATCCAGGTACGAAATGCCTGGGAGGCGGTAAATGTTGGTGTTCCATTATCTATACCAGTTGCAATTGCAGCGACAAATATTACTTCGTCAAGCTTTTCCGCCAACTGGAATAAATCAGCAAGAGCAACAAAATACTTTGTAGATGTTTCATTGAATAGCTCTTTTAGTAGTTTCGTAACAGGATTTTCTAATAAAGAGGTCGCAAATACAACTCTGCCTGTTACAGGGTTGACTCCGGAAACTACTTACTATTATCGTGTTAGGGCATCTGATGATTTGGGTTCCAGTTCCAATTCCAATACAATTAATTTGAAAACCTTAAGCAATCCTTGTATGTTATCTGTCATTCCTTTAATTCAAAATATTAGTTACAGTTCTGCCGGATCAACAAGCTTCACGCTCACATCGACCTGTAATTGGACTGTCGAAAGCGACCAAACCTGGTGTACGGTAATCCCTTCTGGTACAGGTGACGGAACAATTGTTGCTACCTATACCGAAAATATTTCTTCAAGTTTAAGAACCGCAATTTTAACAATTACGGTTCCCGGCGCATCAGGAAGCCCGCAAACAGTAAAGGTAATCCAGGCAGGGTGCACATTGCCCGCCGATGCAGGTACAATTACAGGTACCTCAACCGTTTGTCAGGGACAAAGCTCGGTTGTTTATACCGTTACAACAATTGCAAATGCAACTATCTATGTTTGGACACTTCCCACAGGGACAACCGGTTCAAGTACAACAAACAGTATCATTGTCAATTATGTGGCTTCTGCCATTTCAGGCAATATTACGGTAAAAGGGCACAATACCTGTGGTGACGGTGCAGTTTCAACTTTGGCGATTACGTTGAATTCAGTCCCTGTGGCCAATGCCGGAATAGACCTGTCGGTGAACGAAGGGGTTACAGTAACCCTTGATGGGACAGCTTCTTCTGATGCCGATGGCAATGTCCTGACTTACAAATGGTCAGCACCGGCAGGGATTACATTAAGTTCCGAGTCTGCGCTAAAACCAACTTTTATTGCACCAGAGGTCATGAAAGATACTGCTTTTACGTTTAGCCTGGTTGTTAATGACGGATTGATCGACTCACCTGTTGATCAAGTCGTTATACAAGTTAAAAATGTGATATCCCTTCAGGAAATCCCCTTGATTGCCGGATGGAACATCATTTCGGCCAATGTTGTCCCAGCCAATGTGAACCTTAAGGATATTTTCCAACCTTTCATTGATTCGGGGAACCTCAAAAAAGTAATGGACGAAGCTGGAAAGACCATTGAAAACCGTGGTTTTTTTGGTGGATGGGTAAACAATATTGGAAATTTGACAGTCACCGAAGGTTACAAAGTGAACATGACAGCGGCTGCAACGCTTTCGCTCGAAGGGACACTTGTTCCATTGCCTTTGGACATCCCACTACTTGCCGGTTGGAACATTATTTCCTATCCATGCGCGACTGCACAGGATGGCAGAGCATTGGTCCAATCGCTCATCGAAACTGGAAAACTGATCAAGGTGATGGACGAATCGGGCAAGACCATCGAGAACTTCGGCATCTTTGGCGGATGGAAAAACAACATCGGTAACTTTGAACCTGGAAAGGGCTATAAGGTAAAGGTGGCTACCGATTGTAAATTGACCATTCCGGCCGTTGCTACAAAGGCGGCAGCGTATGTTCCTGAAATCAAGGCTTCGACCCATTTTACCAAGGTATTCGATGGTAATGGTATCGACCATATGAATGTCAGTCTTGTCGACTTGCAAACATCTGGTTTACAGCCAGATGATGAGATTGGAATATTCGATGGAAAATATTGTGTCGGTTCGGCCACAATTGGAATTGAACAGTTGAGATCGGGGAGCATCAGCATACCTGCCTCCGCAAACGAGGGCAGTGGCAATTTGGTGAACGGCTTCTCTATTGGTAATCAGATCAGTTTGAAATTGTACCGTGGGAACCAATCTTACGATCTGGCTTTGGAAATGCTTTTGGGAACCCAGTCGTTCGAAAAGAACGGGTCGGTGTTCTTGAAGGTATCTGCAAATGATCTGCCTGTTGTTCAATTAGATAATGAACCAGACCAGTTTAGGTGCTACCCCAATCCGTTTAAGGATGAACTGACTGTCGAAATTCGGAAAGCTAAGGAGTCCAATGTTGAAGTTGCAGTCTATAACCTTTTGGGACAAAAGATCAAAAACTTGTACAAAGGTTCAAACAAAGGGGAATTGATGTTGAAATGGAACGGCGCCAACGATTCGGGGCATAAAGTTGTCATTGGGATTTACCTGGTAAAAATGAATGGACAGGCAATTAAGGTCGTTTACAAATATTAAAAAGTACAAGTGCCTAATTATCAATAATTCTGATAAAATGATAGAATCCAAAAAAAAATAAAACGTTGGTTTACTTACCTTAAAGAAATTCTCCAAAAGGATTGGGAGTGTTTTTGGACTGCCTCTTTTGTCTTGTTGCAAAGCAAAAAACATGTTGTATAACAGAAAATTAAATAAGGGGTTTCAATAATTGAAAATATTGAATGTTTATATTTGTATAGAATAATCCCATTAATAATAAAATCTAGGCCCTTATGAAAAAATCATATTTTTCAATCGTAGTATTTCTGAGAGGAACACTGACTTATGATGAGAATTAACTAAATTTACATAAAATTATGAACACTAACATTTTATTGAAAACAAGAAAACTCGTCCTGACGATTTGGATGATGTTGTTATCCGTTTTAGGATTTGCCGTCGCCGTAGGAGGACATTTTGTTCCTGCCTTCTATCCAGGTAATGGTCAAGATCATATGAATTTAACCGTTATTAGTGCTACAATTGGAGCTGCCTCTTTAGAGGCAGGTGATGAAATTGCAGCTTTTGATGGAAATATTTGTTGTGGGGTAAAAATCCTTACCAGAGCAATTGATCCCACAAATTTTGATACTTTTCCTTCCATTGCAGCCTCAAAAAAGGACGATGGATCATCCAACGGTTATACTGTTGGGAATGCAATTAGTTTTAGATTCTGGGATGCAAGTGCTGGCCTAGAAATATCAGGTGTTACACCGGTATTTTACGATCCCTTTTCAGGATTACCAACTACTGCACCTGTTTATACAGCAAATTCAACTGCTTATGTTAGCCTTGCATTCGTTTCTCTTAACAGGACCCCAGTTGCAAACGCAGGTCCAGACCAAGCAGTTTGTGAAGGTACTACTGTGACCCTTGATGGTTCAGCCTCCTCTGACGCAGATGGCAATGCACTGACCTTTAAATGGTCGGCTCCTGCCGGATTCACCCTTAGTTCAACTTCAGCTACAAAACCAACGTTTACATCACCCGATGTTGCTACTTCTACTAATTATACTTTTACTTTGATTGTCAACGACGGCACAGTTGATTCACCATCCGATCAAGTAGTTGTAATGGTCAACCCGAAGCCTGACGCTGCCGGGACCATCACGGGAGACGCAATTGTCTGCCAGGGAAAGAATTCGGTAGTTTATACCGTTCCCACAATTGCAAATGCAGTTACCTATCTATGGGCCCTACCTCAAGGGGCAATAGGGAATAGCTCAACCAATAGCATTACGGTCAGTTATGGCGCAGCTGCCGCCTCTGGCAACATAACCGTTAAGGGGCACAACGATTGCGGTGACGGCACTGCTTCTATTCTACAAATAATTGTAAATGAACTTCCTACGGCACCAACGGTCGGGACAATCACCCAGCCAACTTGTGACTTTGCGACCGGAAACGTGGTCCTTAACGGTTTACCAGCCACGGGATCATGGTCTTTGACAAGGTCCCCTGGTTCCATTACCAAAACTGGGACCGGCACAACCTTTACATTCCCTGATCTTGCAGAAGGAACATATACCTTCACGGTGACAAATGCCGCGGGATGTACTTCTTTGGCATCGGCCAATGTTGTAATCAATGCCCAACCGGCAACACCAACGGCACCAACGGTGGGGACAATCACCCAGCCAACTTGTGACTTTGCGACCGGAAGCGTGGTCCTAAACGGTTTGCCAGCAACTGGGTCATGGACTTTGACAAGGACACCTG
>Ga0209083_1003583_pt1 | contig 12822 bp, 14 predicted proteins | sample AM7aDNAmetaG_FD_184132 | JGI IMG/M metagenome (GOLD analysis project Ga0209083, IMG submission 184132) | Freshwater microbial communities from Finland to study Microbial Dark Matter (Phase II) - AM7a DNA metaG (SPAdes) (version 3) | ecosystem: Environmental > Aquatic > Freshwater > Lake ...
TACTGATTGATACAATATAACAAGGTTAAAATTAATTACATTCCAAGTCCATTTTTAATTATTACCATATACAATTCAAGACAACAATAAAACAATAGGTTTATAAATCAGGTAAATATAAAATATACTTTACGTCAATTAAACTTGTTATAGGTAAAATACTTTCAGCAAACTTTCAGCAAACAATAATATTTTAAGCAAACTTTCAGCAAACAATAATATTTTAAGCAAACTTTCAGCATTGAATAAGTAAATATGAAAATGTAAATTTTACACTTTTAATGTAAATTTTACACTTTTAATGTAAATTTTACACTTTGAAAAAGACTGAAAAAATATAATATATTGATATATTGTATATTACATATTATTATATTATATTATAATATTTACTTATTCCTTTATTAATCAAACCATTACTTGTTTCAGTAATTTTATATAAAGGCATCACTTTACACTTTACACTTATTACATTATTTAGAAATTCCAGATTTCATATTTCAAACCATATACAAAAAATCGTATATAAAAAACATATTGATAATATGAAAACAAACAATAAAATAAAACCAGTAATTATAAGAAAAGGCATTCATAATTCAGCTCTTAAAATTGATTCTAGAGGTGCCATTATATTATATTATTCAAATAATGGAGAACGATTTGAAAAATCACTTGGTATTAAGGCAGAGGATAGAAAGAAATATGAGCAATTCATATTTGATAAATTTAATGCTTTTGAAAAAATAATTTCAGATTATAATCACGAATTTACTGAATATCCTTCAAAGAAAGATATCGAATTCAGAATGAACATTATAAATGAAACCAATTCAATTTCAGAATTATTTAAAAAATTTTTAGACTATCAAAAATTTAATAGATCCAAATTAAAATCAATGAATAATTTATTATACCATTTAAATAATTATGAAAATATTAATGGAATATTAAATATCAATAAGATAAATCAAGAATTCATTGATAGTTTTATGGCATATTTATTAAATATAAATAAAAAATATTTAACCAAATATGTAATTGAAAAAGAGGAACGCTGTATTAAAAGCAGAAAATTGGACGATAATTACATAATATCATTAATGTATAACTTAAAACGATTTTTAAATTATTGTGGTGAAAATGGTTTAATAAAGAAAAATAAAATTGATTATAAAAAAATATTTGAAAAAATAAATACTGAAAAATATCCGGAAGAAAGTTTTACAAGAGAAGAATTGGATTTCCTTATTTCAAAAAGAAATTCATTTAATATTGAAAAAGCAATAATATTTAATTGCCCATATTGTAAAAGTAGGAATCTGATTGAATATTATGGTAGGTATAATAAACCAAGATATAAATGTGATGATTGCGGAAGAAAATTTCAAAAAATATTAAGTGAAAAAACCAGATTAAGACAAATAGCATTGAAAAAATGTTTAGACCTACTACTATTTCAATGTTTTACATCATTAAGACATTCTGATAGTGTAAGAAATATGAAAGATTATATAAAAGATAATTACATTAAAATCAAACCCATTAAAACAAAGAAAAAGAAAAATGAACAAATAATACCACTTATTCCATTAACTATTGAAATATTAAAGGAATACGATTATGATTTTAAAGAAGTTAACAGAGATAGACATACCGTAAATATTAAAACATTACTTAAAGAATTTTCAGAAGAAATGCCTTCGTTTAAAATTATGAGAGAAGAAAAATATAATTCAAACGGGGAAGAAATTATAAATTATGTGCCGAGATATTTACGATTTGGATCGCATTCAGGACGCAGAACCTGTATAACTCTTATGATTGAAGCGGGCGTTCCATATACAGAAGGAATGAAAATTTCAGGACATACTTCAATTCAAATTTATGAAGGTTATGTAAATACACGACAAATTAATAATGATAAAAATCCTATCAATTGTATTTTTACTGGTGAAAAGTTTAAATAAAAGTATAACAAGTTATACTTTTTAAAATATGGACATTTCGTCCCTTTATTATCGTAAATTTTACGATAAATAAAGAAATTCACAATTATCCTTTGATTTAAAAATTAAGTTCCTTAATCTTTGCTTAATTATTTTTATGTTTAATTTAATACTTACAGAAATGGGAACTTTAAACATTACTATCACAGATGAAATGAGAAGACAGATTCTAGAGAATGAAATTTCTAATTTAAAAGATGTCTATTCTTTGAAACATAAACAATTGGACGATGAATTTGAAATTGAAAAAGAAAAAAAGAAAAAAGAAATCAATCAATTAATTTCCCTTCCAGTTGATTTATCACAAATAAAGAAGCAAAAGAAATCCCGTTTCTGGACACAACAAGAAGAAGATGAATTGAAAATTATATTTGGTTCAATGACTATACCAGAATTATCAAAGAAAATACAAAGAACAGCATTATCAATAAATAAGAAAGTTCTTGAACTTAAACTAAATGAACCTTATATATGGACTGATAAGGCTGAAAAGTTGTTAATTGATTTACACGCACAAACTTTAACTGATGAAGAAATTAGTAAGAAAATGTTATTACCTGTTAAAGAAATACAAAGTAAAATTACTTTACTGAAAAATCAAGGTGATAAGATAATGAGGAAGATTAAACCAACTCCAGCACAGACACCTAATAAAGATATTGATGATTTTGTAAAGTAATATGATGTTTAATGTTTATTAATTAAAAAGAATAACAAATAAATCATATTGGTTTCAGTTCGTTTTAATACGAACTGATTACAACAAAAAGAACTGATATAATTAATCAATTCTTTTTTGTTTATTGTTATTTATTATATAACTTGTTGATATACTAATATATATGTAGTCCGCGCCATATGGAAACTATTGATAGTCAATGTAAACCACTTGCCGTTTTCTTTTACACAGGAGGCAAAAACCGAAAACTTTTTTGTGCCTAAAAATTAGGCACTTTTCATTTATTTCAAATCAAAAAAATCCCCAGCAGAATTTTTCAATTTATTTTTTGTAAATTTCAATCCCTAGCAGAATTTATTTTTTTAATCGCAACATTAATATTTAATATTTTATCTTTATATCAATTAAAAGTAAAAAAATAAAAAGTGGAGTTCAGAAATCACTAAAAAAACCGGAGCGACATCGGAAAAACCATACGAGTAGGAACCAAAAATTTTGACCATGGTGGTTATGATGAGAAAGAGGTAATACTTAAATATGACAAAGAACAAGATATAATGTATCATTTAGGAAAAATGTATATCAGAATATCAAAAGTGAAAACGCAAAATTTAAATGATAGCGGACCTAATTAATGTGAATAGCAATATGACTTTTACGTATAAGGAAAAACATAAATACCTTATTATCAATTATATACATAACTAATTATTACCACCACTAATATAAATGCGTCCTCTCTTACCTTTACTTTATTGGTGGCTTCAAAATAATTTTATACATTTGAATATAAAATTATGATTATGAAAGCAATTGCTTATTTCAGAGTATCAACAAATCAGCAGGATTTTGAAAGACAAATCAGCGATGTTGAATTATATTGTAAGAAAGAAAATATTGAACTGGTAAAATCATTTCAGGAAAAAGAAAGTGGTAAAATCAAAGAACGAAAAGAATTAACTGAAATGATGAATTTTATTCAAAATTCAATTGATATTGATTATGTTGTAATATCAGAACTATCAAGGCTCGGTAGAACATCAAAAGTTCTTGAAACAATTGAAACATTAAATTCAAAAAAAATCGGTTTAATAGCACTCAAAGAAACTATAAAAACTTTGAACCCTGATAAATCTGTAAATCATTCATCAAATCTGATATTATCAATTTTATCATCAATAAATTCATATGAACTTGAAACAATAAAATATCGTGTAAAATCAGGTATTAAACAATCAAGAATAAACGGGAAAGCCGGTGGTTCAAATAATTTACCATATGGTTATAAAAAAGATATAAATAAGAATTTGTTAATTGATGAAAGTGAATCGGAAATAATTAAAACAATATTCAACTTATATTTATCAGGGTCAGGCACCAAAAAAATCGCAAATTATTTAAACGAACAAAATATTCCAACCAGAACAAAAAAAATTACTGATGAATTAATAAAAAATGGTGTTAAAAAAGAAGATAAATATAATTTTAAAAATTATTGGGTTGATGGAACAATATATTCAATTATTACAAATTCTTTATATATCGGTCAAAGAAAGCATCAAATTTCAAAAATTGATGGTTTTAAAAGGAAATTCAATTATGAATATTTTGAACAGCCTAATTTAAGAATAATTGAAGATGATATATTTAATCAAGTTCAGAACAAATTAAAAAGTAATGATAATAAAGTAAATCAGCATAAAAAGAAATTCAATTATTTACTTAATAATAAAAAAATTGTTTGTGGTGAATGCTCACAATCATATTTCCCACATAAAAGAACATCAGGAAAGGATCAGGTTTATAAATGCTTATCAAGAAGATATGGAAACGCTTGCGGAAATTATGGAATCGGAATTGATAAAATGGAATATTTTATTCAGGATATTATATTAAGAAAATATAATAATTTATTAGAACAAAACTTAGAAGATAGTAATTCAAAAAAAGAAATTGAATTGATTGAGGCTGAAATTGAACAACTGAATAAAGAATTAAAAAAAGAATTCAAAAATGAAAGTGTTGTTGCTGACTATATTGGAATTTTATCAAAAGAAGTTATTTTAAATAAACTTAAACCAATTCAGGCACGGCAACAATCAATACAACAACAAATAAAATTACAGGAAGATAAATTAAATATTGTAAAAAAGGCTTATAAGAACGCAGTTGATATAAATAATTTAAGAAGTAAATATTTTAATAAAGAACAATTGTCATCATCAATAGTAAATACCATAATATCAAAAATCATATTAACTCCATTTGAAAAAGCATCAGCAGAACAAAAAGAACTATTAAATAAGAAAATTCAGGATAAAGATTATTGGATTGAAAGTCCCAACATAAGAAATCAGTTTAAAGTTAAAGGTGATAAATTTTTACTTTGTTCAATTATATCAGGTGTTTTAAAATATGATTTTGTAATTACTCAAAGAAGTTCAATATATTTTGATTTTGAACATAATTGTTTTTATATGATATATCACCTTTTCAAAAAAGCAGATAATTCTGAATTCTGGACGAATGATGAGACTTATGTTGCTGAGGGTGGCATATAGATATTGAAATTATTGATTTTGGTGCGTTTTCCCGCCTTATAATAATATTCCTTAAACATTCTATCACTTATAATAAATGCTTTGTAAAATCAAAGCATTTTTCATTTTGTTAAATCAGTTAAATTTTCAGAATTTAAAATATCAATTGAACAAAGAAAAGATATAGCCAAATTACTTGCTGAAATTGATTGAACTTGTTAAATCTGATTTACAGGATCAAGACAAAATTAAAATCACCAAATATTTTTAAATATTTTTATTTCGTTAATACACAAAATATTATATCAATATTTAATTCCGTAAGTTATTGATAAATTAATTTTTTTGTCAAAATGTCATACAAAACGCTATGTTTTTTCCTTATAGTATATAAGGGTATAACAATTCACATTTAAATAAATTATAAAAAATAAAATAATAATAATAATTTAATTATTATGAAAAAACAAAAAATAATATTAAGAAAATGAAAAAGTATTTTGATAAAACACCTGTAATGTTTCATGTTGATACAGAAAATTTAAAAAAATTAAAAATTATGGCGATTAAGTCAAATTTGACTTATATGGAGGTAATCAATGATATTATACAAAAAACCATTGATGAGAATGAAATTTATAAACTGAAAAATGAAAAATTCAGATTAAATATATTGAATTAATTAATCAATATTAAAAAATAATAAAAGAAAAATGTTATTAAAAGGACTAACAGAAGATCAAGAGAAAGGTATAATACATATTTGTAATTCCACCTTTCCAGAAATAAAAAATGAAATCAAGAAAATCAAAGATAAATTAGGTATCACAATTACAATTGATAAAAGTGATAATATATTTAAAATATTTGATCATGGTAGAAATCAAGTATTAAAAAATGAGCATATCAAAAGTCAATATGAAAATATGCCAGCATTAATAAATTCATTGAATATAGTTCCGTGGTTAGAACAAAATTTATCCGAGGAATGGAAATTTGTAAATTCATTTGATTACTATAAATTTATAACAGACGAAATAAGAAGTAGAGTTAAACATTTAGATATTGATAGTTATAGCAATTTGTTAGAAATTGATAATTATGAAGCCTATTGGCATCAGTATTCAATAAAACAGGTTGATAAAACCATATTAAGAGCCTCCACAAATATTTCAAAAACAATTGATAAGTTAATTGTTGATTTACAGAAAGAATACGGAGGTGATGAAAAGAAAACATATATTATCAATCAAGCATTAAAAAAATATATTCTGAATAAAGATGTTAATTCATTACATTCATATTTAGTTGATGAAGATTTCTTTGATATTAGAAAAAATGAAAAAATCAAATTACAAAAAGAAGCCGAATTGCGAAATAAAGAAATAAATAAAAAATTATTGAATGATTGTATTTATAAAGAAAAAATTAAAGAAAATAATTTAATTGAAATGAAAATTTCCGGCACAATAGAAAACACTGATTTTGAATTTCAATTAAACAAGATAAGGAACACGGTTGAAGATTATAAAAATAAAATAGTTGATTTGAATTAATTTTTGTCAGTTGAGCCTGAAAGTATTTAAAATATAAGTAAGGTTCATATTAAAAACAATTAAATATTATGAATAATGATTTAGAAGATATTGGAAAATACTTAAATATAGAAGAAATAAATAAAAGGTTCAATTCATTTGAAAAAGAATTTGAAAATTATATTATTGAAATGGATATACTTATTAATTCTGACTTAACATTAGATGAAGACGAAAAAAAATATAAAAAATGAATTTATACGAAGCCATAGAAACACTTTCCAACAACATATTTAGTAAATATGAAGTTGAAAATACAATAGACAAATTCGTCAGGATTGAATATTCCAAAAATTACAGACGGGAGTCCATAAAAAACGCAAGGAATTCAGTTAATATCAATTTATCCACATTACACGAATGCTTAACCGATAAATTATTAAGTATTTCTGATAATAAGGACAAATTCACCATTAAAGAATTAGCACAAATATTACAATGTTCAGAATCCACAATAAAAAACTGGAAGAAAGCAGGTGTATTAAAAGTGGATCAAGATTGTCCCAAGTGTAGCATTTTAATAAGTATTGATGCTGTTGATAATCTACTTTATTCAATTAGTAATACCAAATATATTAAACGCTGGGAAAATTTTAAAAAATAAATTACAGATATGATAAAAGAATATGAATCAGTATTTAAAAAAATGATTGAATTAGCCCGAAGAATGAAAATTTATGTTGAAACTAAGAATATGCCCTTACAAAAAAATAATAAACACGATGAAAATAAAATTGAATTTAGAACAAAGTCGCAAAATGATGAAAAATGATCCAAAATTTAGAAGCATAGCAATTATTACATTTCTGAAAAAGGAAATTGTAAAATTACAAAATAGAGAAATGCCTTATTTATACGATCTAAGAGGTTTAGAAAATGATAAAAAATTGAAAATTAAATTGAAATCGTATAAAGAACTATTACATAAAGAGATAAAACGCTATAATAATATGATTTAAAATAACTTAATATTTGAATTCCTGAAAATAGTTTTTATTAGCACCAATAAAGATTATGAGTAAGGTTCAAATATCAATATTTATTAAGTTTATAATAGTATAATTAAAACTTTTTTCACTTTTTCAAAATTTTTATTGATTTTTATCAAAAGGGGCAACAATAAATATTATATATATAATAAAAATAATATACATTATGAAAAGAAAAAATGATTTACGAACCAATTTCATATTTCCAATATCCTTTGATGATAGAAGAAAATTAAAAATTATATGCGCAGTTAAGGAAATCAGTATGGCTGATTGTTTAAATCGTTTAATAAAGGAATATATTGAAATAAACAAAGATATAACAAGTTAAAAAAAGGGTGTCCATCTATAATACGGGGATGGTGGAAGGGTTCAGCGCAAGAACCCTTCCTTAAACACCTTAAATAAAATACCCGTATAAAAAATAATCCGTATAAAATGGAACTTAAATCACCAGAAAATAATAAATTAATATTAAATTTTATTATCAATGAAAAACCAGAACTTTTATTAAAATTAGAACCTTCATTACTGGATCATCAGGATATTCAAAATGTATTATCAATATTTATTGAATACTTTAAAGATTATCACCAAATTATTCCCACCAACATTTTACTAAATGAAATTATTGAAAAAGGTTATAATATTAAACCATCACTTTTAAATCAAATGATTTTAACAGATATAGAGTGGACAGAACTTAAAAATAAAAGAGGTAATGAAAAAATAGAGAAAATATTTAAAGATAAGCACCTATTATGGTTTAATTCAAATAGAGTTAATAAGGATATTGATTTAGTAAGAAACAGCAAAGAAGATATTTCAAAAATAAAAGAATTGAATGAAAATTATGGATATATCAGTCCATTAGAAGATGATGAAGAATTAGATGAACCAGAAGCATTAAAAAACACAGATTACATACCTGATGAATTATATAACAATTTACCGAAATTTTTAAAAGATACTTGTTCGTATTTTGAAGGTAGAGAAAGAGATGTATTTTTTACAGGTGAATTAATTGTATTATCAGCACTATTTGAAAATGTAAGTGGTTTATATGGAACACCAACAAAATCAAATAATTCAAATTTATACGCATTTATCGCAGCACCAGCATCAAATGGAAAAGGTGTATTAAATCTCGCAAAAGATACACTTCATAAAATCCACGAAAAAGAAATTGAGAATAATAAATTAAATAAATTGAAATACCCCGAGGAAGAAAGAAAAAATTATAAAGACAAATATTTATTATTACCAGGGAACGCCAGCGCATCAGCATTTATATCAGAAATGAAAAACAATGATGGTAAATGTTTAGTATTAGAAACTGAGGCGGATGTAATTTCAAGCACTCGCAAACAAGATTGGGGTGATTATGATTTTTGTTTAAGAATGGCGTTTCATCACGAAAGCGTTCAATTAATCAGGAAAGAAGGAAGAATTGAAATACCAAAATCATACATTTCATTTGTAGCATCTGGAACGATTGAACAATTAATAAGATTTATCCCCAGCACTGAAAACGGACTTTTTTCAAGATTTATATATTACACATTTAAACAAGATCCAGTTTTTAAAAACCCTTGGAAATCTGATAAAGATTACGAACAAATTTTTAAAAATCAATTTGGATCTGAATTATTAGACATATATGAATTTTATAAGAGATATAGCGATAAAAATGAAGTTATAAAGTTCAATTTTGAATTGACTGAAAAACAAAGAAATATTTTCATTGAAAAATTCAGTGAAAAATTAGAGGAAAGTTATTCATTTTTATTAGGTGGTGATATAACTGGTTCAATACTTCGTTTAGGTTTAATAACTTTTAGATTAGCAATGATATTAAGTATATTAAGATATTATGAGAATAATAAAGATGACTTATTCAATAAAATAGACAATGAAATAATTTGTAATGATATTGATTTTGATAATGCTATAAAATTGTTTGAAGTATATTTAACACATATGATATTAATTTATAATAATATGCCCGTTGATGAAAATAACATACAAATAGATTTTCAAAAAAATAATGCTGATAGAGTATTTAAAGAATTACCTGATAAATTCACAAATCAACAACTCTACAAACTTGGTGAAAAATATGATAAAATGGGTGAGGAAAATTGTAAGAAATATTTGAAAAAATGGAAAGAAGCCGGAAGAATTACAAAGAAATCTGGTTTATTCATCAAAAAATAATTAATATGAATTGAAAAGAAAATATTTAACATTAGGCAGAGATGAAATAGAAATTGGAACAATGAATATTGATGATATTCAGCCATGGGAAGGAAATTTACTTATTTATAATCCACCTTCTGAGGAAAGAATATATTCACTTGCTAAAAATATCAATGAATTTGGACAATTAGAGCCGATTGTAATAAGCAGAGATGGATATATAATTTCAGGAAATACAAGATATAAGGCGTGTAAATATTTAAAATTAAAGGAAGTTAAAATACGCGTATTAGATATTTTTTTTTATTCAGAAGATTTTACAATAATAGCAAAGGCATTTAATAATCAAAGAAAAAAAACAGATGAAGAAATATTAAAGGAATTCAACTTAATTGAATTGACTCCACAAGAAATATGTAGAAAAAATGCTCAAACTTGGTTGAAAGAAAGAAAATCAGCAGATTTTAAAGCGTATGATGGAAAGATACTCAAAAGGAAAAAAACTACAAAATATGATAATGATATAATAAATGCGTGTATTCAAATAATAAATAATTCAGAATATCCTTTAACGGTAAGAGCAGTTCATTACCAATTATTAAATTATAATATTAGAATTCAAAGAAACAATCATATTTATTCAAATTGTAAAGGAGATTATATGTATTTATCAGGATTATTAACAAAATTAAGAATTAATAAGGTAATTTCTTTTGATGATATAATTGATAATACAAGAAAATTAACTGAAAGAATGATTTATGATGATGTCTCATCTTATATGAAAGAATTTAATGAAGATTATGGATATTCATATTATAGAAATCTTTTAAAAACACAAAATAGAACTTATATTGTTGTTTGTGAAAAGGAAACTTTAAGTGGCCCAATAAAAAAAATTTGCTATGAATATGGTATAGGGGTTGTATTTAGTAAAGGAATGGCTTCAATTGATGTTATATATCGCACATATAATCATTTCTTAAAAAACGGGTCAAGACCCTTACATATATTTTTCTTAACTGACTTTGATCCAACTGGTATTGCTATTCAAAACTCATATTTATCGTCATTAGATAGAGATTTTGATATTAAACCCACATTTACAAGAGTAGGTATTACACCAGAATTAATTAAAAATTTCAATTTACCACCAGACAACGAAATTAAATTATCAGATAACAAAGTAAAAAAATTTATGGCTGTATATAATACAAGAAATGTTTATGAATTAGAAGCAATGAAAATAGATCATTTAATGACAGAATTAGATAATCAAATAATATATTGTATAGATTTAGAACTTTACAATATTGAATATGAAAAATATAAAGATGATTTATTGAAATTAAATTCACAAAGAAACGCAATAACATCACTTTTTACATATTTATAATGAAGTATAACTTGCTATACTTCTATGAAAAAATAATAAATTAATGTTGATTGAAGAAATATATGAAGAACTTTTCAAAACAAAAACCATGTATAATAAAAATATATTGGTTAATGGTAGAACCATTGAAGATCATTTGAAGATAAATTGTTAGAACTATTATTGAATTATAAAGATGATATTGAATATATTAAAAAATATTTCCGATATACTGATAAAATATTATATTTGGAAAAATCAAAAATATTATATACTGATATTGATGTAAATTTATTGAATATTGAAAGCGAAACAGAAAGCAAATCTTTAATGGAAAAATATATATCAAATATGAAATATGTATTTATTGATTACAAACCAAAAAAAGAAAAAAAGAGGAGAAAAAATCAAAAAAGAAAATAATTAAAAGTCTATTCTTTCTAAATCATAAAGACTTTTACCCGCCAGTTAATCCATTATGGCGGTTTTTTTATTTATATATTTTCAGTTTTAAAATATAATATATAATTATAGTTCTTTGAAATATTTTGAAATTTTGGAAATCAAAGTGTAAAATTTACACTAAAAGTGTAAAACGTTATTTGTTTGATATATAAATAATTAACAAAAAATGTAAAAATGTATATTATTATTTTTCAAATACTTACAAATAAAAGTGTAAAAGTGTAAAGTGTAAAATGTTTTTGCTTGTATATAATTTTTGAAATATTAAAATATTTGATTGATTTCAGCAATGTTTCAGCATTCAATAATTAACTTACTGATTGATACAATATAACAAGGTTAAAATTAATTACATTCCAAATCCATCTAGTGTAATCTCCTTCTTCTATAAATTGCTCTTCATTAGTTTTAGATACTATTCTAAAATTAATTCCATTTGACGGATCAACTAATCTCGCCTTCATTACAGGTGATATTCTAATAGAATCTGTATGTAAATTATTTCTATTAAATGTTTTAACCTCTGATATTATTTTATCTTTATTTACTCCTTTTGATATTGTCATATTTACTTCGTTAATAACACCTACAATCATAGTATCTTGAATAACATAATTTATATCACCTATAATAATAGTCATAGAATTTAATATGGTTTCATCATTCACACTATTATCATTTCTATTATTTATTCTTAAAACTACTCTTGATTTTGTATGCGGTGTAGTTGAAGGTAATATATCGGTATGCTCAATTTCAATTGTTTTTTTTCTTTGTATTTTTGCCCTTGCAACTATAATTTTTTTCGATTTAGCATTACCTACCGTTCCCATACTACCTCCTGCATTTTCACTAATACTTGTTGAGTCATTAACTTCTATGGGTTCAGCTGATTTATAACCACCACAAGAACACAAAATAAAAAATAAAAAAATAAAAACAAAAATTTTCATTTTAAATATTATATTTTT
>Ga0209083_1003587_pt1 | contig 12807 bp, 12 predicted proteins | sample AM7aDNAmetaG_FD_184132 | JGI IMG/M metagenome (GOLD analysis project Ga0209083, IMG submission 184132) | Freshwater microbial communities from Finland to study Microbial Dark Matter (Phase II) - AM7a DNA metaG (SPAdes) (version 3) | ecosystem: Environmental > Aquatic > Freshwater > Lake ...
TATTTCCACGAACATTTATTTTATAAAATGTCTTGCCTGTAACATCTGGCAAGTCCACTAAGGACGAATCATTGAGAACAAGATTTTGCATCTTGGCTTTTAATTTCTGCTAGAATATTTCAATTTTATACACACTGACCGTTCACCATCCTCTTGGGGGCAGAGCATCCCATAACATTTGTAGTAAAATACTCCCGGCGAAGAGATCCACGGCACATCCAGAAAAGCATCAGAGTTGTCAAGCAGTTAATGACAATGCTCAGGGCCAAGATAGCCGCAACTGTGGGGTTCTTAACAATAATCTTAGAAATCGCGTATGCACCAGCAAAGAACTGGATGGCTGCAAGAAAATAGAAAAAGTAGCAGTAATCATAGGCCCAAGACGGCGGTGTTGTTAGCGGAAGATTCATTTTAAATTAAACGCAGAAAAAAATTATTGGTTTATTGGTTGTGTAGTTATTAGTGTCTAGTATCTGCAAGAGTATTTACTTTGCAACAGACGGCTTCTTAGTCGGACCCTTCTTAGGACCTGCAGGAGCAGATGGCTGCTTCTTAGGCGGCGGCACAACAGCCTCTACAACCTCATCCTCATCCTCATCCTCTGCGGATCCCTTCTGCTGGGCTGCCGTCTCCTCATCATCATCCTCAACCAGATTGCTGAACCGGTTAGAACCGCCGCCAGCTCCACCCGTGTTAGCCCGGTTAGAAACCGGAGCAACAGGCGCTGAGTCATCCTCATCATCACGGAAGCCATAGCCACGGATGCGCTCAGGTAGAGACTCAACACAGATCTGCTCGGCCTTCCAGCTAGGACCAAACTTGGACCCAGCAATCCAGATACCCGTGCACTGGATGATGCAGCGCATCTTAGTGCCGCGGACAAGGAGCTCCTCTACAGGGACACCCTCATAGCGCTTCTTGGCCTTGTCATAGAAGTGGGTCGTGAAGACACCATCCTTCTGCTTGAGCGACACCTTGGCCGTCGGCGGATACGGCTTAACACGTCCCTCCTTATCAAGAGGAACCTTGACCATCGGCGTGTAGAACGCCTTGATGACCTCAATGCTCGGAGTCGCCAGCTTGAACCAAGCCTGAGAGTTCTCCATGGCAAGCTTGATCATGCGCTGATCAAATGCCAGCGCAAACTCATAGAAGGCCTTCATCTTAGGATCAGTCTCCGCATCACGGAATGACAGATCTACACTATACTTGGGATTCTTCCCGTCCTTATCAAAGGTATTCATGCCGTAAGGGAGCGTTACAATAGGAGTCTGAACCTGAACGCCATAGCGTCCACTATAGTCCAGATTCACCATCTTTGCACCATTATCGAGCGACTTAAGCTGCTTTACAGTCAGATTTCCACTTACAAATTCCTCAGGCTTCATTGCTACAGAACTCATTTCAACAAACCGGTAATGCTTTTTAGCTGGGCAAAAACTCCGGTCAAATTTTTTTGATTAAGTAAAAAAGACTACTGGATACTATTTAAAATATTGCTTATCCACGAATGGACAATATGGTGCTCGGATGCAGATTCGAACAACCACGGGAATGCTTCTGCTGCAGAACTACTTACTTGTGTTAGAGCCGTTAAAATATACATTGCTCCTAACACTCTATCGGACTGTTGGATAGCTGAAGAAACAAGTCTTTTCATAATATGAGTGTTAGAAGTTCGTATTGTTGATAATTGCTGAATTGCAGTGATTCGTGTTATTCCCCAGTGAAAAAGATTAGGTGTAGTGGGCACAATTCTTTCTTTATCTTCCTGTGATAAACCTGCTCGATGTGTCCAAATATCTAGCAGATGTAAATAGAATAATTTTTGCTGACTGAGGCTTAAAGATATAAACCATTCGGGGTCTGCACCATATTCGAGCTGTTCCATTGCAACAAATATTTCAACAACTTTCATCTTCCAGGATTGATCTGCTGTAATGGGAACTGTTGGAGTCCATATTGTAGGAAGTTTTCTTCGAGTTAACCATGATATAAGTCGTTGAGCTTTGGCTGCTATACTTGGATAAATGATTGATCTGCTGTAAGGATTCTTAGGCGCTTCGTCTCCTGTGGCTGCTTGTGACAACATATTAAAACTTCGAATATCAAATCCATAGATCTGATTTTCTGACAAATCACGATAGGAGAAAAAATAATTGTTTGAAATATCTTTCATGGAGTCCGTGCTAAAAAAATCTTCTGAATTTACGCAGAGACTTCTATCATAATATGCAATGCCATGCAGATGAATGCGGTGATACCATTTCTTTTTTTGATACCATGCTTGTATCTTTTGAAGAGCTGGAAGCTTTGATTCATATGAGGATAAAAGGACTGTAACTTGCTCTCCTTCTGTTAAAGGAGCAGACCATCGGATTGCTGTCTTTAGATGAAATCCGCAAAACTCCCGATCCGTCTTTGCAGAATTAGGGCATCTGGCCTCTGGATTTTTTTTACTTCGTATAGAACAACATTGGGTATCGGAAGGCATTCCAATTCTATTTTATCTCTGCTAGATTTATTTAAGAGGCAATAGATCCCTGACCTATCCCACCAAAAAAGTTGCAAAAAGAGACTTTTTGGGTCCAGTTTTTTTTTGATCAAATAAAAATTTGAGGCCTGTTTTGGCCTAGGGTGGAAATCATTCCGCGTTTAGAGATGCCTGCTTCTTCCTCTGTCACTAGTAATAACATGAGCTCAGCCACCCCTGCAAAGAAGAGTAATGCGAAGAGTAATCCGAAGGCTGCCGCCGCCGCGGCCGTTGCGTCCCCGTCTGCCCCTGTCGTTGTCCCGCCGCCGGCCCCTGTCGTTGCCCACACGGCCGCGGCTCATGGCAAGCAGGCGGCCGCTGCCCCTGTAGTCCCTGCCCCGGTTGTCGTAGCTGTAGCGCCTGTAGCTGGCGCTGAGGTTGCGGCGGTTGAGGAGGAGAGCGTAGTTGCCAACTTCGCTGGTCTCCTAACCAAGTTCAATGCCCTCCGCACAGCGCTCAATGAGCTCGCGCCGGAGATGAAGAAGATGGAGAAGCAGGTTGCTCGCCTCGAGAAGAAGGCCGAGCGCCGCCGCCGCCGCAAGACGGGTGCCGATGGTGAGAAGAAGGCCAACCCGACGACGGTCTTCACCAAGCCGGTGCAGATCACGGATGAGCTCTGCGTCTTCCTCGGCCTCGCCAAGGGCACGCAGATCAGCCGCTCTGATGTCACGCGTGGCCTCATGAAGTATGCCAAGGAGCACAGTCTAACGGACAAGCAGACGATCAAGCCGGATGCCACGCTCCGCAAGCTCCTCGGGCTCACGGAGAAGGACAACCTTACGATCCTCAACCTCCAGAAGTATCTCAAGGGCCACTACGTCAAGGCGGTCGTCCCTGTTGCGTAAAGACATACGCTTATTCATAAAATAAAAATAAATTAAATATTCCTATATTTTTTGTCCAATTATCAAATAATATGACAAAAAAGAAAAATGCATTATGGAGCTCAAAAAATTGAAAAGCATAAATTTGATATAAAAAAGCGGAAATAGAATAAATCAAGCAAACAGAATGTCTGCAGCCAGCAATCCTAGTAATATTATCGAAATCGAGATGCCTGTAATGAAGGTGGGAGTCAAGGGCTCCGATGTCTACGACTCCACCGGATCTGCCCTTCTAGATCTATCCGTAATGCTTGTTCGTGGTCTATCTGAGGAGAAGATCAATGCTGGAGTGGAATCAGTGCTCAAGCAGCCCAATACGTTGGAGGATCTCTGTGTTCTTATGTTTCAGACTCGTAATATCCGCGGTGGAAAGGGTGAACGCACTCTAGCATATGAGATGATGAAGGCTCTTGCAAAGAAGCAGTATAAGCTGAGCATAGCTCTTCTTCCTCTGTTTAGTCAATATGGCTGTTGGCGTGATCTTTTCAAGCTGGCGGAGACAGTAGAGTTTACCGGTCACGTAATTGACATTGCTCTCCTACAGTTTGGAAAGGATAAGGTTGCGATGGCTGAGAACAAGTCAGTGTCGCTTCTTGCAAAGTGGGCGCCGCGGGAGAAGACGCATGGAAAGCCCCTTGCAAAGATGCTGGCAAAGCGTCTCTTTCCTTCTCTGCTTATCCTTTCGGAGCAGATGAAGGCTTATCGCAAGATGCTTTCTCTGCTTAATAAGCATCTTGAGACTGTGGAGGTTAAGATGTGCGATCGGCATTTCTCAGAAATTGATCCGGCGCATGTTCCGGGTCGCGCTCTACAGAAGTATCGTAGGGCATTTCTCAATCAGACCAGCACTTTTCAGAATGGTCATCATATGGTTCATCCGGGTAATGGTGTTCGCTCGGATGAGGCAGATCGTGTGGAGGGAGCCAAGCATTTCTCGGAGCATTTTGCCGCTGCAGCTAAGGGTGATGTCACACTGAAAGGTGCTGAAACGGTTTACCCGCATGAGGTTATTCAGTCTGTGTATGAGTATGGACGCATTGATTCTGAAGATGAGAAGAATCTTCGGATTGGACAGTGGGCTGCATTCGTCAAGAAGGCAAAGGAGGGCGGTGCTCTAAAGAACTGTCTTGCCATGTGCGACTTCAGTGGATCCATGGATGGTGTGCCTAAGATGGTGTCTCTTGCACTTGGTCTTCTCATTGCTGAAGTCTCGGACGCAAACAAGGTTCTGACCTTTGATTCTGTGCCTAAGTGGCATATCTTCAATCCTGCGCACAATCTCTATGAGAAGGTTGCATCTATTGGTAGCATTGGTCATGGGTTGAGCACAGATTTTCAGAAGGCGATGGATCTTGTTCTTGCAGACATCAAGATGAAGAGGTGCCGACCGGAAGATGTGCCGAAGGATCTCATTGTCTTTACAGATATGGGTTGGGATCAGGCCTACTCGTCTTCGGAGAAGTCTCAATATACGGATAACAGCTACCGCCATAATCCAAAGACGGAGGCGTGGCAGACACATATCCAGATGATTCGGAAAAATTTCCGGCGGGCTGGAGAAGACATGTGGGGTGCCGGAGCTGGCTTCGAGCCTCCCCGCATTGTGATCTGGAATCTAAGGGCTGATTACTCGGATTTCCATGCAAGGGCCGATCAAGAGGGTGTTGTGATGCTCAGCGGTTGGAGTCCGGCGCTCTTCAAGGTTCTGCAGGAAAAGGGTGTTGAGGTGCTGACTCCCCTTGCGGCACTGAGGCTTCAGCTTGATGATCCGATGTATGAGCCGGTTCGTGTCATTGTGCAGAAGCATCTTGAAGCATTGGATTTCGCTTATACGCAGTGGGGCTGCTAAGCCCCGTCTGTTAAGCCCCGTCTGTTAAGCCCCGTCTGTTAAGCCCCGTCTGTTAAGCCCCGTCTGTTAAGCCACAATTAAAAATACTTAAATATATATTTTTTATATACTTTAATGGAAAGTTTATTTACACATCAAGACGGAAAATATGGTCATATACATAAAACAATTGGATTTCTTTCACTAGCTCATTTTTTTGCTAGATTTGCTTCTTTTATAATGCACGGAACTATGGGATTTAATAATACAAATATTTGGTTTTGGCTAGGCATCCATGCAATTCTTAGTGGATCATCTATGATTTTTTATTTATCCAATTTTCGTTCTATAAAAGCACCTATGATTTGGCCAGAATTTAGAGCACATAGTATTCTTTTTGCATATCGTTCATTAGTTGCAATGGCCCTAGTATCTGCTGGATATTCCAACAGTCTAACAAGATCATTAACAGTAATTGGCACAATTTCTCTTGCAGATTTAGCTACAAAATATTATTTACAGGAAAATACAACAATGAGGGATATGCCATTTCCAGTTTGGGTAACTCCTAGAATGAAAAATAGTATTAATCTTTATTATTCTGTTAGTCAAGTCTTTGCAACTCTTATTATTCTTTTAAAGCCAGATACTGAACGTTTATTCTTAATTCTATTTCCAATTCAAATTGCTGCATTTTTAATGACACTTGTAAGAAAAAATATGTTAAGTCCTCTTGGATGGCATATTCTTTATGGAGGATCTCTTGGTCTAAATTATATCTATGGTTGGATAACTCCTTCATTGGTCGGAGACTATTTTTATCAGTTTGCTCTACTATTCTGTATTGCAAGATTTGGTTATCGTGTAAATAAGTATATTTTATGGAGTGGTATTGGAGTAATGCATATATATTTAGAATATGGATCTAAAAATTTGATCTATTAAAAATGTTTATTGAAGCAATAAAAAATGTCGTGTCAAGCTAGAATTTATATTTCTCATCCTGCAACGGAAACATTTAGGGCAAAGCAATGCAAGTATCTAGCAAAAACAGATTTTCATGGAGTGCCTCTTTGTCGCTTGCATCGAAAGAGACTTATTGCTGGAAAGAAGTGGTTTGGATTTATGTTTCAAGATGAACCGCAAATCGAAATTACTCATGCAATGTGTGACGAACATAATTATTGGGGAAAAGCGTTGTATTGGGAACCCAAACCGGAGTAGGACATTATATATGAATTGTATTTTCTGAAGATTTTTCAACTATAAACCCTCCATTCATCTTAAGATCTAAGTATTTATAATCCAATGGTAAATATAGCTTCAAGAAATCCTTGTAAGAAGGATTTAGTAGCTTCCAATCAAATTCTGCATGATTAAGAATATTCATAAATTTATTGATAGATATTTTACCTTCATCTTTTAAATAAGTTATTGAATAAACAATTTTATATTCTTCAATATATTCCTTGATTTTTGACCGAATATCAGACAAATATTTTTTCATTCGAATCTCTTCTTCAATCCTTTCTACTTCTCTACTTTCTTTTCCAATATCAATTACCTTGTTATAAATCTTATCCATATTATCATTTGCATTCGGTGAGTCTATAAGAAGCCAACAATGCTTTCCTCCCTCTTGCAGCTCCTTACAGATAGGAATAAAATCCGAATCATTTGAAACAATAATAAAAGTTGTTACTGCTGGATTCCTAAAATAATCTTTCATTATTTCAATGACAAGTGAAATATCAGCAGAATTCTTATCGCGACAAACAGGTCTTTGACATAAGATAAATTTATGCTTGAGTCGTATAGAATCATCAAGCTTAGTAATTTCCCGAATAGAAGCGAAGATCTTATATGCAAGAACATTCTTTCCCTTCAGCACTGTTGCAAATATTTTTTCATACTTATGAAAAGGTATATTTTCATGGTCAACATAAACAATTACAGACATTCTAGCATTTAATAAATAAAATGCGATAATCAATTTTTTAGTATAGTAATATAGGGATGCCATCTGCTCAAGTTGTAATACGACAACCTCAAAAGAATTTTCTTTTTCAAATGGCAGCAAAAGAAGCAGGATTTCAAGTTGATCAAGCTCCAGATAGAAAAACGCTTATACTAACACACACAGACACATATACATTAATGACTTATCTAAATCAGTATAATTCACAAGAATGGCTAACTACGTCTGTAATGAATCCAATGGCAACAAAGTTACTTTTCAAAGCTTCGTTAGATCCGAATGTGACTGATCCAACTCTTCCTCAGACTCAACGTAAATGGTTCAAACCAACAGAATATGCATCAATCTATAAATTTCCCCAACCTTCTTCTACACCGATTGTAGTCGGCGTTATTTCATTCGGTGGAGGACTTGTTGGACAACTATTATCCGGTATTCTAACAAAAGGAGATGTGCAAGCCTATTGGACATCATTGGGAATTCCTGCAGAGAATCAACCAACTGTGGCGATGGTCTTTATTGACGGTGCAACAAATGATATGAATCCAATTACGGCCGCAACGCAAGAAAACACATTGGATGTAGAAATGATTGGAGCGTGTTGTCCTACCTCAAATCTTACAATTATTGTATATATTGCTCCAAATTCTTTAACTAGTTTTCAAAACGTTTTTAACTATGCAATCACAACACCTGTGCAGGTAAATGGTATTTCAATGACTCCATCTATTCTATCATGCTCATGGGGCGCCCCTGAAATATATTTTAATTCTATTTCAGCTATTGACTCTATATTAGCACAAGCTGTATCGATAGGAATTAATATTTTTGTTGCAACAGGCGACAGTGGATCATCAGATGGAATAAATGGTCTAAATTGCGATTATCCTTCTTCATCGCCAAATGTAATTGCGTGCGGTGGAACTTCTTTAATTTCACCCGATTACGTCTATAATTCTAACACCATTGAAGTTGCTTGGAAAGATGGTGGAGGTGGTATAAGTCGGTATTTTTCGAAACCAGCTTACCAAAGTTCGATCAAAGGCACTATGCGAAATACACCCGATTTTGCATTAAATGCCGATCCAAACACGGGCGTCCTATACTTTGTTGGAGGTCAATATACCGTTTTTGGAGGAACAAGTATTGTTGCACCAGCAATGGCTGGTTATATGGCTGCTCTAGGATCTCCTGCAGGATTCATAAATTCAAAGATCTATTTAGCTCCAAATTGTTTTAATGATATTTTGACTGGAAGCAATGGTGAATATTTTGCTACAAGCGGATATGATAATGTATCAGGTCTTGGAAGCATTATTGGTGATGCACTAGCTCTTATGTTGACTGATTCTGCACCAATTACAGATATATCTGTATCACCGACATCTGTGTCTTTTACAGTGAATCAGACTCAGCAAATAACGGGCACAGTTCAACCAATAGGAGCAATTAATAAACAGATTGAATGGTCATCTTTGAATACGCAAGTGGCGACAGTCTCTTCTACAGGTTTAGTTACGGCAGTCGCAGAAGGAAGCACATATATTATAGCTGTCTCTGCAGGTAATGCAACAAAACGAACAAGTGTCTTGGTTAATGTGACATCACCAATCAAACAAATTCTACTAAATAAGACATCCTTAAATTTAGTAGTAAATCAAGTATCATATCTTACATTTACTTTGACGCCGACAACTGTTGTTAATAAAACTGTTATATGGGCCTCATCGGATTCTAGCATTGCCACCGTCGATCAGATTGGTCGGGTTACAGCAGTTTCGAATGGAAAAGCAATTATAAGTTTGACAACGGCGGATCTTACTCTTACTACTTCTTGCTCCGTCACAGTTATAACACCTGTCTCCAGTCTAACAATTTCTAAAAACACACTTCTGTTAGAAGTGGGAAGGAGATTTCAGCTTTTTTATACATTTTTACCGGAACGCGCAACGAATCAACAGGTGATCTGGAAATGCACAGATTCTTCAATTATACAACTTTCTAATTCGGGGCATATTTCTGCTCTTGCTGTTGGGGTTGCAACAGTTACAGCCATTTCTGTAGAAAATAAGAAACTACAGTCTTCGTGTGAAATAAGTGTAATTGCACCTAAAATATGATCCATCTGCTTTTTTTTAGCTGTGTCAAAAAATTTGACGGGGTTGCAGCGTCAATACTTAAAGTATTCAGTTGAATTCAGATTGAATACAAGGCTCCACCCAGCAACCAATTGATTATTCTTTTGGAGCCTGCTAGACAAAGACACTAGAAAAAAGATATAAGACAAAGACAAAGACAAAGACAAAGACAAATTAAAAACACTAACACACAAATTTAAAGAAAACTCTTTCCACAAATTCAAGGTGTAATTTACAAATAAGAAAACAAGAAAATGTAATCAAAGTTCCTTACAGCAAAACATCTATTATTTTAGGAACTTGTGCCTTTTGAACTTTCGTTATTTATCAAATTGTCCTTAGCTGCGGTAACAAGTATGCAAAGATAAGGCGATAAATAATGAAAGTTCAATTGTAAGAACTCAGAGGGGTTCATTCAGCAGAACCTGATACTATAAAGATTCCACACAGCAAAAAATATATTAATGATTTAATACATTTTGGAATCTGCCAAGACACAAGCCGTTACGCTTGCAAGCTTGGAACTTTAGTGGCGCTATAGTCTAGTGGTTAGGACAGGAGGCTTTGAACCTCTTAACGCAGGTTCGATCCCTGCTAGCGCCTTTATTCCTTTATAGGAATAGAAAGTTTTGATAGTTTCTTTAAAAACTATCGCAACTAGGATGTCCGAGTTGGTTAAGGAGGCAGGCTTAAGATCTGCTGTTGAAAAACGCATGGGTTCGAATCCCATTCCTAGTATAACTTTGGCAGAAGTATAAACTGCCATTTCCGATATAGTCTAGCGGTTAGGATAGGGCTCTTTCACAGCCTTGGCCCGGGTTCGACTCCCGGTATCGGAATATAGTTTGTTACTTCTATAAAAAGTAACTGGTGATCATAGATCCGTTCTGACTGCTTTCGTCAAAGCACTCATAACACTCATAGTTCAGTGGTAGAATACTACACTTCCAATGTAGTGACGCGGGTCCGATTCCCGCTGGGTGTAAATAAAGTTCACTGGCTCTTTTCAAAAGCCGGTAAAAGGTTCCCTACAGCAAACAAATTCTTTTGACTTTCACAAAAAAGGGGAACCTGCAAGGATTCACACAGCAAACGCTATATTATTAGAAATCCTGAATACGAGGATGTCCGAGTGGTTAAGGAGGCAGATTCAAGACCTGCTGCGAAAGCTCATGGGTTCGAATCCCATTCCTCGTAAACGCCTTTATGGCAAAACCGGTTTAGCTCAGTTGGTAGTAGCGTGGGCCTTTTAAGCCCAATGTCGCGGGTTCGAGCCCCGCAATCGGTATATGAGTTGTTAATCTCATTAAAATTAACATAACCCGCGTAGCGCAGTGGATAACGCGTCCGCCTTCTAAGCGGAAGATCGTGGGTTCGACCCCCACCGTGGGTACTGCCGGAATAGCTCAGTGGTAGAGCACCAGCTTTGTAAGCTGTAGGTCCTGGGTTCAATCCCCAGTTTCGGCAAAAAGTTACTAGATCTTTAAAACTAGTTCCGCTCCTATAGCTCAGTTGGTAGAGCATTGATCTTATGAGTCAAGGGTCGTCAGTTCAAACCTGACTGGGAGCATCTTTAAAATATTTTTTATGAGGTCAACAGTTGATCTGATAAGAATTTCCAAACAAATCCTCCTGCTTTTTTATGTTTTCCATTGCAAACTCCAGAAATAGATGTTTCATTAATTTTAGTTTTTCTACAAGCTTCATTAATACTATAAAATTTTTCAATAAGTTTATCTTCTGAATCATACATTCCAACACTTTTAGAATTTACTGATTTTTTTCCAAAATTAGGATTTTTATCTCCAATCATTTCTTTTTGTTTTTTTGCTCTTAATTCATTTGTCCATTTTTTTCCAAATTGTGGATTATTTTTCCCCTTATTTAATTCTGAAAGTTTCTTTTTAGTATCAAAATGACATTGATGATTATTTCCACCAGGTTTTAAATTATATCCATTAGGAGATATTGTATTAAATTTAACTATGTATTCTTGTTCAAACTGATTACAGTCTTCATCAAAACAGATACAAATAATCTGAAATTTAAATTTATCTAAACCATATTTCTTAAAAGCATTTGAAAGATATGTTCCTAAGTTTCTATTTGAAGGCCATCTATGTTGTCTCCATCTACTTTCTACATCTTTGCAAATTGTTTGTCCAATATATTGTTTACCACTTATCTTATTTGTTATTAAATAAATATATCCCATCTATACTAAAAATAGTTTTTATAAAATAATCAATTTTCGTCTATCTTATGTAAGAAATATCTTTATCTCATCACCTACTTCACCCAATTCAAGATGCCGAGTAATCCAATCCACCTCAACTTTCCCGCCCTTATCTAGTTTTTCCTGCTGATCCGGCCGCAATAAATCATCTACACTTTTCCTACTAATGTCCAATTCCTGCAAAGAAAAGCGAACATTTTGTTTCTTTTCTTCTGCAAGACGCATACGATTCATAAGGATTTCTATGCTTCCGCACAACTTATAGCGCCTGTAAAGAAGTCGGGAAGTATACTTGCCAATCCCCGGTGCATAATCCGTTCCTAGCAAACAAGCAAATTCCCGAAATTGGGAAACAGAAAGACCAATATCATTGCAAATATCAGCAAGAGCAAAATTATGAAATATACAATCTTGTAGATTTTCTGCTGAAGGCACGAGCAGATTCTTCACACCTCTTGCAAGAAAATCATAATCAGTTGAAATCACAGCGTCAATTTCGCCCTTGTATTCCATATAAGCTAGAAGTGCATCCGCTTCACCCAAGGCATGAACAAAAGGTGTCCCCGTTGCATACAAGAGTTGCTTCACTGCATCACGATCTTCTGCTCGTATCTGAGGAACAGATTTGCGACTACTATAAATCTTATCTTGCAAGATCCCCCTCTGTTCGCAACTTAGATCTACACCTTCTAGCGCTGATTCTAGGGCAGAGCACAACTTATCGGTATCTTCCCGCTGCTTCTTACGAACAGCCATAATTTGTGCCTTTTCTGGAGGAGGACTGCCATCAAAGACAACCACCAATTTAACATTATGAAGACGAGCCTCTGCAAGAAAATGAGACAAATTGTTTAGAAGAGGTAAATTTACAGATCGGCTTCTATATAGAAGACATAAGATATCAACACCTATGCGTTTACCAGACCATTTACTTAGCTTAGTTCTACGATCTCTTGAGGAAGACCAAAAGAGAAATGATGAGAGTCCGCGGATACCCATGTATAGAAAAGTTTAATTAGCTATTCTATTCAGACAAAAATATATATCAAATTTTTGCAAATTACTTCCATAGCGTTACTGTAAGAACAATTTTCTCTTCACTTTTCTGAACCTTCACTGTATCCAAAGGATTTATAATTTGGATATCACCCTTAGGATAGTTGGGTGGCGGAGGCATCTCAACCTTCTTTTTTGTTTGCGCATAGAGAAA
>Ga0209083_1003589_pt1 | contig 12804 bp, 13 predicted proteins | sample AM7aDNAmetaG_FD_184132 | JGI IMG/M metagenome (GOLD analysis project Ga0209083, IMG submission 184132) | Freshwater microbial communities from Finland to study Microbial Dark Matter (Phase II) - AM7a DNA metaG (SPAdes) (version 3) | ecosystem: Environmental > Aquatic > Freshwater > Lake ...
AGGCTGCTCCTGACATTGCGAGTGCACCGCCGGCAGCTATAGCACCTATGAGCCGGGGTAAACGAATGTTGAAAAGAATAACCTGAAGATTGTCATCACTGCAATGACCTGTGCTTAGCCATGAAAATAAGGCTCCCGGCGATACAGGATATCTCCCTATGCCGATGGAAAAGAGACTTACTATTGCAAGAGTGAACAGACAAAGTATTATCAGTGAAAGACCTTTCATTATTACACTTTTTAAACTACTGCTATGGAATCCGACAGGACTAAGACCATCACCACTATATCAGGAACAGGAATAGGTAATATTTTCATGTTAAGCCAATGTATCGTTATAGTTTTATTTATATAGCGCTATGTAAAAAAAATACAGTTCAGAACATTTCGGGGGAGACATTCAGGAAGGCTTAACCTCAGGTTTTAAAGTTCTCTGCGCAAAGGGCGTTATATACATAATATTATAACGCACTGCAAAAAATATCAACAACTTTTCCGGTTTAACACTGATAATCTTAAATAATTAAGGAAAATACTGTAATTATCCTAATAATGTAACGATTTTTGTTCAATTAGGAACGAAGTAATAAAATTTTGTGCGTAACCGTTCAATGGTTGCCCGGTTATTCAGTTCAATGCTGGTCGCATATCAAATTTGAAGTGGTTGAAATGCTTCCATCAAAGGCAAATTACTTCCCGCATAAGTTACTGATAAATAAATACTTAATTCATTTAAGAAAGTTTTTTACATGGTGTTTGGCATGTAATGTTTTTATGAGTTGAAGAGCTTTTCCAAAGCTTGGCACGCGGTTTGCCTTAGTAGAGCGGTGAAGATTCGACAAATGACAATTAACGATAAGCTCTTAACCGGCGCTTTCACTCTCATTAAAACTATCGCTATGAAAAAAATTGCTTTTTACGGAAAAGGTGGCATAGGTAAATCCACCACACAGCAAAACACCGCTGCAGCAATGGCTCACTTTTACGACCAGAAGGTTTTCATTCACGGTTGCGATCCCAAAGCTGATTCTACTCGCATGATTCTTGGCGGTATGAACCAGGCAACCATCATGGATGTGCTTCGTGATGAAGGTGCCGAAAAAATAACATCGTCAATGGTTAAGGCTGGATTCAAAGGCATCCGTTGTGTTGAGTCGGGCGGTCCTGAGCCGGGTGTTGGATGTGCCGGTCGTGGTGTTATCACGGCAATTGACCTTATGGAAGAAAATGGTTCCTACACTGAAGATCTGGACTATGTGTTTTATGATGTTCTTGGCGACGTTGTATGCGGCGGGTTTGCCATGCCGATCAGGGATGGAAAGGCACAGGAGGTCTACATCGTGGCTTCGGGGGAAATGATGGCGGTTTATGCAGCCAACAACATTTGCAAAGGGCTGGTGAAATATGCCAGGCAGAGCGGTGTTCGTTTGGGGGGTATCATCTGCAACAGTCGCAAGGTTGATAAGGAGAGAGAGTTTATCGAAGAATTTGCAGCTGCAATCGGCACCCAGATGATTCACTTCGTTCCTCGTGACAATGTCGTTCAAAAAGCCGAATTCAACAGAAAAACCGTGATTGAATTTGCCCCGGATTCTGATCAGGCGCAAGAGTATGGTGAGTTGGCACGCAAGATTATTCATAATGAAATGTTTGTGATCCCTAAGCCTCTTACTATGCCTGAGCTGGAAGAGATGGTACTTAAATACGGCCTTCTTGATTAATACAAAAACAAAGGAACAAGAGTTATGAAAATGATAAGAGCAATGGTACGCCCTGAGGCTGCCGACATAATAACAGAAGGACTGGCCGAGGGTGGTTTTTTTTCACTGACGAAAATGCATGTTTTTGGCCGAGGCAAACAGAAAGGCATCAAAATTGGAGATGTTCATTACGATGAGCTGCCTAAAGTCATGCTCATGCTGGTGGTAAAGGAAGATGCTGTGGATGAAGTGGTCGATCTCATCAAAGTAAATGCCTATACCGGTAATTTTGGTGACGGTAAAATTTTCGTAACGCCAGTTGATGCCTCGTACACCGTACGTACCGGCGAAATAGGCATATAAGGAGACCCCGAACGATGAAGGAAATAATAGCAATCATACGCCCTAAAAAAGTAAGCAAAACAAAGGATGTGCTCGATAAACTCGGATATCCGGGCTTCACTGCAGTATCGGTCATGGGTCGGGGAAAACAGCGGGGAATTGCCGGTGAGGTGAATTGCGAACTGCCACCGGAAGTTCTGGGAAAAAGCGGAGGGATGAGATACATCCCGAAGCGGCTTATTTCATTAACAGTGCATGATGTTGATGTTGAACTGATTGTGAAGGCAATCATCAAGGTTAATCATACTGGTCAGATAGGGGATGGCAGAATATTTGTCTCTCCGGTTGATAATGTCGTGAGGGTAAGAACCAGTGAAGAGGGTGACCAGGCCATACTGTAAGGGAATCAACTAAAAATGAAGAGGAGTAATTATGCCATATCATGAGTTTGAATGCAGCAAATGTATTCCTGAAAGGAAAAAGCATGCAGTTGTAAAAGGTCCGGGTGAGGATTTGACACATGCTCTTCCTCTAGGATATCTCAACACGATACCAGGATCGATTTCCGAGCGCGGTTGTGCTTACTGCGGAGCCAAGCATGTTATCGGTACACCGATGAAAGATGTTATCCATCTCAGTCATGGACCAACCGGCTGCACCTATGACACTTGGCAGACCAAGCGCTATACCAGTGACAACGATAACTTTCAGCTCAAGTATACCTTTGCCTCGGATGTAAAGGAGAAGCATATCGTTTTCGGTGCTGAAAAAGTGCTCAAGCAGAACATTATTGAGGCGTTCAAGGCATTCCCAGAGATTAAACGGATGACCATCTACCAGACCTGTGCAACAGCTTTGATCGGTGATGACGTTGACGCGATTGCTGATGAGGTCATGGAAGAGATGCCTGATGTCGACATCTTTGTCTGCAACTCTCCTGGATTTGCAGGGCCAAGCCAGTCTGGCGGGCATCATAAAATCAATATCGCCTGGATCAAGAAAAAGGTTGGAACTGTTGAGCCGAAGATCATCGGTGACTATGTCATAAACTATGTTGGTGAGTATAACATACAGGGTGATCAGGAGGTCATGATCGACTATTTCAAGCGAATGGGTGTTCAGGTTCTTTCAACTTTTACCGGCAACGGCTCCTACGACGAATTGAGGGGCATGCACCGTGCACATCTTAATGTGCTCGAATGTGCAAGATCCGCAGAGTATATCTGCAACGAACTCAAAGTGAAATACGGGATACCTCGTTTGGATATTGAAGGGTTTGGCTTTGAACCATTGTCGGCATCACTGAGGAAAATCGGCTTGTTTTTCGGCATCGAAGAGAGGGCTCAGGCTATCATCGATGAAGAGACTGCGCGATGGAAACCGGAACTCGACTGGTACAAGGAAAGGCTGAAAGGCAAAAAGGTATGTCTCTGGCCGGGAGGTTCGAAGCTCTGGCACTGGGCAAATGTGCTGCATGAAGAGATGGGTGTTGATATTGTTTCAGTCTATACAAAATTTGGTCATCAGGGTGATATGGAAAAGGGCATTGCACGATGTGAAGTTGGAGCACTTGCCGTTGATGATCCGAACGAGCTCGAAGGGCTGGAAGCTATGATGACCTTGAAGCCGGATATCATTTTTACCGGCAAACGACCCGGCGAGGTTGCCAAAAAGATTCGGGTTCCTTATCTCAATGCCCATGCGTACCACAATGGCCCCTACAAAGGGTATGAGGGATGGGTAAGGTTTGCTCGCGACATTTACAATGGAATCTATTCGCCGATCCATCAGCTCGCTCACCTGGATATCAGTAGGGATGAAATACCTGTAGGCACGGGATTTCAAACAGCAAAAATGCTCTCTGATGTGAATTTAAGCGAGGAGGTAGTTTCTTCCACCACTCTGCGACAGTATACGGGCAAATATGACAGCGTTTCAGATTTGCGCAATAAAACATATCCGGAATTTAAAAAGTAAGAGAGGAGCGAAAACTATGGAAGATTTGAAAGAGAGGATAGCCTTGCTCGAGGATTATATCATGAAAAAATGTCTCTGGCAGTTTCATTCACGGGCCTGGGACAGAAAGACTCAAAACGAAAATATCCTGAAGAAAGCTACACAGTTGTTATGCGATGAGCCTGTTGAGCTTGAGACTCCGGCAGATCGGTGCTACTGGGCGGATGCTTTGAGTTTGACGGAGGCATTCCAAAGCCGTTTCGAGTGGCTGGCTGCACTGAGTAAAGAGGATATTAAACAGCTGATGGAGGGCCTGAAGGAGAGGATAGATTTCGTGACCATTACAGGCTCTCTCAATGCAGAGCTTACGGATCCTCGCTATTGATTACGAGCTGTTTCAGCCGATGTATAACCAAAAAATGTAAAGATTATGAGTTGTGAAATAAAACAAAAGGAGCGCGTCGGCACGATCAACCCGATATTCACCTGTCAGCCTGCCGGCGCCCAGTATGTGAGCATAGGGGTAAAGGATTGTATTGGTATTGTTCATGGTGGCCAGGGATGCGTCATGTTTGTCCGCCTGCTGATTTCCCAGCATCTGAAGGAGAGTTTTGAAATTGCATCTTCATCGCTCCATGAAGACGGTGCGGTTTTTGGCGCACTTAATCGTGTTGAAGAAGCTGTCGATGTGCTTTTGATGCGCTATCCCCATGTGAAAATCATACCAATCATTACTACCTGCTCGACAGAGGTCATCGGCGATGATGTCGATGGAGTGGTCATCAAGCTTAATGAGGGGTTGTTGCAGGAGAAATACGCAGGCCGGGAAGTCCATCTTATTCCTATTCATACTCCAAGTTTTGTGGGAAGCATGGTGAGTGGTTATGATGTCGCTGTAAGGGACTTTGTCCGCTACTTTGCCAGAAAAGACAAAACAAGCGGGAAGATCAACCTGATTACCGGATGGGTCAACCCTGGAGATGTAACTGCACTGAAACACCTGCTGAAAGAGATGCAGATTGAGGCGAATGTCCTCTTCGAAATCGAAAGCTTTGATTCTCCTCTCATGCCTGATGGAAACTCGGTCTCCTGCGGAAATACAACGATTGATGATCTGACACAAACGGGTAATGCTCTTGGAACTATTGCCCTGAACCGGTATGAAGGTGGAAAGGCTGCCGCATTCCTGGAAAAGGAATTCGATATCCCTGCCATTATCGGGCCGACTCCTATCGGCATTCGGAACACTGATACCTTTTTGCAGAATCTGAAAAAAATGACAGGGAAGCCAATACCAGAATCGCTCGTCCGTGAACGGGGAATTGCTATTGATGCATTGACCGATCTCACGCACATGTTTTTTGCTGATAAAAAAGTTGCGATTTACGGAAACCCTGATCTTGTTATCGGCCTTGCGGAGTTCTGCCTTGACTTGGAAATGAAGCCGGTACTGCTTCTTCTCGGTGATGACAACCTTTCATACCCTAACGATCCACGTATCCTGGCACTGAAGGAAAAGGTCGATTACGAGATGGAGATCATTACAAATGCTGATTTCTGGGAGCTGGAAAACCGAATCAAGAACGAGGGACTTGAACTCGATCTTATCCTTGGTCACTCGAAGGGCCGCTTTATTGCCATCGACTACGATATTCCAATGGTGCGAGTAGGCTTTCCGACTTTCGACCGTGCCGGACTCTACCGTCACCCGATTGTTGGTTACGCAGGCGCTATATGGCTGGCTGAACAAATAGCGAACACGCTCTTTACCGATATGGAGCACAAGCATAATAAGGAGTGGATCCTCAACGTCTGGTAAAGGGATATCACTGTTTCCCTAAGAAGCATATTCTCAACGCTGACATCTTGCTGCCGGATTATCACTTCATGGTGTCCGGCAGTATCAAACACAACTATCACAGGGAAAAAAACAATGCATGCAACTTCAGAAAGTCAATCTCATGGATCAATGCGACGCAGAGAGCGCGAGATTTCGAGCCGCCAGGATATCGATACGATTATTCGCTCGACAACGGTGATGCATCTCGCTCTTGCTGATAACAATATTCCCTTTCTCGTTCCTGTGTTCTATGCGTACGACGGTTCCGTCCTTTATTTCCATTCAGCCCAGGTGGGCAGCAAAATTGAAATCTTAAAGCGGAACAATACTGTCTGCTTCGAGATTTCGGTTGATCAGGGTTTTATTGAAAACGAACTGGCCTGCGACTTTGAAGCCAGGCACCGCACGGTTATCGGGTTAGGTAAGGCAACATTTATAGAAGATGAAGCTGAAAAGATCAAAGTGCTCGATTTGATTGTTGGAAGGTTTTCAGATAAAAAATTTGAGTACCCGAAAGCGAATCTGGTTCATACAGCCGTTATCCGCATTGATATTGAATCGATCAAGGGAAAAACACACGGCTATTAAGCTGTTATAGATGCATGAAAACCGTGGAAAAATGAGCTGATACCCTTTACATCAATGATGAGGAGTGACCATGAAAATTGCTGTATTGACCGATAAGGAAGGCAATACCCTTTCCTTTTACGAACCGGGGATTGTGAAACTTTTTTCCAACGACAACGGTACCTGGAGCTCTATAAGGGAGTTCCCATTTGAGCTCAATGAGGAAAAGTGGCTTGCGGGAATACAGCAATGCATACAGATGATGCTTTCCCGACTGGATGAGTGCAGGATACTTATGGTGAAATTCATAAAGGGAGTGCCGCTCTCAATTCTCAAGGAATCAGGTCTATCGGTATGGAAGGTTGAAGGATCGCCTTTGGACTTTTTTGAGCATATCAGAGAAGAGGAAGAAAAACTCAGGCTCGAACATCAGAAAAGCATAAAATCCTCTTTACCGGAACCCCTCCCCGTTGGGGATAAAAAGCACGGAATCTATGCAATTGATCTTGTACATGTGCAGGCGAAAGGAGCAGGGTTTAATTCAAAGGATGTGCTGCTCCCGTTTTTACAAAGCCGGGTTTTTCAGAAGCTGGAAGTTATTTGTGAGCATCTTCCGAAATGGTTTGAGAAAGAGTTTGATTCATTAAAACTCCAGTTCAGGATCGAAGAGTCAAACGATAATTTATGTCATGCTATAGTCTCTCCGATAGAGTAAATGACCCATAGACAGAGTTACATATGAAAATAGAAAACCACCCCTGTTTCAATGATTCGTCCCGGCATACGTTTGGGCGTATTCATCTCCCGATTGCTCCGAAGTGCAATATCCAGTGCAACTACTGTAACCGGAAGTTCGACTGCATGAACGAAAACCGCCCCGGTGTTACCAGCAGAATACTGTCGCCAAAGCAGGCGATGCACTATCTTGATCAGGCGATGACTCTTTCGCCGAATATTGCTGTTGTTGGTATTGCTGGTCCTGGCGATCCGTTCGCAAACCCGGATGAATCAATGGAAACACTCCGCCTGGTTCGGGCAAAATATCCTGAAATGCTGCTCTGCGTAGCAACAAACGGCCTTGATCTGCTGCCCTATATTGATGAACTTGCCGCATTGCAGGTCAGCCATGTGACGCTTACCATCAATGCCATCGACCCTGAGATCGGTGCCGGGATTTATTCGTGGGCCCGATATAACAAGAAAATGTACCGCGGTATTCATGCCGCAATGTTGCTGATCGCGAACCAGCTTGAGTCGCTTAAAAAGCTCAAGGAGGCGGGTGTTACAGCAAAAGTGAACTCCATTATTATTCCGGGCATCAACGATCATCATGTGATTGAAGTTGCCAGGAAAGCGGCTGAACTGGGGGCCGATATCCTGAACTGCATGCCCTATTATCGCACCACAGAGACCTATTTTGAAAACATTGCGGAACCATCTCCGGAAATGGTTGCAGAGATCCAGAAAGCCACAGGGGTTTATCTGCCGCAGATGATGCACTGCAGCCGTTGCCGGGCCGATGCAGTCGGGATTATCGGGGAAATAAACTCTCCGGAGATGATGCAGAAACTTGCCGAGTCTGCCGCGTTGCCGAAAAACCCGGAAGAGAAACGCCCCTATATTGCCGTCGCCAGCCTTGAAGGCGTCATGATCAACCAGCACCTCGGTGAAGCTGAACGCTTTCTGATCTATGGAACAGGAAGTAACAACGGAGAGAATGTTCTTGTTGACTCAAGGAAAGCTCCTTCAGCCGGTGGAGGCAAAGAGCGGTGGGAAATACTGGCAGCCACACTGAGTGACTGCAGGGCAGTACTTGTCAATGGTGCTGGTGGTTCGCCCATTAAAGTGATGAACGCTCACGGTATCGATGTTATGGTTCTTGAGGGCTCTATTGAGAAAGCGGTGAACGCCTGCTTTGGCAGAGAAGAGCTGAGTGACAGCATAAAAATCAATCCGTCCAATGCCTGTGGGCCAGGCTGCAGCAAGTTCTCCGCTCCGGAGCCGAAGGGCAGTTGTGGATAAAAATAACAGCCCCATTCATTTTTATGCAGGTTTTGGCAGGGCCTCTATCCAACGTAATACCTCGTCTATTGCATCGACAGGTGCTTCCATGTGATTTGAATTCAAGACGAGATATTTATTAAGCGGATGCCGGGGCCATTTTTCATAAACATAATCCCGGCCTTTATCATAGAGAACATCTGTTGCCCCTGCCAATATCCAGATAAGCGGAATTCCCGGAGTGATTTTTGAAGTCGACAGTGGCATTGATGCCATACCTTCAGGGTCATTATAACTGGCATAAATAGCCGCTGTCATGTTGATATCAACATATTTGCCATTATTTCTGTGTGTAAATAATGCCACCTTGTCACCGCTGCCGCCTTCAATCATCTCTTTTGCTTTTTTGAGACTTGACTGGATGCTCTCTTGATAACGAACTATGTCCGGGATATGTCCGGGAGCTATAGCTATAACGGCATCAATTATTTCCCTGCCATAGGCCGCATAGGCAATAGCCGCATTTGCTCCCTTACTGTGTCCAGCCAAAACAATGACGGTAGAGCCGCTTTTTCGTAATTCATCAATATTGCCGGTTATAATCTCTAATGCTGCAGAATAATCGACATCATATCCCCTGACTTTACTCCATGGCATTAATGGCGTAAGAGCTCTATACCCCTTGTTTCTCATCGATGTGGCAAGGGAATTGAACTGTGATGGTTTCCCCCATTTACCATGAATCAACACAACTCCAACCTTGTTTTCAATGGCGGCACATAAACTGCCAGACATGTTCATTATTTCTCTGGTTTAGTTCGATAAGCCCGTAAGTTAAGGAGAACCTCTTAGCGGTACTTTTTATAATTTATTCCGAACTGCTGCATTTTCAAGCTTAGTACTCTTCGGGTAAGGCCTAATTTCTCCGCAGCATGTGATATGTGCCCTTTTTGACTCGACAGGGCATCTATAATCATTTCGTATTCAATGGTATCGAGTTTTGCAGGAAGACTTTTTTGAGTAACCGTAGTCGAAAGAACTGGAGTTTGCAGCGACAAGGGAAGGTTGTCTGCATGGATAACCCTGTCTTCTGAAAGAATAACAGCTCTTTCAATGACATTTTCAAGCTCCCGGATATTGCCTGGCCATGAATATGAAAGCAGCATCTCCTGCACGGCGGTTGAAAGCCGTTTGGTTTCTTTCCCGAATTTTTTGACAAAATAGGCAATAAAATACTCTGCAAGAGTGATAATGTCACCTTTCCTTTCACGCAAAGGGGGAATGATAATCGGAAACACGTTCAGCCGATAGTAGAGATCTTCCCTGAACGTCCCTGCGTCCACCATCTTGATCAAATCGCGGTTGGTCGCAGCTATGATTCGAATATCTACCGTTATGGGTTTGTTGCCACCGACATGCTCAAAGGTTCTTTCCTGTAAAACCCGTAACAACTTTGCCTGCATAGGCAAGGTCAATTCGCCGACTTCATCGAGAAAAATTGTTCCCCCGTCAGCCTCTTCAAATCGGCCTTTTCTTGCTCTGTCTGCTCCGGTAAAAGCACCTTTTTCATGACCAAAAAGCTCACTTTCTATAACGCTTTCAGGTAAGGCTGCACAATTGAATTTTATAAAAGGCTCATTTGCTTCCGGGCTGTTGTAATGAATGGCACTGGCTACCAGCTCTTTGCCGACACCGCTCTCCCCAAGAATCAATACTGTCGACCGGGTTTTGGTGATTTTATTGATCAGGGCATAGACTTCCAGCATGGGCTTTGAATTGCCTATGATATTTGATGGATGAAACTTTTCCTTCAGAGCATTCCGCAATCGCTCATTTTCCATTTTCAAAAAGGTTTTATCCTCATTCTCAAGCAGATAGAGTTCAACTGCCTGAGCTATCATTGCAGCAATAACGCCAAGTATCTCGACATCGTAATGCAGTAACAGAGGGTGATCAGAAATCCGCTCTACACTTATGGCGCCTAATACTTTTTTGCCCCGAACAATAGGAATGCAGACAAACGATCGGTTTGAATATTGAAGTTTGGACAAACTTTTGGTTCTATTGAGAAACATAGGTTCTTCGCTGATCAGCGGAACGACAATTTTTTCTCCGGTTTCCACAACTTTTCCTGTAATACCCTCTCCAATGGAATAGACTCCACGGGTCTCTTCTTCTTTTGTAAGCCCAATACTGTCATGAATAAATATTTTTCCGGTTCTGCTGTTGAAGAGGCTGACCATTCCTCTTTCCACTCCCATATCCTCTTTCATTATTTTCAGCAGAATAGAAAGTGTCTCTGACAGGTTTTCACTCTCAGAAACTGCTTTACTCATTGTAAATAAAGGAGAAAGTATTTCAGAATGGCATACCGCTCCCGGATGCAATGGGGATACCTTAAACTCTTTTATCGCACAGAAGTGTAATGGCTTCAAAGTTTTAGTATTCATAGCTGTTCCTTAACACTGTTGAAAAACATCGGATCGAATACCTTTCTGCAGTTCGGCATCAAGCGTGGCAGAAAGTTCCTCATAGTCATTATTCAGGAGGTACTCCCATGAAGGAAAACTGAATGGGTTTTCCCAATTTATATGACCGGTAAGATCAAAGTCACCTCGACTCAAAGTGTTCTGCATAATGTTGCTGTGGAAATAACTGATGATCGGCCTGCACTCTTCAATTCTGGAGGTTTTAACAAACAAATGCATAGGTGCCAGCAGGGGACCATCTTCAAATTCAAGCACCGCCGCGCGTTTTTGTGGCGGCAGCTGTATCGTGGCAGCACTTGGCACAAGGTTGAACGGTGTACGGCGTGCTTCGTTGGAATCGAGATTCTTGAGTATGAAATCAATATCCCAGATGTTCCGGATATTAGCAGCAAAATCCGTTGCGGCACTGCTGCCGAACTGTTCCTTCATCAGCATTAAAAGCGTTGCAATACTTGCGTTTCCTTTATATCCTGGAACCGTTATAAGATTTTTGTAGAGCGGATCCACCAGATCGCTCCAACGATTTGGACATGGCACATAAGGGGGCTTTATTGATAAATCACAAACCACAGACCAATACCCTGCAGCATAAATACCAATGTTGCTCTGCAGTAAAGGATTGCTGAATGTTTCCGGCATAGTTTTCAAGGCCTCATCACTGGTTATTCCTGTATAAATATCAGTATCGATAAACATCTCCCGAAACCGTCTGGAGAGGACTGTCTGTAAACTGGATACCACAAGCACATCAGGAAGATCCTCTTCGGTTTGAGCAAATTTCAGATAGATTTCGATTCCTTTGAAATCACCATCAATCAGCAACGGGGAATGGATTTGAATGTCATGCGATGCATTGTATATCTCAACAAATTCATCAATAACTATTTTGGTTGCCACCTTGAGATGGCACGGCATATCCATGAAAAGGTTGATGGCTCCTTTTTTAATCAGGGGCTTTGCTCCGCAGGCAGCAACCACCTTATTGATAAGCTCTGACATAGTTATGAGTGAGTCTTCCATGGCAATTTGATTTTAGGCGGTATACTGGATTATTAAGCGTTCCGACTCTTATGTGTCGTGACTTATGGTCATACTTTGCCGGCCATTCGTTATGTTTGTAATGTAATAACGATATCGAAAAAAAAGAGATCCTGTATCTTCCATATCAAAGGAGACCAGCGGCTTGGATATGGGAATGAAACAGAGAGTAGATCTGGTGTTCAATGTGATGCACGGAAAACACGGATTCTATTCCGTCGCCATTATAACTTCTACTACATAACGAGATACAAAAAAACAGACATTTTCTCTCAAGAACAAAATAAAATAAAAACCGTAATAAAAAATACAAATAATCGATTTTTCCGTAATTATTAATATATAGATAGTTAAAATCATTAATATTTAATATACTTTACGGTTTTGACGTTAATTTATTAATATCAATACGTCGCGAGTGTCTTCCGCGAATTATGCTCCTACTTGAGGGAGTTAGAGCTTGCTCATGGAGGATTATTCTTAAAAAAAACTTGGTTTTTTCAGTCGATATGTATTTTATTCCATAACGTTCCGCACATAAAATCACGAAGCCTTTATTACAAAATAAAAAGCAGAAAATCACAACCCAAACAGATCAACTATGAAAACAACAATGACTCAGGTAATGAAGAAGTTTACCATCTTATGTTTTGCTCTCTTGATGATGGCCACATCAGCCATGGCAGGTGAGCTGAACCTTTCAGTGGCAGCAAGCCTTAAAGAGGTGATCAATGAATTGACGGCAAGCTATACGGCAAAACATCCAGGCACAGTTTTTCTGAAAAACTTTGGCCCTTCTGGTACACTTGCCGGTCAGATTGAAAATGGTGGTCCCGCCGACCTGATTATTTCAGCTAACACTGAATGGGTG
>Ga0209083_1003590_pt1 | contig 12801 bp, 18 predicted proteins | sample AM7aDNAmetaG_FD_184132 | JGI IMG/M metagenome (GOLD analysis project Ga0209083, IMG submission 184132) | Freshwater microbial communities from Finland to study Microbial Dark Matter (Phase II) - AM7a DNA metaG (SPAdes) (version 3) | ecosystem: Environmental > Aquatic > Freshwater > Lake ...
AAACGGGGACGCCCTTTATACAGTAATCATACGAGATCCTGAAGCTAAAAATCGACTAACCAAATGGTCCACTACTAGTCGTAGTATCCAAGTTCGTGTTGAAGAAAATAAGATGCACATTTATGATCATAATACTTTGAGCTTATTCTTTGTAACTTGGACTCATAGTTGGGACAATATGGTTATTTGGGATACTTGGACAAAACGACATATTACCTTTTAAAAAACTTGACATACTGTCTTTATAGTGTATAATTAATAGGTGCTTATGGCACTTATATAAAGGAAATAGAATGACAACTCATGAACAACTCGTAGAAGCATTTAATAACTACATTGCTGAAAACGAAAAATTCACATCAAAAGGCGTTAAGGCTTCGGCCGCGAGAGCCAGAAAAGCCCTACAAGAGATCTCTAAAGCAGTTAAAGAGCGTAGAAAAGAAATTACTGCTGAAAAAGAAGCATTAGCAACAGCCAAGTAATAAAAAGAGTGGGTTCGCCCACTCTATTTCTTAAAGGAATTCTATGGAACCTAAAATAGATTTAACCAAACTAGCCGATGATCTTGAAGATACCATTAGTATTGATAATCCTGGCAATACGAGTGGTAGTTGTGGATATGAGTTAGGGTATGGTGCTACACCTCCATATTCATACGGAGACGATACTATTACCTTGTCAAGCTATCCGTGGAGCAGTACCAGCATTAATAACACTAGTATTACCGGTGGCGGATTTGCTTATCCTAACACCGTGTTAGCAACTGGTGGCCCATATACTCTTAATTCTGGCGCCGGCACAGGTGTTAGCCAACCATGGCCTACATATACCGGAGCTCCAACTCTCAATTTAAATGGCGAAGGCGCAGATATTAAAGTAAATGATTGGAGTCTGGTAGATGCAATTAAAAAACTCGAAGAACGCTTAAACATCCTAACTCCTAATACCAAATTAGAAGAAGAATGGGAAGAACTTCGTGCGCTAGGCAACAAGTATAGAGAGCTCGAACAGCACATTAAGGATAAACAGGCCACATGGGACCGGTTGACGGCCATGCCACCACCTGTGATTGACTAAAATGAAGTTATTTGCTATAATATATGTATATTATGGTAAAAACATATCAAAAATTGGAGTTATTAGCCCAGGACTTTGCTCCTGAGCTAAGTATTTTGGAGAGTAGAAAAAACAACCAAGCTAACTTATGTTCAGCGGAGGATTATAATTCTAGATCTACTCCAAAACGGATGGCCAGTGCCGCAAAGCTGGTCCAGTTTCAAAGAGGACTTCGGAAATCCTCTTCATTGACAAATGGTATGAGCCCGGGTAAAGACAAAACCGCGCTTAGAGAGTATGGCACTGAGGCCCGAGGTCTTTTCTGTCTCCACCCTGCGCTCACCTGTCAATGCGCCCATCCTGGGCATTCGCTGATGCGTACAGTAATACGCCAAGGAGACGAAGATGAAACTTAAACACTTTCTTATATCGTTATTAGTAGTAAGTAGCACCGCAGTAGTAGCACAAGAATCACAGGTAGCAGAAGTAAAAGCAGAACTCTCTTATAGAGATCAAATTGTTGACCAAGCTAACAAGTTTGTTGAGCGCACGGTTAATATGATTGTAACTCCATTCTTATCAGACCGGGATGTCGAGTGTTTGGCTCGTAACATATTTTATGAGTCAGGAGGCGAACCAACTGAAGGCAAAATTGCTGTTGGTATTGTTACTGTAAATCGCGCCCAAGATCCACGATTTGGCAAAAGTGTATGTGACGTAGTCAACGCTCGCACCGTGGTAGCTAAGACTCGCGAAGTTAAACAAACCGAAATGGTTAAAATAGGATTCTTTGGTCGTCCAGAACCTGTTACTACAACCCGGTTAATTGCTGAACAAATTCCGGTATGTCAATTTTCGTGGGTGTGTAGCGGTTATGCTAAGAAACCTAAATCAGATGATGACCGCTGGGTAGAAAGCCAGGCGATTGCTGAAGGTATTGCCCGCGGTGACTACGAAGAATATCGTGTCAAATATGGTACTGCTTTATATTTTCACGCTTCTGGAATTCGTCCAATCTGGGCAAAATCTAAAAGAATGATAACCAAAACTGGTCATCATTTATTCTACGAATAATAGGTTGACGAATACTCGATATTTTGTTATAATAGTAATATGAAACAATATCGAGTTTCCTACTATCAAGGTGGCCTTAACCGGACTCAAAAATACTTTGCCAATATACACGATGCCATTCGATTTACCGTCTATGAGATTCGACGGCCCCACGATTTATTCAGCATCGATTTAATCGAGGATTAATATGACAATGCATCTTGAAGGGCCGTGGCTATCTACAACTGGTCGTAAACGGCGCCCACAAAAGTGGGCAAGTGCTGAAGCTAAGAAATTAGCCCAGCAGAGGCAAACCGAATGGGATTGCAAGCTCGTTCAGTTTGAGAAATTAGCACCACGATTCAGCACTGGCCCTTACAATGCACCTAAAAAAACCATGAAAGATTTTATGCCCAAGACTCCCCCTGGTAGAGAAACTCCGTATATTGTTAGTTGCGACACAGGCTGGGTTCCTTGCGTAAAAGTACACGATCAAGAGTATACTGGCACCAAAATTAAAGGGATTGGCACTATGCACAAGTCAAATGCTGTACCTGTTTTCTCAGATGAAGAAGCCCGCGATATAAGTAAAATGAGGAGATGATAGTTTGGATTTTCTTTGAATCAGGCAGCGGCGGAGATGGCTTTGCTAACCTGCTCGAACAATCATCAAATGTGGTGCCACTTGACGGAAACAAGCAATGGAGGATACATAGATATGTTGATTCTAAAGCTAAATTTTGGGCGCCAAATTTACAAAATAATGGCCATAGAACCAATACAGTAGAACAGTTAAGTAAAGAACAAGTAGATATTGCTAATAGCGATACACAATATCTTATTATCACATCTCATGATGTAGAATTAAAAAAAACATTTCAACAAAGTACAATATCAGAAGATAAGCATATTAAAGTGTTATTACAATCTAAAAATAGAAACAAGCAATTAGATAACGCCAGGCTTAAAAATCTAAAAAATCTAATTGAGTTTGATCAATCGCTCAATAACCAAACATTAAATAGCCTACCAATTGTCAGGTCAAATTTTGATTTGCATTTGGATGCAATACCCGATAACTGGAACGACATTAAAAATTTAATTGAAAATTTTGGTCTAAATTTATCTGAAGAAGAGTTTAGTCATTACAAACAAATAGTATCTGGAGAATTTATATATACAATTCCTGGAATAGAGTATTATGAATCCTATGTAGACGCAGATAACATAACTAAATATACAATGATAAGGAATAATAGACACAATTGAGTAAAGAAGATGTTATAAAAATGGAAGGTGTTATAGCAGAAGTGCTACCAAACACTATGTATAGAGTTCAAATCGAAAACTTTGAAAAGACTGTGCTTGCTAACCTTAGCGGGCGTATGCGCCAAAACAATATTAAAGTATTAATGGGTGATACAGTAGAAATGGAATTTAGTCCTTACGATTTAAACCGTGGTCGCATTACTAGACGCAGATAGATATGCATAACATCCCCGAATTACAGAACAAGTGCAATACTGTATTATTTTTAGGAAATAACGACGAATCTACAGATCAACAAGTATCGTTATTGGCTTTGCAAAACGAGATTGTTAATTACGGATTGATATCCGATCCAAATTTCTCCCCAACTAACCCCGGTTACTATCATACAACAATCGTAGATATTCCTTTTGGGCAATTGTTTGCTCTATCTCAAAAATTTGATCTAGTAGCAATGTTGGATCAACCACAGTCGCACTGGAGTCATTGGAAATGCCTGTTAGCTACATTCAAATTAATGTGTCAGCTAGAAGAATTAAACAAACCCACAATTTTTCGAAGCAATCAGAACGCAAAAAAAATATCATACTGGCAAGATTTAGTATATAATAAAAATAAAAGTTTTTGCATTTATCCCTGGATCAATTTTAACCATACCGGAAAAAAATTAAAGTTGTGCGCTCGAGACGGTGACAATGCAGGTGTAACTACATTAGATCAACTACAATCCTGGTCCACTGATTCTAAATATGGTGCCGTCCGCAAAAAAATGTTGGAAGGTACTCAACTTCCGGTAAATTGTAATGTTTGTTATGAATATGAAGATCGTGGTATCGAAAGCTATAGACAGTTCGAAACCTTAGATTGGGTTTCACAATTAGATCTCAATTCAGTTGATGATTTGCAAAAAATCGATCGCCCGTATTATTATGAAATACTTTTAGGAAATCATTGCAATATCAAATGTAGAGGGTGCCAGCCAGCATTCAGTAAACCAATCGGCGACGAAATAAAAAAATTTAATATCGTACCTCCTGCAAATCTTAGCTGGGAGCCGGACACTCCGTCTATAGATCAAATTGATATTGAGATGTTGGACGAAAAAACCACAGTCTATTTTCAAGGTGGAGAACCCACAATCATGCCCGAAGTACTAGAATTCATGGATCGGTGTTTGGAAAAAAACAAGGTTAATTTTAACCTGTCCATGTGTACAAACGGGGTCAAGATTTCGGATAAATTTTTAAATAAAATTTCAAATTTTACCAATACAAATTTTAGTTTTAGCCTTGATGGATTTGCTCATATAAATGATTACTGGAGATCCGGATCCGCCTGGGGTAAGGTTATTTCCAATGCAAAATTATTAAAATCGCAAGGACATTCCATTAGCATAAACACCGTGCCCGGCATATACAATGTGACCAACCTACACTTGTTATTTGAATTTTTAGATCGCGAATTTCCGTTCACCACTGTTTATTTACAAATAAATTATTTGCCATGGCAATCAGCATTTAATCATCCAAATGCCAACCTTGTAATTGATTCTATGCGTAAATGTATGGACACCGCAATCTATCGTTCCAATGGAAAAAGTTGTAAAACTGCTATAGACAGCATATATCAATATTATTACGACAATCCAACCTGTGATCTTACTGCTCTTAAGGATTTTTTTAACTATAACGATCAGCTGGATCGCGCTCGCGGCGTTTGTTTAGCAGATTATATCCCAGAACTAGAAGCTGCCAGAAGTTTGTTATAAATATTATTATGCGTGAAATTATTGATCTATTAGAAGCAACTACCCGTCCGGCTAAGTTGGAAACTACTCCTCTGCCCTACGCAGAAACGGCACTGGATCCAGTACTCAGCAAAGACAACATCATTTATCACTATGAAAACAAAAATAGTTAGTTTTGGTGATAGCTTTGTCTTTGGTAGCGAACTTTCTAATAACAAAGATGGACACAAAAGCTGGATTGGGCTGGCGGCCAACCAGCTGGGTGTTGACTATGAAACTACTGCTGTTCCGGGTTGTGGTAACGAAAACATCACTCGTCAAATCTTAACCTACTTTTCAAATAATCCTAGTGACAATGTCCTGGCTATAATTAATTGGACTTGGGGAGCTCGTTGGGATTTTTATATTCCGGGCAAAGAGCAGTGGACAACATTGGGATTGACCTGCGTTCCTAGTAAACTAGAACCATTGGTAGGATTAGAAGAAGCAAAAAAAATATTAGAAGTATACAACCAGTATCCAGGGCGTTCAATCATGTGGAGTAAATGGCGTACCCTACAAAACATCTATGCTTCTCAACAATATCTAAAATCTATCGGTGCCGCTAGCATACAAACTTATATGGATTCTGAAATGTGGGATACTCAATGGCATGCTCCAGACTATATTAAAACCCTACAGAATCTTACTAAGGATCCCTTAAAAACCTTTGAAGGATTAACTTTTCTAGATTGGAGTTACAAACATGGATTTACCGTAACCGACCCCGGACTACATCCACTCGAAGATGCACATAATACAGCCTGCGAGTTGTGGCTAGATACCTACGCCCAGGCACTAAACGCATAAATATCTGTATGCATCTCAGTATAAGACAAAACATCAATTTATTAGAAGCAACTACCCGTCCGGCTAAGTTGGAAACTACTCCTCTGCCCTACGCAGAAACGGCACTGGATCCAGTACTCAGCAAAGAAAGTATTAACTATCATTATGAGCATTTAGCCAAAGGGTATGCTAAAAGATACAATGCCGGAGAAGGCAACGCTGATTTTAATCGTGCTGGTAGTTTCTTACATAATAAATTCTTTCCGCAACTACGGGCACCTAAAGGCGCCAATCGCCCAAAAGGAGCTGTACTAGAACTTATCGAAACTAATTTTAAAACCTATGAAGACTTTAAAGCAGAATTTAAAAAGGTGGCCATGGCTGTCCAGGGATCGGGCTGGGTATATCTTAGCACACAGGGCACGATTAAAACTATCCCAAACCATCAAGTTAGAACGGATATCTGTGTTCTCATTGACTGGTGGGAACATAGTTGGAGTTTGGACTACCAGTGGGCCAAAGAACGTTATCTAGACAACATCTGGAAAATTATTGACTGGACTGTTTGTAACGAAAGGTTGTAATCAGGCAATATGAAAATTCAAGATTTTGCACCTGGATACATATCACAAATTCCTAAACTAAACTGGCAACCTATTAATCGCTCTGTATGGAATGCTATACAGGACGAGGGACTAGATGAAGAACAAGACGCATATGAACCCGGTAATTGGGTTATGGCCCTACTTACAGTATCACCAAAAGATGCTAAAGGACTACAACAGTTTGACAGCAACACCGTTGAAAAATTTAACAGGTTTGATATTGCATTAAAAGAATTATATCCAGGGTTAGTTGATTTAATAGATTACGATGCAGGAACCATTACAATAGTGAGAACAACATGATTACAATAACCGACAACGCAGTGGCAAAAATTAAAGACATTATTGCCGAAGAAAATAACCCTAATATTAAACTTAGAGTATTTGTCCAAGGTGGTGGATGCAGTGGTATGCAATACGGTTTCACCTTGGATGAAGAACAAGCCGAAGACGACTGGGATTTAGACTATAACGGAGTTCGAGTTTTAGTAGATTCTATGTCGGGCGGATATCTCCAAGGCGCAGAAGTAGACTACAAAGAAGACACCTACGGTAGCGCATTTACCATTAAAAATCCCACAGCAGTAACCACATGCGGTTGCGGATCTAGCTTTAGCCCAACATGAGCGTACTTAGAGAAATAACTCACGAAAAACATATGGCGGTAGAGAACCTACCGTTTATACAGTATTTGCTGGGCGGTAAAATTACAGAACCAGATTATGTAATATACCTAGCAGAAATGCTAGCAATATATCAGCGCCTTGAGCATCTGGCTATACATGCTGGATTGTTTGACGGCCTGGAAGATCTTCCACGAGCTCTGAGTATGCAGGAGGACCTAGATGAGTTGTCTCCAGGATACCAGATCAACATCTTGCCTAGCACACAGACCTATCTTGACCATCTGGATCAAGTGGCTCGATCTGAACATAGTAAACAATTATTTGCTCACGTCTATGTTAGACACATGGGCGATCTCTACGGTGGCAAACTAATAGCTCGTAGGGTTCCAGGCACTGGACGCTGGTATCAATTTGAAAATCGTAGTGAATTAGTTAAAGCGTTTAACGAACGAATAACCGTAGATCTAGCCGATGAAGCTCAAATAGCGTTCGATCACTACAAAAATATTTTTCAGGAGCTGTGGACCCGCATACATAATTGATGCGCTTCCATATACTAGGGTTACCTCACACAGTCAGCAGCAAAGAATACAATGCCTGCGCCTACACACAAAAAGTTGTTAAATTTGGTAAAATGATGACAGCCCGTGGGCACGAAGTCATACACTACGGGCACGAAGATTCAGATTTAATCTGCACAGAACATGTCACTGTAACCACAAATGCTGATTTAGAACAAGCCTATGGCAATTATGATTGGCGCCGACACTTTTACAAGTTTGATATGGGCGATCATGCTTACCGAACATTTTTTAAAAATGCTATTGAAGAAGTAGGTCAACGAAAACAAAAAAACGATTTTATTCTACCATTTTGGGGATCCGGAGTTAAACCGGTTTGTGATGCACACCCAGATATGATCTGTGTTGAGCCCGGTATCGGCTATGCTGGTGGACATTTTGCTCGTTGGAAAATATTTGAAAGCTATGCAATTTATCATGCATACTGTGGACTGGAAGCGGTAGGTACTTGTCGTCAAGATTGGTATGATGCTGTTATTCCTAACTATTTTGACCCGGATGACTTTGTGTTTAACGATAAAAAAGAAAACTATTTCCTATTTCTAGGCCGTGTATATTCCGGTAAGGGCATAGATGTAGCAATACAAGTAACTGAAAAAATTGGAGCCCATCTTATAATAGCCGGACAAAATCCTGAAAATATAGAATTTCCTCCTCATGTAGAATTTGTAGGGTATGCTGATGTTGAACGTCGCAAACAGTTAATGTCTAGAGCAAAGGGTGCATTTGTAGCTAGTCAATATTTAGAACCGTTTGGTGGAGTACAAATCGAAATGTTATTTTCAGGAACTCCAACTATTACAACCGATTGGGGGAGTTTTACTGAAAATAATATACACGGAGTTACTGGCTATCGTTGCCGTACATTTGATCAGTTTGTATTTGCCGCAAAAAATATAGATCGTATTGATCCTCATAATTGTCGTACCTGGGCAGAAAATTTTACCCTTGATCGAGTAGCCGGCATGTACGAAGAATATTTTCAAAGTGTGTTAAATGTTTATACAGGCAATGGCTGGTACGAACCCACTAAAAATCGTAATGATTTATCTTGGCTTAAAAAAACATACCCAACACTACCAGAACGTATTAATTTTGATCATATTGCTGATGAAGAAAAACCCTGGGCAGATAGACTAGCACTTTGGATTAAAACAGAACTAAATCCTGGATCTGTATTAGATATTGGATGTGGGCCCGGGATTTATGTGGATAGTTTACAAGAACATGGAGTCGATGCTACGGGCATGGATATTGACGATCGTGTACACGGTAAACCATCTCTAAAATATCAAAGTTTATTTGACATTACAGATGAACAAGCAGACACGGTTATATGCATGGAAGTAGTCGAGCACATCGATTCTGAGAAAGAAGATCTTGTAATAGAACGAGTAGTTGGCACTGTAGGCCGTACACTAATATGGACAGCAGCCGCTGTTGGGCAAGATGGAATTGGGCATGTTAATTGTAAAAATAAACAAGATTGGGCAGATAAAATCGCCGCTGCTGGGCTGGTAAGAAACCACAAAAAAGAAGCTGAGTTAATTGAATATGCCGGCAGAGGCTATCATATGGGTTGGTTTGTTAACAATCTTTTATACTTTGAACAACCAATTAACCCTGGGTCAAATACACCATAATATTATACTCTGCAATTGACATAAATAACTCAAAGAAGGATTTTTATGTCACAGTTAATAATCAACGTTGGATCTTCGCCTAATGATGAACAAGGAGATCCAATACGAGTTGCATTTCAAAAAACTAATGCAAATTTTACAGAACTGTACAATTATTTCAATACAGCCCGGGCAATAGCCAACACGCTGTTTATACAAGTAACCGGTAATGATAATAATCCCGGTACTACTTGGGAAACTGCATTTCGCACTTTTGAAAAAGCACTTGAAGTAGCTACTCAGAGAAAAGTGGCCGATCCAACTGCAATAACGTTAATCGATGTTGGAGCTGGAAGATACATAACTCAGGGGCATTTAGACATGCCAGATGATTGTATAATTCGTGCTGTCCATCGAAGTGTTATTGTATTTCCTGAACCTGGATACGAAGAACGGAACCAATTCCGTATGGGCTCTGGATGTTTTATTGAAGGAATTCTGTTTGAAGGCTGGAGAGTAGACGATCTAGACAATCCTACAGAAGGATTTGCTGTGTCATTCCGCCCTGGTGCAGTTATTCGCCGTGTTCCGTATGCTCATAAAATTGCTGTTAGAACGATACCTACCTGGGGATATGTTCCGCCTCCATTAAATCCATATCTAGGTAATCCATTTGTACCACGAGGAGCAGGTGTTGCGTTGGCCGACGGACTAGTTTGTTCTCCGTATAGTACTTTTGCAAATATCATGACCTGGGGCGCTACTCCAGTAACTGCAAATGGTATTGGATATTGTGCCAAAAATGGTGGCCTGATCAATGCTGTTAACGCCATAAGTTTATGGGCACATAAACATTTTTATGCATTATCCGGGGGCCAGATTATTTTATCTAGTTGTAGTACACAATTTGGTGATTATACCTTGGTTTCAAATGGATCAAGACAAATTGTTTATCCAACAGGGGTTACCGGAGTTACTTTAAGCGTTCAACTCACTGCCGGTGCAGCAATCGATGCGGCCAGAACTACAATTGTTGACAATATGTGGGCGGCATTGGTAGCAGGTGGTTACACAACTGGGTGGACACCCACCGACGAATTATACACAAGACGCGACGCTGCAAACTTTTTACAATGTATTTCGTGGGTTCTTCAAAGTGCCGACGAAATACCAATGGAAAATTTTTCCAAAGGATTTTTTAATCCAATCGGTGTATCAGTTATTGATCCTGCAAAATTAAGTGCCTTTTTATTTGCATGGGAAAATATGCGAGATCAAATGATTGCACTTCCGGATGTCAACGACGCATCGGATGCTATTATTACCGCCCTAGTCACCGCCTTGGAAACAACAGTAGTTACACCAACCCGAAGAACCCAACCAAGTACTATCACCGCCATTAGCCATACATGGATTGGTGTATTAGCTGGTGTGGCCTTGACTAAGATTCCACCGGCTTTTAATCGAACCACGTTAGAAGCTAGTATTTTAGAGCAAGATAGTGGAGTGGTTATTGCCAGTGGACAAGATGATCAAGGATCTGCATTGTTTGTCGGCGGTATGAAAATTGATGCAGACACCGGGGAATTATCCGGACCGCCATTTGAATCTGCGGTTAACCGAATTGCTACAAAATCCGCTATTGCGTTTAGCGGTTTCTAAAGAGGGAGTTTTATTAATGACTAGAATCTATTGCCGTACACCATCTACTGGTTATCCAGAAAATCTTGTATTGGTTGATGTACCTGCTACACTTACTACTATTCCAGGCGCCGATGCTCCTGATTATTCAGTACCAGATCCATCAAATCAGTATGAGGTACGAGATCCTCTTGATCCTACCCGAGCAATATTACCAGGGCAGATATTTTTTCTCACGCCATTGTCAATAGTAAACAAGACTGGTACCGAAGAATCATTGACTGTTATTTTATTACAAGAAGATGGTACCGTTGTCAATTTTGGCACTGCTGTTGTTCCTGCTTACGATACAGCATACATGCCGTTAAACGGTCGTAGTTTACTTAAGAGAGATCCGATAGTTGCCAATGGCGACAGACTGCAGGTACAGGCTACTGCCCCGGCTGCGTTTGATGTATGGACTGCTGCAGATTTATCGCCAGCAAGTCAAAACATTGGAGTTTATATACCATAATGGCTAAGTTACTTTCCGGCCGCGTACAGACTGTTCCACCAACAGAAGTACCGGCAGATAGAGTCGACTGGTTAGCTCCTCAGGATGCAGAACCAAGTCTTGGTGCTCCAACTGTATCAGGGCAGGTATTATCTAGCGACACTTTAGGAGTACGATATTGGGTTAATCCGTCGGGGGCTACTGGTGCTACAGGTGTTATTGGCGCTACTGGTGCTACAGGCCCACAAGGAAGTACCGGCGCTACAGGTGCAACTGGCGCTACAGGTGCAACTGGCGCTACAGGCATACAAGGAAGTACAGGTATACAAGGAAGTACAGGATCAACAGGCGCCACAGGAGCAACTGGGGTTCCGGGTGCCACAGGTATTCAAGGAAGTACAGGCGCCACTGGCGCAACTGGTATAGGCGCTACTGGCGCCACTGGCATAGAAGGAAGTACCGGACCAGTCGGTGCCACTGGTATAGGCGCTACTGGTGCCACAGGCATTCAGGGAAGTACTGGCATCACAGGGGCTACAGGATCAACTGGGTCACAGGGGGCCACAGGGTTAGGCGCTACTGGTGCCACAGGCATACAAGGCGATCGTTATTCAACCACATCAACTACTACATTAACTATTGCAACAGGCACGCAAACATTAACAGTTGAAACTGGACTAGCTTGGACTATTGATCAACCGGTGATTATAGTTCATGATATAGGTAATAGCATGATGGGTCTTGTAACCAGTTATGTTTCTGGCACAGGTACTATGGTCGCTAACATTACTTCCACCACAGGGTCTGGAACTTATTCTACCTGGACTGTTAATCTTGAAGGTGCGGCCGGAGTTCCGGGTGCTACAGGTATACAAGGAAGTACAGGCGCTACTGGAGTAAATGGTGCTACTGGTGCTACAGGTATACAAGGAAGTACAGGTATACAAGGAAGTACAGGCGCTACAGGCATAGAAGGAAGTACAGGTATACAAGGAAGTACAGGCGCTACAGGCGCTACTGGTGCCACTGGGGTTCCGGGTTCCACAGGTATTCAAGGAAGTACAGGCGCCACTGGCGCCACTGGCATAGGTGCTACTGGCGCAACTGGAGTTACAGGAGCAACTGGTGTAGGCGCAACAGGCGCAACAGGAGTTACTGGTGCCACTGGGGTTCCGGGTTCCACAGGTATTCAAGGAAGTACAGGCGCCACTGGCGCCACTGGCATAGGTGCTACTGGCGCAACTGGAGTTACAGGAGCAACTGGTGTAGGCGCAACAGGC
>Ga0209083_1003594_pt1 | contig 12788 bp, 11 predicted proteins | sample AM7aDNAmetaG_FD_184132 | JGI IMG/M metagenome (GOLD analysis project Ga0209083, IMG submission 184132) | Freshwater microbial communities from Finland to study Microbial Dark Matter (Phase II) - AM7a DNA metaG (SPAdes) (version 3) | ecosystem: Environmental > Aquatic > Freshwater > Lake ...
TATTTCCTCCAAGAAACCGAATCTTTTGATTTTTGCTGAAAGAATATGGTAGATTATAAATGTTCCTTCCGCCATTGTCAACAAAAAACATGGAAAGCAATGACCTGCGTTACATAAAAGGCATCGGTCCCGTCAGGGCGTCCTCGTTAAAACGGATAGGACTGACCACGCCCGAACAGCTGCTCCTCTTTTTTCCCAAATGGCATGTGCACAAAGCCGCGATTACGCCTATTGCCCTGGCAAAGAATGGGCAGAAAACATTCATCAAGGGTTTTATCTCTGAAGTGGAGGAGTTGAGGAGGCCGGGGCGCAGCATTCTTAAGGTCATAGTTGACGATAACAGCGGCGCGACCCTGACCTGGACCTGGTTCAACAGGCCGTATATGCGGGATGTTTTGGCGGCCGGCAGGCAGGTGGTTATCCATGACGCCGTTGAATCCGCGAGGTGGGGCCTCCAGATAAACGGAACAGCCGGAACCTACGAGTTCCTTTCGCCGGAGGAAAACGCGGCCATAGAAAGAGGAGAGATACTGGGTTTCTATAAATCCACAAAGATTCTTACCCAGGAATTCTTCAGGGAGATTATCAGGGAACTCATCAACACGAAACTGACGCTTATTGTGGAGATGCTCTCCCCTGATATTACAATGCGCCACGATCTTTACCGGATAAGGGAAGCCCTCATCAAGTTCCACTTCCCGGAAAATACCGTGGAGCTTGAGAAGGCGAGAAGAAGGCTGGTCTTCGACGAACTATTTATGCTGCAGCTTTTCCTGGCCCGCCGGAAATTATTCCTGGCAAAGAAAATAAAGACCAGATCCTACACGGAAGAAAGCCCTTCCGCTTTGGAGCTTGAGAAGAAACTGCCCTTTGAGCTTACGGGAGCGCAGAAACGCTCTATAGCTGAAATTAACGCGGATCTCATGAAGAAAGCGCCCATGAACCGGCTGCTGCAGGGAGATGTCGGATCCGGCAAGACCATAGTCGCGCTGATGGCGATGCTTAAAGTGATTGACAGCGGCTACCAGGCCGCGATAATGGCCCCGACCGAGATACTGGCAGAGCAGCACTACAGGAATTACGGAAAGTATTTTGAACAGATAGGCGGAGGAAAGAAAGCGGTCCTTTTGACAGGTTCGCTCACCGCGAAACAAAAACGCGAAGCGCTGGCCGCGGTTAAGAGCGGAGAGGCCGCCCTTATTGTCGGAACTCACGCTCTGATCCAGGACGCGGTGGAGTTTAAAGAACTCGGAATGATTGTGATAGACGAGCGGCACAAGTTTGGGGTCTTCCAGCGCCTTACGCTGGAATCAAAAGGGGTATTCCCGGACTGCCTGATGATGACCGCAACGCCATTCCCGAGAGCCCTGGTGCTGACGCTTTACGGGGACACGGAACTTTCGGTAATTGACGAACTGCCGAAGGGAAGGCTTCCAATATATACAAAGTGGACGCAGGAAAAACGGCGCCATGACGTCTATGAATTCATCCGGAATAAAGTTGCCGCGGGCGAGCAGGCGTTTATAGTTTATCCGCTTGTTGAGGAATCAGAGAAGTTAATGCTTAAGGCGGCTGAAACAGACTATGTGTACCTGAAAAACGAAGTGTTTAAAGGGAGAAATGTCGGCCTGATTCACGGCCGCATGTCCGGAGAAGAGAAAGAGACCGCGATGAGGGAATTCAAAGAGAAGAAGATTGATATTCTGGTCGCGACTACCGTGATAGAGGTCGGGATAGATGTCTCCAACGCCACGGTTATGGTTATAGAGCATACCGAACGGTTCGGGCTTGCGCAACTGCACCAGCTCCGCGGGAGAGTCGGCAGGGGAGCAAAAAAATCATTCTGTTTTCTGCTTACCAGCTGGAATGTCACCAGTGACGCTTTCAAGAGGCTCAAGATAATGGAAAAGACCAATGACGGATTCGAGGTCGCGGAAGCGGATCTCGAGATACGCGGGCCCGGAGAACTTTTCGGGGCCAGCCAGCACGGAGAACTTGACCTCAAATATATGGACATCTCGCGCGACAGGGAGATATTGATCTCCGCCAGGCAGGAAGCGTTCCGCATCATAGACGCGGATCCGAAGCTTGCCGCGGAAGATAATAAAAAAATCCGTTTATTCTTTGATAATCGGTTCATCAAGGATATGGAGCTCATAACAGTAAGTTGAGAGGAAGTGAAAAATGCGCATAATAAGCGGTACGGCGGGAGGCAGGCACATAAAAATACCCAAGAGCCTTCCTATAGTTCCTTCTGCCGGAAAAGTCAAAATGGCCCTCTTTGAGATATTGAAATATGAAATCGGCGGAGCCAGAGTGCTTGACCTCTACGGGGGAAGCGGCAACCTGGGGCTTGAGGCAGTCAGCCGTGGAGCGGCGAAGGCTGTTTTTTCTGACAACGAACCGGACTGTATTAAGACAATAAAAGAGAACGCCGCCCTGCTCGGGTTCTCCTCTCAGGTGGAGTGCTACCTGACGGATGCCGAGCGGGCCGTGGAACAACTGGAAAAAGCCGGAGAGAAGTTTGATATCATAATCATTGATCCGCCTTACCTTTCCGGGCAGGTAAGTTTAATCTTGAAAAGCCTTGAAAGTCATGATATTCTCGGGAACGAAGGCGTTATGGTGTTCAAGAGAGACAGTAAGGACGAAGTCCCGGAAATTCCGGCATTTGAGAAGGTAAAAGAAAAGAGATACGGAGGGACCTACCTGACTTTCCTAAGGAAGGCAAAAAAATGAGAGAAACAAAAGCAATCTATCCGGGAAGTTTCGATCCTATCACGAATGGACACCTTGATCTTATCAATCGCAGCCTGGAGATCTTCAAAAAGCTGACTATAGCCATTGTTGTTAACCCACACAAAAAACCCCTTTTTTCCGTGGAAGAGCGGATGGATATGATAAAGAGGGCTGTCCGGAGCGATAAGAGGATAGTCATTAAGAGTTTTGACGGCCTGCTGGTTGATTTCGCGAAGAGGGAAAAAGGAACAACGATTGTAAGGGGCCTGCGGGCTATCTCTGATTTTGAATACGAATTCCAGATGGCACTGATGAACCGGAAACTCTACAAAGACCTCCATTTTGTCTATATGATGCCCTCCGAGAAGTACACTTATCTGAGTTCCAGCATGACGAAGGAGATAGGCCTTTTAGGCGGGGATATCCGCCAGTTTGCCCCATCTCTCGTCGTTAAGAAACTTGCAGAAAAGGCCAGAGAGCTCGGCCGTCAAAAGAGAAAATAACTCTTCTTCGCCGGCAATTTGTCAATATATCGTTAAAAAACCCTATCTTTTTGCCTGAGAATCCTATTGATTTTAAGCCTTTTCTTATTGTATAATCCTACTTGTTTAGCCTGCCTCGGCGGGTTTCTTGCATCTAAAAATCAGGAAAGGGAGGGTTTAAAATGGCGTATGAATTGGGAAACTATCAGTTTGACTTGAAGAAGTTCTTTCCGGAGAGCATCTTCAACCAGATCACCGAAGTCAGGGTAAACAACCCGGAAATTATCCTCAAGGAAGCGTCTGCCCGCAAGAAGAGAAAGAAAATAACAAAGGACGGAAAATTGACCGTGCTTGCCGCGGATCATCCGGGCAGGATGGTGAATAAGAACGGCGACGATCCGATAGCGATGGGCAACAGGCAGGAGTATCTCGGGAGGGTTCTGCGCGTTGTGACCAACCCGGAGTTTGACGGAATAATGGCGACTACCGATATCATTGAAGACCTCTTTATCGTAAACTACCTTGTAAAACAGAAAGGCGGGGCTTCCTTCCTTGATGACAAGGTAATGCTCGGCTCCATGAACCGCGGCGGCCTTGCCGGCACGGCGTTCGAGATGGATGACACCTTTACCTGCTTCTCGGTTGACTCCCTCCGCGCGCTCAGGCTTGACGGCGCGAAGATAATGCTTAGGCTTGACCCCACGAACAAAGATTCCGCGAAAACTCTCCTGTACTGTTCGGATATCATCAGCCAGCTCAATAAATATGAGATTCCCTGCTTCCTTGAACCGCTCTATGTAACCAGCGACGGCTACAAGGTCCAGAAATCACTGGCGGAAATGATAAAGATTATCGGAGTTGCTTCGGCGATGGGAGATTCTTCCAGAAACCTCTGGCTGAAAATACCCACGGCTGACAACTATGAAAAGATCGCGAAAGCGACCACTCTCCCGATGCTCATGCTCGGCGGCGAAGCGAAAGGCGACCCTACCGGAACTATAGGCGAGTTTGCTGACGGCATGAAAGCCGGAGCGACTATCAGGGGCGCGCTGGTAGGCAGGAATATACTCTTCCCGGGCAACGACGATCCTCTTGCCGCGGCGCTTGCGGTCAATAAAGTCGTGCACAACGGCTTTAACAAGGAACAGGCAGTGGACTTTATCATGAAGAACAGGGATATGAATCTGGACGCTTTGACAAAATACATCAAGTAAACGGCAGGGGCGAAAGCCCCTGCTTTTTTTTGTTCTTAAAACACTTACATCCTAATTAAGGGAGAGGGCCATGGTTCTTAAAGGAAACGCGGTATTCGCCCAGTCGGGAGGACCGACGGCGGTAATTAACAGCAGCATCTGCGGCGCCATCCAGGAAGCCGCGAAACACTCTCAGATAACCGGAATGTACGGTTCCATAAACGGCATCCTCGGCGTCCTTAACGAAAACATGATAGACTTAAACAAGGAAAGCAAGAGGACCATTGAACTTCTCAAACAGACTCCCTCGTCGCTGCTTGGCTCCAGCAGGCAGAAACTCAAGGAAGAAGACTACGGCAAGATTCTTAAGGTGCTTGAAGCGCACAATATCAGGTACTTCTTCATCGCCGGCGGAAACGATTCAATGGATACCGCGAACAAGATGTTCGAGATTTCCAAGAAACTCAACTACGAAATGATGGTTATGGGCCTGCCCAAGACCGTTGACAATGACCTCCCGGTTACGGATCACTGTCCCGGCTACGGTTCTGTTTCGAGATGGCTCGCGCAGTCCGTCAGGGACGCGGGGTTGGACACGGAAGCTATTTACACGAGCGACACTATCAAGGTAATTGAAACAATGGGAAGGAATGCCGGTTGGATTACCGCCTCGACCGTCCTCGCGAAACAGAAAGAGAACGACGCGCCCCACATCATTTTGCTCCCTGAAGTTCCGTTTAACCAGGATAAATTCCTTGCCGCGGTTGACAAAGTTTACAAGAAACTGGGCTATGTTGTCATAACCTGCTGCGAGGGCCTGAAGGACGAGAAAGGCGAATACCTGACTTCCTCAAAGAGGTCAATTGATACGGATAAGTTCGGGCACAAACAGCTCGGCGGCGTAGGCGAGTCGCTCGTGAGCATGATTGCCGAAGGCTTGAAGATTAAGGCGAGATGCGACAAGCCGGGAACCATTCAAAGGGTCTCGGGCGTGATGCAGTCTAAGCTGGATGTCGAAGAGGCCTACCAGTCAGGCGCGAAGGCGGTTGAACACGCGGTTAACGGCAAGAGCGGGCTGATGGTGACGCTTATCCGCGAGTCCAATAAGCCCTACAAGTGCGTGACCGGTTTGACCGAACTCTCCAACATCGCCAACAAAGAGAGAAAGATACCGGCGGAATTTATCGCCGCTGACGGCATGGGCGTTACCGAAAAGTTCATAGACTACGTGCTTCCTCTTATCGGCGGCCCGCTCCAGGAATACGCGAGGCTCGAGAAGAACTTTATATCAAAAATATTGAAGTAATTTTAATTCTTTGTTTTTGTTTGTGATTTGGTGCTTGAGATTTGTGATTTGAATTTCAAGGAGGCTTTATGAAGGAACTATGGCATGGACATGTAAGCGTCGGAATCATCCACGGGATGGCTTTTCCGGGGTATGTAAAAAACTACGGCACGGTCGTTGACACGGCCCGCATAATCTGCAAGGACAGCTTTTGGAACGCTATTGAGATAGTCAGGGTCGCCGACCCTTTGCTGAAGGACCAGATGAAGAAAGTTCTTGATTCCTCAGGTATAAGGGTTGTGGTCGCAGGACAGCCTCCGCTGCTCGGCGGGAAACTCAATATTAACGCGACCGTTGAGGAAGAAAGAAAGAAGGCTGTTGAAGATGTAAAGAAATCCATTGATGACGCGGCTTTTTTTAAGGCCGAGAAAATAGCGATACTTTCAGGCCCGATGCCGTCGGAAGACAAAAAAGTTGCCGCGAAGGCTGCTCTGCTTGCCTCGCTTCGCGAGCTTTGCGCTTACGCTAAATCGAAAGGCGTGGCGCTGACTCTTGAAACCTTTGATGAAACAGTCGACAAAAAGTGTTTTGTCGGCGGTTCAAAGTTCTCCGCAGAGATTGCCGCTGAAGTTAAGAAAGGTTTCCCCGAGTTCGGGCTGACTGTTGATCTTTCACACCTGCCCCTGCTCAAAGAAAAGAATGCCTTTGCCTTGAGCGCGGTCAGGAAGGTGCTTACTCACGTGCATGTCGGCAACTGCTACGTAAAAGACACAAATACTCCCGCCTACGGGGACAATCACCCGAGATTCAGCTTCCCCGGCGCGGAAAATACGGTTGAAGATCTCGCTGATTTCGTCAGGAATCTTTTCAAAATCGGCTACCTTAGCAAGAAGCCGAGCGCAAAAGCGCCAATTATCAGCTTTGAAGTGAAGCCGCTCCCGGAAGAAGATCCGGAATTGGTTCTGGCTGACGCGAAGAGAGCGTGGACGAAGGCGTGGTCCATAGTTTAATCTGATTACGCGGATTAGAAAGTAAAATTACACAGATTAGATAGGGATGAAACATTGATTGTGATGGTTTTAAATTAATCTGCGTATTTGTTTTGTGAATCTGAGTAATCAACTAAAGTTTGATTGCATTGATTAGAGTAATCATTCTGTTTTGCAGTCTTGTAAAGCGGAGGGAAAATGTTCCAGGGAAAGAACAGCAAACCGGACCTTAAATATATTAAAGACAAAGCAATGGCAATCAGGAAGGACATTCTTGAGATGCTCAACGCTGCCGGTTCCGGGCATCCCGGCGGTTCTCTCTCCGCTGCTGACTTTTTCGCGGCGCTCTATTTCGCGGAATTAAGGCATGATCCCAAGAATCCCAAATGGCCCGACAGGGACAGGGTCTTCCTTTCAAAAGGGCACGCGTGTCCCGTGCTTTACGCTGCTCTTGCCGAAAGCGGATATTTTCCTGTGCCGGAACTTTTAACGCTTAGAAAACTTCACAGCCGCCTTCAGGGGCATCCTCATATGTTAAAGACCCCGGGCGTAGAGATTTCGGCCGGATCGCTCGGCCAGGGGCTTGGCGTTGCCAACGGCACCGCTATGGGTTTGAAAATGGACGGCAGCGATTCAAGGGTTTTCTGTGTTATGGGAGACGGCGAGCTGCAGGAAGGCTCTGTCTGGGAAGCCATAATGACTTCCGCTCACAGAAAACTTGATAATGTTGTCGCCTGGGTTGACTATAACAATTTGCAGATAGACGGCAAAGTTGAAGACGTGAAAGGGGTATCTCCCCTTGTCGAAAAATTTAGGGCCTTCAACTGGCATGTCATAGAAATAGACGGGCATTCCATAGAAGAAACCCTTAAAGCGTTTAAGGAAGCCAGGGGAACAAAGGGCAAGCCGACAATGATAGTGGCCAGGACGGAGAAAGGCAAGGGAGTCTGTTTCATGGAGAACAAGCCTGAATGGCACGGCGTGGCTCCAAACAAGGAACAGCTTGAAGAAGCATTAAAAGGCCTTTGCGTAATCGAAGGGCCTTCAAAAAGCCAGATTGAAAACGCAGACGCGTAAAATTCTTTGAAGGAGGAAAATCAATGATAGGTGCTCTTGCAGCAAAACTGGGTTCGCTCGCGCTTGGCGTAAGCGAGTCCGCCATTCAGCTGCCCGCTTTCGGGGCGTTCGAATGGAGCGTGTTATACTGGGTTCTTGCCGCGGCAGGTGTGGCAATACTCTATGGCGCGTTCAATGTAATAAAGGTAATGAGGCAGTCCCCGGGCGTTAAGGCCCTGACTGACGTGGCGACAGCGATAGAAGAAGGCGCCATGGCTTACCTCAAGCAGCAGATGAAGATCATGATAGTGTTCATTGGCTTGATCTTTATCGGTCTGCTCTGCATGTATTACTTCAAGACCAACGCCGCGGTGGAAGGAACCGTAACGGTAAACCTTCTTGTGGCAACCTTTGAAGCGACAAACAGGGCCTTCCTCTCCTGGGGAATAGCGCTGGCCTTCGTAGCCGGTGTTGCCTGCTCTTATGGAGCCGGTTTCGTCGGAATGAAGCTCGCGGTCAAAGGAAACGTAAGGACGGCGAACGCCGCTCTTACCAGTTTCTCAAAAGCGCTTAACGTGTCTTTCTCGGCGGGCGCGGTTTCCGGCATGTTCACGGTTGGTTTCGGACTGCTTGGCGCTACCATAATATTCATGATCTTCAAACAGGACGCGATGAAAGTCCTGGTAGGTTTCGGATTCGGCGGATCGCTCGCGGCTCTCTTTATGAGGGTCGGCGGCGGAATCTTTACCAAGGCCGCTGATGTAGGCGCGGATCTTGTAGGCAAAGTGGAAGCAGGCATTCCCGAGGATGACCCCAGGAACGCGGCAACCATCGCTGACAACGTAGGCGATAACGTGGGCGACTGCGCGGGTATGGCAGCCGACGTGTTTGAATCCTATGAAGTAACCCTTGTCGCGGCTATTATTCTCTCCGCTTCAATGCTTGCTGACCCGGCTTTCCTTAAGGCGTGGGGCGGCAATGCTGGCGCGATGACGCTTAAATTCGTCATGTTCGCGCTTATCATCAGGGCGGTCGGCGTGGTTACCTCCATCGTCGGCATACTCTGCGTAAGGGGAGACGACAAAGCGAAAGTATTTGACCCGATGAGGCCTATTGTCAACGGCTATGTCGCGTCTTCAATACTTTCCATCATCGCCTTCTTTATTGTCTCAAAGCTGCTCTTCGGATTTACCGGGACGCACCTGTGGCTCAAGTTCTCCCTGGTAACTTCAATCGGAATTTTGCTTTCCATTTCGACGCTTATCCTTACAAACATCTTCACGCATCCCGACAAGAGGGCAGTCACCGAGACAGCTCTTGCGTCAAAGACCGGCCCGGCCACCCTCATACTTAACGGTATGGCGGAAGGCATGGAGTCTTCGGTCTGGGCAATAGTTCTGATCTGTGCCACCATCATGGCCTCGCTTGTGATATTCCACAATGACGGCCTTGCTATGGCTTCTCTCGGTGTCGCGCTTTCAGGCCTTGGCCTGCTCGCGACCACCGGCTTTGTCCTCGCGATGGACACCTTCGGGCCCATCACTGACAACGCGCACGGCATTTTTGAGATGTCAAAACTGAACGCGAAGAAAGCCTCCGACACGCTTGCGTGGATGGACGCTATAGGAAATACCACGAAGGCTCTCACTAAAGGTCTTGCAATCGCCACAGCGGTCATTGCCGCAACGGCGCTCTTTAGGTCCTTCATAGATGAAGCCGGAGCGAAACTGATCGGCAGTTCAATACAGATACAGCTTCCGGAGATCTTCATTGGCCTTATGATCGGCGCTTCCGTGCCGTTCCTGTTCTCTTCGTTCGCCCTCAAGGCGGTCGGAAGGGCGGCCTCTCTGGTTGTTATGGAAGTAAGAAGGCAGTTTAAACAGCACCCCGGGATAATGAAAGGCACCGAGAAGCCGGAATACGGCCCTTGCGTGGCGATCGTTACCGAAGCGGCGCAGAGGGAGCTTGTAGGGCCCGGAATTCTCGCGGTCGCGACCCCGGTGCTTGTCGCGGTTCTTCTCGGCGTCGGCGCTCTCGGCGGTTATCTGGTCGGAGCGATAGTTGTCGGACAGCTTATGGCGGTTTATATGTCCAACACCGGCGGTCTCTGGGACAATGCCAAGAAAAAGATTGAAGACGGTTTCCTCGGCGGCAAAGGCACCGATGCCCACAAGGCAGCGGTCATTGGCGATACCGTAGGCGACCCGTTTAAGGATACGGCGGGCCCGGCGATCAACCCGATGATTAAGGTTATGAACCTGGTTGCCATCATCCTGGCTCCTATCGCGCCGGCAAGTGTGATAATGTGGGGCGATGCGCACTTCTGGCAGAAAGGCCTGATAGCCGTCGGCTGTATCGCAGCTCTCGGTTTCGCGATGGTAATGAACCGGAAAGGTTCGCTGCTTGAAGCGGAAGGCAAGACTAAAGGCACAAGAAAGAAAAAGTAAGAAGCAGAGGGCCCCGCCGGAAACGGCGGGGCCCTTTTTACTTTACCGGGGTGGAATATGAAGAAGTTAATGCTCATTCTCTTTTTAGCCGCCGTTGCGGGACTGTCCTATTATCTTCTGCACCACGGCGCTCACCTGTTTCCGCAAAAAACCGTCGAGACGGTAAAACAGGCCCCAAAAGGCCCTGTAAAGAAATGCATGTGGTGCAAATCCGGCAGGTTCAGGTGCGTCGTCTGCCGGGGCACAGGGTATCCGCTTATAACCAGATGTCCAAAATGCCGCAGCGAAATAACTTTCACTTATGACGCTAAAACCAAGATTACCCGTAAATTCTGTTCCGGCTGCGGAAGAGAATTTACGGATAGGGATGGCATAGGCAAAAAGTGCGGTTATTGCGACGGCATCGGACACGTTGTCTGCAAAAATTGCAATGGCGCCGGCACCGTCCCTCTATTTGTGGTTCAATATGACTATAAAACAAAGCCGGTAACTCGCGGAATCGGCTCCAGGTCGAATTCAGCGCCCTGTCCCCAGTGTTACGGCAGGGGGTATCTTGGAGTGGTCACCTGCCCCATGTGCGGCAGTTCCGTAGAGAGAAAAATAGACTCAAGCGGCACAACATACTACTGCACGCACTGCGAGTATATGCTGTCTTCAAGGAGCATAGTCTGCGACCTTTGCGGCGGAAGCGGAAGGATTCAAGACAGGCAATAATGACTCAGGCGCGGTCTTAAAAGGCGTGCTTAATGAAAAAAACATTATTCATCCTGCTCCTTTGCGGCGTTACCGGCCTCGCCCTGTATTATTTAAAACCGGAAATAATCAAAGGCGTCAGTAGCAGGCTGAATGCCATTCAACTGCCTTTGCCTGATTTTGCCGGAGACCCGGGTTCTCTCTCGGGCGGCGCGCCGGCTGCCGGAACTAAAACCCATAGGCCTGCCGCGGTAAAATGCGAGCATTGCAAGAACGGCAAGATGCGATGCTCCGGCTGCCAAGGCACCGGAATTCCCTTTAATATAGTTTGCTATAATTGCGGAAAAGAAGCCGTCACAAAGCGGGAAGAACTGACGGATTCAATAATCGTCTATTGTCCTCGCTGCAAGCTGACGCTGGGACGAAGAGCTGACCTGAAATGCAGGGTTTGCGGGGGGACCGGCTTGATGAACTGCCCTTATAGCAACGGCACGGGAATGATTACGCGGAATCCGGTGCCGTCAAACACGGTTCCCTGCACGGTTTGCAACAAAACGGGAACGGTAGACTGCCCAAAAACGGTTAAGGTGAGAAGGCAATTATTAACCAGCGCGAATAATACCGGGAAAGGATTTCGCGTCCGGGAAGGCAGCGCGGACGATATGGCGACCGTGGCCTGTCCGGTATGCGGGGGCAAAGGAAGGAAAAAATGCCCGGAGTGCGGCGGGAAATGTTATATTGTTTTGAAATCTGACTGAACTATATCCTACGGAGGAAAATATGAAAAAATTATTGCTCTTGCTTCTCGTATCCGCAATCATTGGGTTGGTTGTGTATTTCATAAATCCGGGATTATTCAGGAGCGCTGACAGCGGCTCGTCCGTGAAACAGGAAGGTACTGCTCCTGCTGCTAAACAGGACGCGCCAAATAAAACCGCGTCAAAAGCGGAGGAACAGAACCTTGTTTCAAAGGCAAACATGGATGTTTGCACCTTTTGCAGCAACGGTAAAACAAAATGCAAAACCTGCGGGGGCACGGGGTACATCGATAAAGTAAAATGCAAGGATTGCGCCGGGATAGGGTATGTGAATTGTTCCTATTGCGGCGGCACCGGCTATGTTAAGCGGAAAGTCCGCAAGATCTCCGGAGGCGTGTTTGGACCGACAAAAACCTCTTCCGGAAAGGGAACAACAACAATCGGAGGGGCTAAGCAGGAGGCGCTGCCCGGAGATATGATAACCTGCAAGAGATGCAAAGGGACCGGATACATAATAGTTCCGGTAAGTATCTCGGCTAAAGCCGCGGCATCGTCGAAAAAGGGTTCTGATTCGGATGCTAACGGCGATGGAGCGCAAAAGAAAGGAAAGGAGGTTGTCTGTCCGGATTGCAAAGGACAAGGCATCGTAATGGTTCCTTACAAGAAAAATTAGCCCGTGAAAAATTCGGAAAGAACTGCTGCCTTCTTTGTTTTTCTCTGTTAAGAGGGAAAGTAGATATTGACTATTATCGTTGCTATACAATATAATATTTAATTATTGTTATCCGGTTATTTCCGGAAATTCTGTATTTAGAAGGAAAATAGCAGGTGAGCGAAAATAAACTTGAAGTGACAATAGTCGGCGGCGGAATGATTACTGCCGTCCAGATTCTGCCCTCCATTTACCAGCTGCAGCGGCTTGGGGCGCTTGGAAATATCAACATAGTCGCCCTAAACGGTAACGTTCTAAGACCGCTTGCCGAAAACAAGATGCTCAAAGATGCCTTCCCGGGGCAGAGTTTCACGCCTTATCCCGATTATAAGTCGGGAGACACCTCAAAAAACTATCCGGAACTCTTCAAAGAAGTAATTGCAAAGATGAAGCCGAACAATCTTGTTGTCGTTGCGATGCCTGATCAACTGCAC
>Ga0209083_1003603_pt1 | contig 12758 bp, 22 predicted proteins | sample AM7aDNAmetaG_FD_184132 | JGI IMG/M metagenome (GOLD analysis project Ga0209083, IMG submission 184132) | Freshwater microbial communities from Finland to study Microbial Dark Matter (Phase II) - AM7a DNA metaG (SPAdes) (version 3) | ecosystem: Environmental > Aquatic > Freshwater > Lake ...
AGCGGGTGGAGGAACTCGATTTCCTGCCCAGGGGGAATATGGATGAAACAGGAAGGCTTTTTGAGTTTTGAGGCTATCTGGCTGACTAGTTTGTTGGCGCCGACGCCTTCACTCACTGAAATCTTCAGGGTCTGGCCAATTGCCCTTCGTAGCGCCTGTGCAACTTCAACTGGCGATTTGCGGGCACCTGTAAGATCTAGGTAACCCTCGTCAATCCCGCCGACTTCGACATCGGGGGTGAAATCGTATGCGTAACTGAACATCCAACGCGAGAACCGTTCATATTTTTCGTAGTCGCCAGGCAGGACGATCAGTTTCGGACACAACCGCCGCGCGCGCACGGTCGGCATCGGGGTGTAGATTCCGAGTCGTCTGGCTTCATAGGAAGCCGAAGCGATGATGCCCCGCTTTTCGCCACCTACCGCAATGGCCTTACCGCGCAACCGTGAATCAGCGGCTTGTTCGACTGAAGCAAAGAAGGCATCCGCATCAAGATGGACGATGGAGCGTTGCACGACACACCTGACGACTCACTTTCGTTTTCGGATCAGCGCCACCATTACGCCCTGGATGACCAACTCGGTGGCGGGGATCAATTTGGGATACTTCGGATTCTCCGCCTTCAAATATGGCTTGCCGCGTTCCGATAGGTAAGTTTTGAGGGTGCTCTCATTGTCGATCAGGGCGGCTACCGTGTCGCCTGGACGCGGCGTTATCCCGTGCTCAAAAACCGCGACATCGCCATTCACGATGTGCTTTCCGATCATCGAATCACCACGCACTTGAAGGGCGAAGGTTCGGGCGGTCGGACGGATGCCAAGGGTCTCGACATCGACCGATATGCACCCCTCGGCCTGTTGCTTCTGTTCCTCGGCGAAACCCGCGGGGATCGTGCCGTATATCGGGATATCCACGACCGTTTTCCGCAATTTGTCGAATGGCGATACGACCTGCCAAGAACGGGCGGAGCCTGGACGGTGCTTGAGCGCGCCCTTATGGACTAACGCCCCGATGTGGTCGGCCGCCGCCGTGACGCTACGGAATCCGAAACGATGCGCGATCTCCCGCAGGCTGGGGGATTGGCCCGTCGCTTCACGCTGGGAGCCGACAAACTCCAAAATCTGTTGTTGGCGCTTGGTTAGTTGCATACTGTACGCATGTACAGTATTCTTCGCGGTCACCGTTGTCAACCGTTGGTAATAAGGTAAAATCGAAATATGTCTGGTGAATCAACAGCCCACGTCACGCTCAAGAAACTGGCCCTGCAATGGGCGCTTGACCAAGGATATCCCATCTGTGGCATCGAGGTGCGCCTGCCGCATTCCAATTTCCGTGCCGATGTCGTGGCGTACCGTCCCGCGACCGAGCGACTCCCGTTGCCGAACGATGGCAAAACACCGAAACGGTTGGTTCGCCAACCAGTCGTTGGCACGACCGCGGTCTTCGAGTGCAAGCAGGCCCGATCAGATTTTCTAAAGGACTCTCACGAGACGGCCGAGACGGCTCAGCGACTAGCGGTTCTGGATGCTCGTCGGCAGACGCTGGAGCGGCTGTTGGGGATGCATTTCCCTTCGTTACGCAAAGGGGAGTCGCTGTTTGCGGAATACGATTCGATCGACACCACCAAATACGAGCACAAGACCTACGCGAAGGTGATGAGGGAGATCGCAGTGCTCCAGGCTCGGTTGTATGGAAAAACAAAATTCGACAAGGTCGCGCGCTACCAGTGCGCAAATCTGTGCTACTTGGTGATCGAGGAGGGGATCCTTCAAGAACACGAGGTTCCCCTTCATTGGGGACTATTGGTTCATCGAGATGATGCGCTGGTGCGCAAGAAAATGCCCGTGTGGCAGGATGTACAAGTACCGACTCGGTTGGAACTACTTCAGCGAATCGCATCGGCGGGAATGCGACGGCTGGAGCGGTGAATCCGCTTGCTTGTGGATCGGCGGCGGACTTACAATTTTGCCGTGCGTAAACTAAACAATCCGAAATTGCTTGAGCAACGTCACGACACAAGTCGCAACGCCGACGGCAACCAGACCCCACGATAACCAATCGCTCAATGGACTTTGCTCTGGCTCTTCGGGTGCAATGATTCGGTAATTGTCGCCAATCCACAGCCGATCACCAAATCGTGATCCCAAGCCTGCTCCGATCAGACTGGAGCCGATAAGAAACGGTAGGATCAAATGATCCTCGAGCAGCCCACGACCTCGACGAAGACCGATCAGGTAGAAACCCGCTGCGAAACCAACAAAACACCCCAAAATGCCGTGCAGTGTCCACGCCAGCCAATTCGCTTGTGCTTTCATTGACGAGCCAGATCGTATTCTAGGTGGTGATGATGGTCAATCCCACGGTAACATCTGCCACCTTGACTGTGTCCGAATCATCATTCCCGTCATTCACCGATCGGGTAAAACAATTTTCCGTTAGCCTTCGAGATCACATCAATCAGCCACGCTTTGACGACCTGAGCGATCTGTGGTGCTTTCGACCCGCGTTGGCCCGCGACATTCAACTCGCAGGTGGAGGGGCATTTCGTGCGGAGCCATTCTACAATCGTTTCCACAGCGTGTCGGCGCCCCGTGGTGTTGAGGTCGATGTGGAGCCAGGGCTTCGAGTGTTTCTCGGCAAATTCGGCCGTTAGCAAGGATCCGTCTTCAAGCAAACCGTATGTGAAGATGATGGTGGCATCGCTATCCACGACATTGGCCTCGGTTCGTGTGCGGTAGTCGGTTGAACTCGACTCCATCAAATCATAAACAGAAGGGATTACCCCATCTTCAGCCCGCCGCCCCTGGGGACACCAGCCGCCGTGTGGCAAACCGCAATGGATCGCGGCGTCAAGGCCACCGCGGTCTGCACCAGTCTGGCCACCCGACACGATCCGACTGATCATTTCCCGCTGTACGCCTCAGAATGGGCTAGGTGCGTTTCCCAGTTTTTCGTGTAAGTCGAGGCTAAGTTCCCATTGTGGATCACCAGTAAGTTTTCTGCGTTGCGCTTTTCTGCCGCCGTCGTGAAATTGAAGGAGCCCGTAATAACGAATTCGCCGTCGATGATCATAATTTTATTGTGGGCGATCGAGTGTTTCGCATCGATGAAGGTCGGGATGTCGGCGTGTCCTAGGAAATCCGCTTCACTGTATTTCTCGGTTCGTTGAGATTTATCGAGGATCACTTGGATCTTCACGCCGCGTTTATGCGCGTCGACGAGTGCCTTGGCGATTGGCGCGCTCGTGAAACTATACGCTTGGACGAGGATGTTCGACTTTGCAGCCTCGAGTTGAGCGACGACGGCCTCAGTGCAACCGCCCTGGGGTGAAAAATAAACACGATAGTCACCGTCTGCCAGGTGACCGTCTGTGCTATTCTGAGGCTGGAACTGGTCACAGGCAAAGCCAAGGGCAATCGCCAGCACGGACAAGAAAAGGATGATGCGCTTCGTCACATCGGTGGTGCTGTAAATGTCGGTGGAGGTAGCAGTGCAATGCAATCTGGATCGGACGCACCCATCTGATTCTGATTGCTGAGGAAGATCGTTTTGGATTTCTGACCGTCAAGTGATGCCCAAACAAGCCAGCGGTAATGTTCCGTGGATTCACCAACAATTCTTTCTGTTGTAGCGAAGACTGCGAATCGACCAGTGCGGGGAAGCTTTACTGAAAACTTTCCATCGGCGTCAGTTATGGTTGTTGCAGTGTAAGACTGTAATTTGCGGAGGTAAACCGCTGTTACAGTGCGTTCCCAATTTTGGGAGATGTCTGTCGCATAATCGACTAGCACTTTGGACAAAACTTGATCTTGTTTGTCGGCTTCGGCTTTGGCGTTATCGTATACGACCTTGGCATCGGCAGCTTCGGCTCTGGCTTTGGTGTATTCGCTGTAGGCTTTGGCGTAAACGGCTTTGGCTTTAGTGGCTTTAGTGTTGTCGAGTTCAGCCCTGTAGTATTCGGTTCCGTGGTATTCGGCTTCGGCTTTAGCTTTTTCGGCTCTGGCGCTGGCTTTGTCGTATTCGGCTTTGGCGTTTTCGTATTCGGCTTTGGCTTTGCCGTTGGCTTTATCCCCAGCAACCTTATCTTTGAAAAAAGCTTGGTATCGAGTTTCAGCTTCACTCCGCATCGAGTCAATTTCTGGCTTTGTTGTTTCCAGAAACGCCGTAAGGTTCTGTTCAGCAATAATCGCTACTCTGACAAGCCCCAACTTCACCGACTCGTGTGCTTTTGTAACAATAAAAACACTGCCGTCTAGGGTGCCGTTCGGATCGACCATTGAACAACCAGCGACGATCAGAATGCCAAATGTGAGCGCGAGTTGGCGGATGGTGTTCATTATTCTCCCTTGCAAGAGCATAGGAATCCAGCCCCACAGGGTCAACATCAATCCCACCAACCACAACCGCGGGGTTCGCGCGCAATCAAAATTCACCTTACTGCATCTGACACCATTCGACGCAAGGGCAAACGCCATCACGGCCAATAAAAAATGATGCGCTTCATCACGGCGGGAATTCTACAGGGTTCGATGGGGCGTGGCAAGGAGGTGGAAATGCGAACGCCTATACCATCATTTGCGCGGAACCCGATGGAAGAACAAGGCGCTGACAACCATCCCAACACCAGCCACGAAAAATATGACTCCAACGAGAAAACTGAAACGGATTGGAACCACTAATGTTAAGTATCCATTTAGTAAAAGAAAGCCGAGGACCACATTGCAAAGACCCCACCCAATCGCGCTTGTGTCTATTTTTAACATTTTGCGGCCGCACTGTGGACATAACGGTGCGCTTCGCGAAACACTTCGGCCACAGTCAGGGCAATTAAGTAGTTGCGGTGTAGTCCTTTTAGTAGAAGACGGGTTGGCTTTCCGAGGGACTTGCTTGCCTGTGGCAACATCGTGACCGCATAACGGACAAACCGTCGCCTTGGCATATGTTGCGTCTCCACAGAATGAGCATTTGTTTGTTTCGCGAATTAGTTTTTCCATATGTAGGGACTTGCCAGTCAGTGCTCGGTCTCCAGAAGTGCCTGCGTTGCGGTCTGTTTCTTGTTATCGATCCTAGCAATTTGGTTTGGGGATTTCGTGGCCGCATTCCGTGCAGAATTGCAGGTCTATTCCAATTATCGACTTGCAGTTAGGGCATATTTGGCTTCCAAAACTAGAAATTCTATTGGTCTTATTGTCGTTAGCACTGATGTGGTGGCGGCTCCGCCACCACTGATAAATAATCGACCCGTTTTGTGCCTTATCACTGGCGCCCAATAAAAATAATCCAAGACCGCTGATGATTAGAACACCAATAACAACGGTGGTATAATTGTCTGCATCGGCGCAGGCGAACAGCGTCCATAGTATGAGTACGGTCATCGCTTTTACCTCGAATGAGCCTTTATCGCGAAAATAACTTACAAAAATCTCACAGCCACAACGGCAAGTCACTCGATTAAAGGAAAACCCACATTTCCCACAGTTGGCGAGGCCCCCAAAGAGTGATTTCGTAAGGCAAAAACCACAATTACTACATTTGTTCAAGACCACTATTCCTCGGCACTTGTGACAAGTTGCACGATAAATCATAGGACCACCTAGACCAGTCCCCGCAGCCGCTCTGGCCCATTGAACTGTCGCAGATCTTCAAGGAAACCCTTGTCGACGGCTTCCATAATGTCGCGGCGCCCCTTAAAGCATAACCACACCGCGACCTCCCGATCCCATAAGGCTATCTTGTCCTTTTTGAGTAATCGTAAGTCGGGCAGGGTGATGTCGGGCATTCCTAGTCGACCGCCGCCATTACGACTCAAAAGATCCCAAGCGAGATGCACCTGCCGACCACTGAAGCCTCCGTCGATAAATTTGGGGAACGGATATGTCTGGCGAAAATCTCTCGCGTATAAACTTCTACGAAGTGTCCTGCCCCCGATAATGCCAGTTTTGCTATAAACCCCCTGATCAATCCAAGTGGTCCAGACCAATTTGCTGATGAATTGGGCTTGTCGCGCAGGAGGAAGGCGGATCACGCCTTCCCGCAACGCACCATCAAATCGGTGGAATTCGTGCTGATTCTCGGCGATTCTGCTAAAAGTATTTACCCAGCCGCCAACAGCGAGCGAAGGAAATTGTCTCCCCAATCTTTTCAGCGCCTCAATAATCGCTAAGCGCGGATTCTTATCCGTTTCATTTTTAAGGGCCCGATCCAACGCTGGAATATCCCTCTGATCGTTACGGTCGCCGCACTGCACGGCCGCTGCCTGACGAGTCACAGGATTTCCGTGCCTCAGCGCTGTGATTCGGCGGCGGCGGTGCAATCTTTCCCGTCGTTGATTCTCCTCTGGACTCCTCGCATTCCAAGGTCCACCAGCCATATTCGTAACCTCCAATACGGGATTAGCCGTTGTGGGACATTCCCAGCGTTTCGCCCTGCGCGTACCAAATTCAAACTGCTCCTAAATCGGAGCAATTCAAAGCCTGTTCTTCGCTACAGTCAAGTTCCGAAATCGGAGCAATGGCTACGAAGCAAAACATCGTCGGTCCGCAAGTACGCAAAATACGGTACCAACACGCACTCACCCAGGAGATGCTGGCGGCGAGATGCGCTCGACACGGATGGGACATCAGCCGCGGTACGCTATCGAAGATTGAAGCCCAGATCCGATGCGTAACCGATTCCGAGATGATGATTTTAGCGACAGCGCTCCAAGTCAAATTGGACGACTTGATACCACCCCGCCGCTGACGAAATAGGCACGGCGTCATTTTGAGGGTACAAGTGTGGGAGTCACAGTCGCTGGCTGGGTTTCTGCCTCACCTTCCACCAAGTCGAGTTCAGTGCCTTCAGAAAGCGGCCAGATGTGGAATCCTCCACTGGTCCAGTTCAATTCCCAATTCCCCCAGATTCCGCGTTTTTCACGAAATCCTTTGTAGAAAACATCGTGAGCGCCGACATAAGTCTTCGTCCAGTAGCATTCGCCAGTACGGGCGTCGTAACCACCTCGGATCGTAAACTTCCAAGTGGTTTCGGTGCCGCACCCCGAGATTCGGCCAGCGGCAAAGGTCAACGCTAGGTCCATTCGATGCCGCTCCTGCTTGGCGCGATTGTAATTATAAAACCCAATCCAAGGCCCCGACGGGAAATTCAATTCGTTCATAGCATCCCCTCAGTTTTCCACCAAATCGACTTGCTGGCGCCAGCGCGACCTTGGCCCCGACCCGTGTGAATAGGCCATCGCCAACATCGTCTCGCCGCCGACCTGAATCCGCTGAGTGTTGCCGATATGTCTGTGGATACTGATACCGCGATCGGCAAGCCATTTCACGACAGCCTGTTTCTCGGTCTCGATGAGGTCGCTGAACCCCCACCAAAAAACAACACCGTCGCTGTCTTCGCGATAGCGCCACCGCTTGTCGCCGTAGAACCCGTGGTTAAAATGGCTACTCGGGGCGCGGTCAAGCGGCAGGCGAACCCCAACCACCTGACCGCCAGCCTGTACCTCGCCAAGCCAGAAGCCAGCGTCCCCACGGGCCAACCGCAGGGCATTCATCGCTCTATTGACGATCCTGTTCATTTCATCACGCTCGTTACGCCATTTGCCGCAAGCGCTTCCCGCCGCCGTGGTTGCCGCTGTCTACGGCAATCATCAATTCCCCACAGGCACCGATTGCAGGTGTCGTTCCTGACAATCACACCCGACTCGACCCGCGGACTGAACTGGATTGCGGGCTTTTCTTCACGGCACTTCTCACAGCAATAACTGATTTGCATAGGCTCCTTATTGGTTTCAGAACACACTTCTGGCGTGTTCGTAGATGTCACCAGATAGGAGCCGTTGGTTATGTGCTGTTCATCGTGGGGAAGTTTACTCGTCGTCAGAATTCTCGCAACGGCCGCGAGTGTCATAAATTTATGACACACTAATTTCTGCCAATTTCCGTAATGCGCTTGAATACGGCCTGGACGGCCATTATATTGCGCTCCGTGAAAACCATCATCGCAAACAGCGATCTCAAAGGCGGCTGGCCCAGTACGGGGCTGGATCTGCATTTGGATCTATGCTCAGTGGCATTTTCTGCCATTGAACCGCTCTAGCGACCTGCCTTTTTTGCGGCCGTCCTCGAGCGGGAATAAATAAACCGCTCGGCTGGAGGCCAACAAGCCCCGCTGAAGCAAACTTAGGGGGATTGTGCTGTGCAAAGAAAAAATGAAATCGTGGTCCGTATTAAATCGGGAAATCCGAACCATCATCTGTATCTAAATAATCGGTCAACCTGGTGGATGCACTTCACCCGTCACAACGCGGATTACACTAAAGTCCGCGTTCGTTTGCCGCTACGAACGAAAGATGTCGTTATCGCTCGTAAGCGGCGTGATGAGTTGGTCATCCGTCTGACAGAGGATGGCGGCGATGACAGCGGCCAGGGGTGGTGCTCCTCAATGCCCCTGGCCGCGTGATCTCCGCTAAGCGTACGCCGCTGGCAGATCGAAAGATCCGTTCCACGCGCGACCATCCTCACGGTTTTTTGCCGCATACCGATTGATTTTCTCGATCGCGGCCTTCATCCGCTCAACGGCCGACGAGTTGGACGAATGAGCATAAATGATGGGCGGCACGAATCCATTGACGACCACTTGGGCTTCGATCCAAGGCAAAACATCGTAACCTGTTCTAGCATCTTGCCCTTCTTCCCCCAAATCGTGATCCAAGGAAATCTCATCAACAGGCTGAGCCATCAAGAGCGTGATGACCTCCTCGGGCCAGCGCACGAGAGTCCAGCCAGTCGGAGCCGCCCGAAAGTCGTCTAAGTAAATCCGTAAGTTGTTCGATTGAGTTTTCATTGCCATTTGGCTGGAACGAATTTTTTTGTTCGTCACCAACCACTGCGGAGCATTGCCGATGCTGTGGAAAAAGAACAGCCCTCACATTGTCATAATTTGAGGAAATTCCGTAGTCGATTACTCATCCTGCCAAGTCATAAACTTGCTAAACACCACCGCCGTCACAGGCTTGCTGGTCGCCTTTGAGTATTCGTCTGCCGCGGTACGCTTGTGGAAGCGCATCTCGCCAACCTGGTACATCCTGTCGCCGATTTTAGTCGGAAGCGATGCAATAGCACCCTTGCTCGCAAGACTGATGTGCCCCGCCACCTCCAGGCTCTTTTCAGCAAAAAAGTCATCGACGGCACGCCGCGCATCCTCCGCGGGATCGGTCCACCAGTAAACCAGTCGCTTATTCTCGATCGGCATCCTGAAACGGTGCGGCAGACTTCCGACGGCCACTCCGAATTGGTCGCTGTGTGTGATGCTCTGAATGCCTTGCTGACTCAAGCGGACGGCGTGGACGATGTTTTTGGGATCGACATACCCCAGCCAGCCCTGCTGTGCGTTACCAAGGGTGGACTGTTGTTCTGCACCGTTCTTTGGGTGTGGATCAAGTTTGACATTCATAGACTGTCACGCTCCGAGACTCTTAGATCCCACGCCTCGGCCGCCTTCTTGACGGCCATCTGACAAGCCTCCAATTGGGCACCAAACTCCTGCACATCAATCGTCACCGTCGGATGTTTTTCAGCCAACATTTCCAGATGTTTTAACGCCCGAGGATCTGACGCATTTTCGTGCACGGCCTTGATGTAACAGTTCGCGGCACCCGCGTAGTCGCCTTGACCTTCAAGGGAGATGCCGAGATTCTTGTAGGCGTTGCACCGCCGAGGTTCGATCTGGATGGCCTGGCGGCAATATGTCTCGGCTTCGGCATGGCGTTTGAGTTGATTCAAGCTGTAGCCAAGATTGTTAAAGATGAAATACCAGGTCTCGTTGTTGACGGGCTCCAGCGCCATCGCCTCGGAATAGTATTTGATGGCGGCCTCGAAATTCTCCATCTGCTCCATCAATTGGCCCATTCCCTTGTAACACGATGCTTTTTCCTCGGGGGTTTTGACGATGGCGAGGACTTGTTTCATCCGCCCGAGAGCATCCTGGTGGCGCCCCGTCTCGCTATACAGCCTGACTAACTCCCACAGGACCAGTTCTTCGGGATGTTGATGCGTCTCAAGTTGCTCGAGCAAGATTTTCTCGACCTGGTCGGCAGTGATGAATTTGGTACCCTTCGGTGGGTTTTTGGGCATCGAGTAATGGAACGATTGATCTTCAGCCATATACACAGAATATGGCTCGCGACCGCTGGTGGCAAGGCTCTCCAACCGTTATGACACGAATCGCCCTTTTGCGCATCGGTGCCAGTGTTAATTGTAGCCGTGGTTGACGCGACAACTAACCCAAGTGATAAATTAGGTAAAATGAAAATCCTGACCGTAACCGACCTCCACCAATCCAAGGCGCTTTATGATCAGTTGGTGGCCGCGGTACGCATACACCAACCCGATGTAGTGGCGCTGGTGGGCGATTTCATTGATATGGCGAACGATCGGCATCTGCCCCTGACCAAGGCTGAGTGCGCGGTGCGTTTGAGCAATTTACCGTGCCGTGAAGTCCTGCTGCTGAGCGGAAATCACGAAGGGCGTGACTGGCCCGTGTTTGCCGCGGCTTGGCAGAAGACGGGGCGCCCACTGCGATCGCTGTACGCGGAGGCTTTTACGCTCGGCCCGATGGTCATCATCGGATTCCCGTGTTTGATGGCCGATGAAGTTCATTTTGTCGAGGGACGCGAGTCCGCGCCGCGAGATGTAGGTCGATGGTTGGCGCCGATCGCTAAAAACTATGGTGCGGCCTCACGGTTTCTATGGCTGATGCACGAACCACCGATCGGCACATCGCTATCGAAGGACACAGGCGTCTTGGCAGGAAATATCCCGTGGACCGCCGCCATCGAGCGATACTCGCCCCAGATCGTGGTATTTGGCCACGACCACGAGACGCCAATCAAACGGAACAGATGGCACGAGCCCCTACGACAGACGCAGTGCGTCAATTTAGGGCAAAAACTCGACGGTCCACTGCACTATTGCGTTATTGAGGCGACCTTTCCGCGGCCGACGCCTTTGCTTCCAACCAGCATCACGGTGACGGCGTACCCGCACAACGAGTCGTTCACGCTATGAACATCACCAAGGACGAACGCATCACTCGGCACAAACGGTTCCTTGCCGCCAACTGGCAACTGCTGGCTTCATTTGCGTGGGAGTATTACCAACAGCAGGGCCGTGGCGCCGTGGTGGTTGACGAAAATGACTTCGTCCACGCCGATCTCCCGCAATTCGCCGCGCTCAAGTTTCGATACGTGGCAGACAACAGCCCTCTGCTCAAGGAGGTCGGTGGGTGGCCAGGCGAAAAAGAAGCCAATTGGGTGAAAACCTACGATCCTGACGCACGAGTGATCGTGATGATCCTGCGGGATCGTGGCGGCACCAGCGGTTACTTGATTGGCACCTCACCGAAGCCGTCTGTGGCGTTTGCGAACCAGCAGGCCCAAAAGAATTGAGTAAGGCCAGTTTTCCCAACCGATTACCGTCAGGCCGACGGCGGACTCTTCGTGATCGCCTTCTTCGCGGCATCGCGGCGGTATAATGTCCGCGAAGTAATCCCCAATATTTTGGCGGCCTTTTCTTTGTCGCCACCACAGGCTGTCAGGGTTCGTTCAATCACGATGCCCTCTACCTGGGCTAAGGTTGTCCCAAGTGGGATCAAGATCGACCCGACATTTTGTTCGATGTGGCCCGCACGAAGACTCGCGCGAATCTTTTGCCAAACTGTCGTTCGGGTTTGTGCCCAGCCTTGATTGAGATAGCGCGAATGCATACTCAGGAAAATGGCTGTGATGCTTGGCCTGCGCGGCTGGTATGAGTGGAAGCTACGGTAGCGGCAACACCCGCAGGGTCTGTCCTCGTCGGAGTCTTTGAACCACGGTGACGACAGGCTCGTGGGTGAGTTTCGCGATCGCCGCGGGGTTCCACCAGTTCGTCCAGGAGTGATCGGTGATTTGGAGCGCCTTGTTTCCATGAATAAATGGATACCGCTCCCGTAGTTCTTGCTCGACCATCCTGACCCACCCGTAATTTGCATAATTTGTTTGTCTCATATAACTGCCCCATCATGCCGCATCGCGAAGATCACACCAGAGCGGAAAATGCAGGCACCATAACTTTTGAGTCATATTACATCGAGGGGGGGCCAGATCCTGACGACTGGTGCTTGGATCCGCAAATGCTCGGAGGCCCCGTGGGCCACCAAGCAGGGATGCGTGACCCTCAAGACCTGACGCGCGCGACGGCTGGATCCTGTTGGTAGAACAACGCCAATTCCTCGTACAACTCAGGATACTGGCCCTTGAGTTGTTCAGGTTTCTCGAAAAAGTATTCGGTGACCACGGCGAAGAATTCGGCTGGATTCGTGGCGCCATACTTGTCAATCAGGGTCGGGCGGTCGGCGTTCGCGGCGGCGACCAATGCCTGATACTCGTGTCCCAAGATCCGCGCCCAAGCCGCATACATGGATGTTCGCGGCAGTACAGGCGTTCCGTCCACCAAGCCATTCTCTTGGTCAAGTTGGTGTGCAAATTCATGCAGCGCCACATTGTGTCCACCCGTGGGATCGACGGGGCGATGCCGCACATGATTCCAAGAAACCACAACCACGCCGGTCCGCCATGACTCACCAGCACGTACTTCTTGCCCCTCGATTAGTGTGTTTCCAGGTCCAGGGCGCGTCACCTCAGCCGTGTAGGCGTCGGGATAAACCAAAACCGACTGTAGACGGGGATAATAGTCGTGTTGTCGGTGCAGAAGCAGAATGCAGGCGTA
>Ga0209083_1003605_pt1 | contig 12750 bp, 4 predicted proteins | sample AM7aDNAmetaG_FD_184132 | JGI IMG/M metagenome (GOLD analysis project Ga0209083, IMG submission 184132) | Freshwater microbial communities from Finland to study Microbial Dark Matter (Phase II) - AM7a DNA metaG (SPAdes) (version 3) | ecosystem: Environmental > Aquatic > Freshwater > Lake ...
CTGATGGTCAGACGCTGACTTTTTCTACTCAAACCGGAGGAAGTCTGAACTCCCTAAATTCTCCTGTTTCTGTCGCTTTAACCTGGTCTGGTGCAAGCTATAAAGGTTACAATCTGATTGGGAATCCATATCCATGCCACTTAAGCTGGACAACAGCTTTTGTGGATGACCTCACCAATGCTGCACTGATAAATCCCAGCATTTGGTATCGAACAAATGCAGGTACTACCAATGCAAGTGGTCAATGGTCATTTCAAACCTTCAATGCTCACAGCGGACAGGGAGTACCTTCAGGGGTTACCGGAATTATTCCACCCATGCAGGCATTTTGGGTGAGTGCAAAAACGGCCGGCAGTTTGATTCTGGACAGTAAACTAACACTTTCTCATCAGTCGTCAAATCCTTTAAAAGCTCCTGCTATTAAAAATGTGATTAATCAGAATTTGCGACTTCAGGTTTCGAATGGAATTTCTACCGATGAAGCTTTGATTTATTTCAATGTCAATGCTTCTAACGGGTTGGATGCCTACGATTCACCTAAAATGAGTAATAACAACCTGGCGATTCCTGAAATCTTTACAACAATCGGGAATGAAAATCTGGTTATCAACGGAATGAACGCCATACCTTTCGATACTGAAATACCACTTGGATTTACAAGCGCTCAGGCTGGGAGCAACTTTAGTATTAAAGCATCCCAACTGAGTAATTTTGATGCCGGAACACGGGTAATTCTGAAAGACTATCTGGATATAACTAATCCGGTAATTACCGACCTGAGCGATGGCAGCAGCTATGTATTCAGTTCCGGAGTAACAAGCAATAATACCAGCCGTTTTGCTGTAGTATTCAAAGCTCCTTCAGTAACTACCGCTATTACCGAAAATACAAAACAGGATAGTTGGGTTTCAGTATACGGAACGAATCAGATTATCGTAAATGGAATACCGAATGTTGAAAGTTCAGTGGCTGTTTATAATGCTGTTGGTCAGAAACTGTTTGAAAAACAAGCACAGACTTCCAGCATGCTTATTGAAAAGAATTTTGATCCCGGAGTTTATTTGGTTAGGGTATTGTCGGGTGGAAAAAATAGTACAAAGAAAGTAATTATTGATTGATTATTTTAACCTGTATCATGACTTTGTTTATTTGTTTTAATTGGTTCAGCCCACTCTGAAAAGGTCAGAGTGGGTTTGAACAAGATTTTTAAACTGACATTAAATTTATTAGTATGAAGAAAAATACAAACTCTCAGAAATCCATCTACTACAGGCCGGAAATTAAGCGCATTGAGCTGGATAATGATATTGCACTTCAGATGGAATCCACACCACCACCTGCACCCGGAGAAGCAAAACTCGTTGCTCCGGAATATTTCAACAACGATCCCTTTAAAACGAATCAGGTCTAATTCCCGGATTCAAAATTATAACCCAATCTAAACTTTTTTTAATGCGAATAGGACTACTCTCGATTTCGTTTCTTTTGTTGACTTTAAGCCTGTTTGCACAAAGGGGGTATTATGATGCTCCGTATAAGCGTCACGAAGCAGAAACCGGAACACTGACCAGCGCTACAACTCTTCCCCGTTCGTTTAAACAAGCTGATTTACAGAGTGAGGCATCCGATCAGGTTTGTGTCAATCTTTTTAATGCAAATTCGGCTGTGGAATGGACTATGACTCAGGCGGCCGATGGATTGGTGTTGCGATACAGCGTACCGGATGGACAAAGTGGAACGCTTGGTGTGTATAACAACGGAACCAAAGTAAGTACCTTGTCGTTGGCTTCCAACTGGTCATGGCAGTATTTGTGGAGCGATGGTAATTCCAACAATGTAGGAGTGGTCAATCAGAATCCGCGTATGCGGTTTGATGAAGTCAGACTGAAACTTTCTTCTGCAGTGCCATTGAATGGGAAACTCAAATTGGTTCGTGAAACAGGAAATGTCAGCATTGATTTTGTCGAAATGGAATTAATTCCAACTTTGAAAACTGCACCTGTAGGTTCTGTAACTTACTCAGGTGATGGTAGTACCTTACAAACTTTTATTGATGCCAATCCGGGTAAAACCATTTTTCTTCCGGCCGGAATCTATAATGTAAACCGAAAACTCTGGTTTGGAGTAGACAATACGAAATTAATGGGAGCAGGTATGTGGTACACCCAGATTAATTTTACATATTACAGTACAACCGGAGTAACCAATGAAGGCGGATTATATGCCGATGCAGTAAATGTCGGTTTTTCAGACCTTTATCTTACAACAGTTCGAAATTCCAGAACTTATTCTTATAAAGCCATTAATGGAGTTTACACTTCAGGTTCAATCATTGAAAATGTGTGGGCGGAACATTTTGAAGCCGGGGCATGGATAGCGCAGTATTATTTTTCGGCAACACCTTACACCGATGGATTAATTATTCGAAATTGTCGTTTCCGTAACAATTATGCTGATGGAGTAAATCTGTGTAAAGGTACACGGAACACTTTGGTGGAACATTGCAGTTTCCGAAATAACGGGGATGACGATATGGCCATCTGGTCGGCTGACGGACTGGAATGTCAGAATAATACTTTTCAATACAGCACATCCGAAAATTGCTGGCGGGCATCGGGTTGTGCCATTTACGGAGGTTACAACAACAAAGCCAATAACCTGTACATCAAGGATAATCTGGAAGTGGGATTGCGTGTGAATAACTGTTTTGCCGGAGTAGCATTTAATAATGCCGGATTGCATCAATTTACGGACATAACCATTGATGGTTGCTCCACCTTTAATGATTTATTTAATAATCCGGTAGGAGCCATTGACCTGGTTTGCAGTAATAAAGCCGGTACTCAGGTAAAAAATGTACTGTTCAACAAAATTGATATACTTGATTCCAGAAATGATGCTGTTTTTTTTAGCAAAATTGCCGGTGATGGATTTTACAATATTGCCTTTCAGAATATAACGATAAACGGTACAGGCCTGGAATATCCGAACAATAATGTGAATAGTCTGACGAATAAGCGCGGGTATGATATCCTTTTTAGTGGAATCCCGGCCGGGAATGCCACTTATTGCAGTATGAGTTATTCAAACCGGGGAGGAAATGCTTTGTCAGACGTGGATACAACTGCCAAAGGCACATTAAGCTGGAGTCAGTTAACCGGATGTAACACCGTTTCAGCTGTAATAGTAGCAGACGAAAAACAACAGATTGAGGTTGCAGGTAATCTTATAAAATTATCCGGATTAATAGCTAATGATATTATATCCGTCTATAACCTTCTTGGAATGAATGTGATTTCAAAATCAGCAAAAAATAATACTGAATCAATACAGTTAGAACATGAAGGAATCTATATTGTGGCGATCAACGAATCAAAACTCAGAAAGAAAATTTTAATACGAAATAAAAATTAATAAACTATCTAATATTCCCAAAAATGAAAAAAATAATACTCTTATTCTGCTTTATGGCAGGTTTAATAAATTTGAATGCTCAGACTTTAGCACAAAGTTTTCTTTTTGACTTTGGTCCGGTAACAGGTACAAATGGAGATGAATTTACAGCTGCTGATGCCAATGGAAATTATTGGAATAACATAAGTAATGGAACTGGAGGCAATGGAGTAACTACAAATACCTCATTTTCAGCCTTAAAAAACAGTGCAAATACAGCATCAACTTATGCTTTGACAGTAACTGTAGCAGGATTTGTCACAAATGGAAAAGCAAATGGAGGTTTACGATCACCTTACGCCTCGCAATTTACTACCGGCGGTAGTGATACTGATTTAGCGATAGGAACTGCTACTGAAGATTTTTGGTATACACCATCGACCAGTACTCCGGCATTTAAAATCTCCGGATTAAATCCAAATAAACGCTATAAGTTTAAAATCTTTGGGACACGTAATGGTGCCGTAGCCAGAACCGCTCAATATAGCATAGTGGGAGCTGCCACTACGGTGGGCACTTTAAATAATTCTTCAGTTGCAGGATTGGGTGGAACAGTTTATACACCGTCCACCTATGCATCTGATGGAGATAATAGTTATAAGCTAACAAGTCAAACAGGATACACTACTGCAACTACTTATTATGGAAACAATAGCAGCACGTATGTTACTGGTCTTATTTCTCCCTTAAATGTATCAGGATCAGGTCAGTTTACTTTAACCCTGGCATCTACCATTAGTGGACAAAATGCTTTTATAAATTGTATGAAGTTGGAGGAATACAAAGGTACCCAAAGCATTACATTTAATTCATTGCCATCCAAAACTGCAAGCGATGGGGATTTTTCACCCGGTGCAACTGCCAGTTCTGGTCTTACTGTTTCTTATGCAAGCACGAATACTTCCGTTGCAACCATTATAAGTGGTCAGATTCATATTGTTGGAGTCGGAACAACTACCATTAGCGCCTCACAAGCCGGTGATGCAACCTACGATGCTGCAACCAATGCTACTCAAACACTTACTGTGACCACTGCTTTACTTACAGCACAAACGATTACTTTCGATCCATTATCAGCAAAAACTGTTGGTGATGCTAACTTTGATCTTAGTGCAACTGCCAGTTCAAATTTAGCGGTTGCGTATAACAGTTCTAACACAAGTGTGGCTACTATTTCGGGAAGCACTGTTACTATCGTTGGTGCAGGAACGACCGATATTACCGCATCTCAGGCAGGTGACGAAACCTATGCAGCTGCAAGTAATAAAATACAGACCTTGACGGTAACAAAAAAAATTCAAACTATAACTTTTAATAGTTTGGATACTAAAACGGATGCCGATGTTCCCTTTTCTATTTCAGCTTCAAGTACATCCAATTTAGCTGTAAGTTTTGCCAGTTCGAATAGTAATGTAGCATTGATTTCGGGAAATACCATTAGCATTGTGGGAGCAGGTACTACAACTATCACAGCCTCTCAGGCTGGCGATGCTACCTACGCTTCTGCAAGTGTTCCACAAACTCTTACTGTAAGTTCATACCTGACATTCAAACAAAGTATTTTCTTTGATTTTGGTCCAAAAGATGGTACAAACGGAGATGAAACCACAGGTGCTGATAGCAATGGAAATTACTGGAATAATATCTCTACGGCAACAGGTAGCAGTGCAGTGCCACTTAATACGCCTTTCCCCGGTTTACTAAATTCTGCAAACCTAAATTCAGGTTATTCATTGTCTTTCACAAACACCGGATTTATAACCAACGGGAAAGCAAACGGTGGTCTATTGAGTCCGTATGCTTCACAATTTGGAACTAACAGCGAACTGGCTATAGCCTCGGCAACCGAAGATTATATCTATACCGGCTCAACCACGAATGGCCCTGTAATAACATTCTCAGGACTTAATCCTGCGAAGAAATACAAATTCAAGATTTTTGGTTGCAGAAACTCGAATTCGGATCGTGCCGGACAATACACCCTTCAGGGGGCCGGTGCAGCTACGGTTGGAACAATTCAATCCTCAACAGTTACAGGTTTAGGTGGCACGGTTTATATTGATGCAGCAACTTCGTATCCAACAAATCTAAATGTGGGCTATACCTTAACTTCTTCGGGTTCAAATACACAAGCAGTTACTTATTATGGTAATAATTCCACGGTATTTACCAGTGGACTAATTCAGCCTGATGGTAGCGGAGTGATTACCTTAACCACTATCACAACAACACCTACACAGGCTTTTGCATACATTAACTGTATGAAGATGGAAGAATATAGCGCCCCACAAGTGGATGCCAGCTCCATATCAGTTTCAGGAAGTAACATTACAACTTCCGGTTCAACTTCCCAACTGACTGTTGTATATACTCCATCTAATGCCACAGCACAGACAATTTCATGGATGGTTGATGACACAAGCATTGCGACAATCAATTCAAACGGATTACTAACTCCATTGAAAAATGGAACAGTTACGATTACGGCCTCATTCTTGCAAAATGCTACTACCATCAGCGGAACAAAACAGATAACCATCACGAATCAGATTAATGTTCTGTATATTTCAGGAACAGCAACATCCAATGGTGATAATCAGGCTAGTGCACTTCAAATGAATGCAACTGTTGGTATCAATGGAAGTATTACAAGCGGTGAATATGAACTGGCTACAACCTTAAATGCATCGGGAACACTCAAATTCTATGCATCTCAAACCGATGTCAGTGCAGCTGTTTATGGTGCGGGAGTAAGTACAGGAACTGTTTTGGCAGGTGGTTCAGCCATCACAGCGGGCGTTTCAGGTTCAGTATTGATTCGGGTTTATCTGGCAACGAATACTTACAAAATTTATCCGATAAATTCCCTGAAGATTTCGCAAATGGGTTCTTCCGTATCGTATGGTACCGGAGCAACAGCCAATCACGGCTATGCCTATCTTTTCACACAGTTACTTAATCAGCGATATAACAGCAGCCTTGGTGCAAACTGGACTGTTTCTAATATTTCGGTCCCGGGAAATTCAACCGTCGATGTGTTGAATCGTTGGGATAATGACTTGCTGAACGACGACAGCAAATACGTTGTCTATGCTTTGTCATTGGGTAACGAAGGAATTGTGGGTGGAGGCCAAGCCATTTACGATCAGTTTAAAAACAATATGTTGTTATTAATCAGCAAAGCCAAATCGGTTGGCAAAATTCCCATCGTTTCGAATTGCTATGTACGAGCCGATTTTAGTTCTGCGGAATACAACTTTACAAAGCAAATAGACCTTCTGATTCATCAATGGGATGTGGCAAGTATCAACCTATTGGGAGGTATTGATGATGGTACAGGTAAATGGCCCGTTTCTCCGCTAAATTATCAAGCGGATGTCAATCACCCAAATGATGCCGGACATGCTGAATTGATGTACACGATCGTTCCCTCACTTTATGATGCTATTCTGGCAGGAAAAGCACAACCAACGAAGCAAGGAAACACCTATTTGAATTTAGGGAAGGCGCTAACAACCGATGTGCTTAACTTTAGTCCGGATAATACAGTTCATTCATTTACAACAACATTTGACATCAAAACCAGCACGTCCGGAGTTATCAGTACATTCAGCCAGAGTTCGGCTACCGGAACGTTGCGGATTGAACCTTCAGGAGTTGTTTCATATACATCACCCACTGGTGTTACAATTACCGGCGCAACAACCGTAACCGATGGTCAGTGGCATAAAATAACCCTGACTCATTATTATGCCTGGGGGAAAACACTGCTCTATACTGATAATGCACTATCGGGCAATATAACTGAGAAACTTACGCCGACAACTTTCGTCCTGAATAACGTTAATTCGCCGGATAATATCGCGTATCGTGAATGGATGTTCTACCGTGCCGGAATGAATGCCGATGAAATTTCGGCTTTGAATTCAGGGAATATGTTGAAATCGAGTCTGGAAATGTATTCACCACTCGATGGCTTGAGTGTTATTTCGGGCGATCCCTATGTGAATCTGGCTCAGAGCACCGCTAAGGTTCAACGAACTTCTATTGCGACTGCTAATCAGTCATTTACAGGTTCAACTGGAATAATCGTTTATCCGAATCCGGCTAAAACTAACATAACTGTTGTCGGACTTAAAACGAGTGAGAAATACGACTCCACAGTATATGGTGTGGATGGAAAAATTGCGTTAAAGAATAGTTCGCTGACTAACAATCAGTTGGATATATCTGCCCTTCGACCCGGCTTTTATTTCCTCTCTATCAATAACAATAAAACGCACGAAAATTTCAACTTGAATTTTATTAAACTCTAATTTTAGCAAACTTTAAAATAGCGGTTTTTTGTTAGAAACTTACACTTTCTAAACTATCAAATTTTTGTTAATGACGATGAAAAAACACACAGGAATAATTATTTTAGCTTTATTGTTATGCTTTCCTTTTTGGGCAAATGCAACAACAATTGCCAGTCCTACCATCACCATCAACCCGAGTACTATTCTGTTGGATCAGTCTAATACATGGACATTTGACTTTAGTGGCAGTTCTTTAACAGGTACTGAAAATCTGGTTATCTATTTTTGGCAACCCACCACCCATGCATCGGTAGCTTTGACAAATTTAGGTGGTAAAAAGTGGTCGCTCACCTTTACCCCTACTACATTCTTTAGCCTGTCAATGGCACAGATTGCCGCAAATATAAATCAGTTTTATTATAATATTCAAGATGGCAAAGGAGGCGTAACCGGAACGCTTCATTCTACATTTAGCACACCTGTTGCAACTACAGCTCTCATCAGTGTGAGTACTATTCCGACCGGAAATTTTGCTCTGGATCAGCCTGTTACATGGACTTTTGACCTGACAGGTTCGGGCTTCACAGCCGGAATGGATTTGTATATGTGGGCATGGTCGCCATCAAATCCTGATGCGGCAAATTACACAAATTCATCAGCTTTTGCAAAGCTAACTTACGTGAGCGGAATGATCTGGTCGAAAACCATTACAGCTACCAGCTATTTTGGCAAAACGGTAGCCGAAATCCAGGCATCGGTAGGATTCTGGATGAAGATTAAAGATTTGACCGGAAAAATTGAAACGGCAACATTCAATCCGGCGAATGTGGATGCAACTTCAATAACTATTTCCGGAGCGGATATTACAAGTCCGGCCGCCTCATCGCAAATGAGCATAGTGTATACGCCATCATCTGCAACGCAAAAAATTATCAACTGGTCGGTGGACGATACAAGCATTGCCACCATCAGTTCAACCGGATTATTGACAGCCTTAAAAAATGGCGTTGTTACAGTGACAGCCTCATTTATACAAAACAGTCAGACTATTAGTGCCAATAAGCAGATTTCAATCACAAATCAGCTTAGCGAACTTTTTGTTTCAGGAACTGCTACTACCAATGGCGACAATCAGGCCACAGCTCTTCAAATGAATCAAGCCAGGGATGTTTCGGGAATTATGCCCGGAGTGTTTGAACTTTCGACAACACTTCATGCTGCCGGAACACTCAAATTCTATGCTTCACGAACCGATTTAAATACGCCGACTTTTGGTGCAGGTGCAACAACGGGAACGCTTGCCGGCAATGCTGCCGGAATTGATCCTGCAGAATCCGGTCAGGTATTGATTAGGGTCTATTTGAGTACAAATACCTATAAAATTTACCCAATCGACACGATGAAAATTTCGATGATGGGTTCTTCGGTTGCTTTCGGTTATGGTGCTACATTGAATCATGGATATGCATACCAATACAATCAACTTTTACAACAACGTTTTGCAAATAACATTGGATTGAATTGGGCATTATCCAATATTTCGATAGGTGGAAATACAACGGTCGATTTATTAAACCGCTGGGATACTGACTTATTAAACGATGGAAGTAAATATGTTATTTATGCCCTTTCACTCGCCAACGAAGGAGTACTCTCAACCGGCCAGGTGGCTTACGATCAGTTTAAAAAGAATTTGCTCATACTTATCGATAAGGCGAAATCGGTTGGAAAAATCCCCATTATTGCCAATAATTATTCCAATTTTTACTATAATTCAACGCATTATGCATTTATTAATCAAATTAATTTAGTGATTAATGAGTTGGATTTAGCAAGCATTAACCTGCTTGGAAACATTGACGACGGAACCGGTAAATGGCCAACTTCTCCAATTAATTATCAGTTTGACACGGCACACCCCAATGATGCCGGCCATGCCGAAATGACACTGGCTATTGTGCCTTCGCTATTTGATGCCCTTCAGGCAAAAAAGCCCCAGCCTCAAAAACAAAACGGAACGTATCTAAGCATGGGAAAAAGTGTTACAACCGATAAACTTTCGTTCAGCCCCGAAAATCTGGCGCATTCGTTTACGCTGGTTATTGATATTAAAACAAGTTTAAGTGGCACCATTACTTCATTCAAACAAGGTTCGACCTATGGAAATGTACTAATTGCACCTACAACCGGCTATATATCATACACTTCGCCAACCGGTGGCACAATAACCGGAGCTGCGGTTGTAAATGATGGACAATGGCACAAAATAACCCTGACGCATTATTATGCCTGGGGACAAACCATTTTGTACAGCGACAATACTGAAGCAGGTAGAATAAGCGAAAAACTGACTGCTAGCGATTTTTACCTGAACGATGACAACGCTCCCGCTACCATCGATTACCGAAATTGGATGTTTTATCGTGCCGGAATGAATGTCGGCGAAATTGCAGCGTTAAATGCTGATAAAATGCTGAAATCCAGTCTGGAAATGTATTCGCCGCTCGATGGACAAAAACTGCTGTCGGGTGACACATTAATCAATCTGGCTCAAAGCACGAATAAAATTCAACGGATTTCAATTGCAACTGGCAACCAATCACTCCCGATAGTAAAAGTAATTAGCATTTTTCCAAATCCGACTACAGATAAAATTAGAATTGATGGATTGAAAATGATTGAAAACTATGCTTGCACTGTTTACTGTGTAGATGGGAAAGCTGTCATAAAAAACTATTTTCTGGCAAACAATCAATTGGATGTGGCAGTGCTTCGACCCGGATATTATTTTCTCTCTTTAAATAACAGGGATACACGCGAAAATTTCAATTTTAATTTCATCAAGAAATAAAAAAAGGGCTATGTATGTAGCCCTTTATAATTTAGCGCAATAAAACTTACAATAAAATCATCAGAATGAAAAAATCATCAATCCTGTTCTTGTTCATCGTTTCTTGTTGGCTTTTTACTCCGGTTTCGTTTTCCCAAACTCCCATAGCGGTTGGTTCGGGCAGTTATGCATCCTCCATTCCATCTGCGCCCACCGAATACTGGGCAGGTGATGTGGTGAATATCAAACAGTTTCACGATACGGTCACTTTCTTTGCTCTCGACAATCTGAAAGCACCTTTTCCAACCAATAAATGGTGGTCGGGGCTGCTTTTCAAAAACAATATTACCCGATCGTTCAACATCTGGGCGCATCCACTTTGTCTCACGGTGGAGAAATATGGCCTTGGTTTTCACTACGCCACCGAATGGACCGGAATAGCCGGAGCGTACAACGAAACCATGTCGATGATTAACCCCACTCCGCTTCAGATTAGCGGAAATGGTTTTGCTCCGGTGGTTCAGAAAGTAAAATCGTGGAGCGACTGGACCATGTCATTCAGGGTTATACAAAGCGATACCAAATACATCGATGTAACCATAGGTCACGGATTACCAACCTGTTGGGTGGAATATCAGGGAATTGATCTGCCTCAAATCACGGTTTCAAATGCTTCATTTTTTGATGATAATGGCAGTGTTATTTCCTTCCCATACAGCGGAAATCATATCGGAATTTTTTATGATGGAAGATATTACGGACTTTTCGCTCCGAATGGCACCACTTTTTCAAACTCCAATGGAACGATAAGTATGGCCATGACTGCTTCCAAAAAGTTCATTGCTGTATCGGCTTTAACCACCAAAAATCGTCTGGGTTTTTTTGCTCAATATGCCTATGCTGTGCCCAGAAACAGTCAGATGGACTGGACTTACGATGCTGAAGCCGGAAAAGTAAATACAACCTGGAATCTGACCACCGAATGTTTACAGGGAACGGAACACAGCATTATTCAGGGTTGGATTCCGCATCATTACCGCAACAGCACCAATGCGTTCAGCTTTACCGGCGATGAGTATGTTACCGCTCGTGGTAAACTGAAATGTGCTGTTGGAACAAGTTTTCAGATTGGTTACCAGTACAACGGAGCATTGACGAGCCTGCCGGCTCCCGAATCGAACAAATTTGACCGAAGCCGCATGTTGAATTATCTGAACGATTTTTCGCAATGGCAATGGGATTTTAATTCGGAGACTTACGCCGGAGGAAAACAGGTAGCCATGTTTGCCCGACAACTCAGCATGGCAAAAACCATGAACAGCCCCGTGGCAAGCACGCTGAAGGCCAAAGTAAAAACCGAACTTCAGAATTTTCTGACATATACGCCCGGCGAATCATCCAAGTATTTTGCTTATTCCGATAAATTTGGCGGACTGATTGGCATTACCTGCGGTTTTGGATCGCATCGCTTCAACGACCACCATTTTCACTACGGATATTACGTGTATTCGGCCGGAATTCTGAGTCAGTACGATTCGGAATTTGCCACCAATTATGGCGAAATGGCCAAAACCGTGGCAAAAGACTTTGCCAACTGGGAACGTACCGACACGCGTTTCCCGGTGTTGCGTATGTTTGATATCTGGGAAGGACATTCTGATGCCTGTGGCTACGATGTGGACTCCAACAGCGGTCAGAATCAGGAATCCAGTTCCGAGGCTATGATGTCATGGTCGGGCGTCATTTCGTTGGGCAATTCATTGAACGATAATAATATGACTGCCACAGGCGTGATGGGCTATTGCATGGAAAGTGCTGCGGTAAATGAGTATTGGTTTAACCGCAACGGCGATAATTATCCGGCGGCTTATACCAACAAAATGTCGTGCATTACGTGGGGAAGCATGATTCAGTATATCACCTATTTTGGTCCGGAACCGATTTTTGTTCACGGCATTCAGTATATTCCGGTGTTGCCGTCGTCGTATTATCTGGTAAAAGATTCGGCAGCTGCCCGAAAAGAATGTGATTATCTGATTTCCAATTCGGCCAACAATTCAGTTTATACCAATTTAAAAACCCGCGACAGCTGGGGAACCGAATGGGCTTGCGAGGTGATGAAATACCGCTCCATGTTCGACCCCGACTGGTCCATCAGTTGGTACGAAG
>Ga0209083_1003607_pt1 | contig 12748 bp, 7 predicted proteins | sample AM7aDNAmetaG_FD_184132 | JGI IMG/M metagenome (GOLD analysis project Ga0209083, IMG submission 184132) | Freshwater microbial communities from Finland to study Microbial Dark Matter (Phase II) - AM7a DNA metaG (SPAdes) (version 3) | ecosystem: Environmental > Aquatic > Freshwater > Lake ...
GCACCAACAATGCATTTACAGGCTTCTCATTGTCAATCAATTGTAACCCTCCCCATGAAAGCACTTTGTAATTATCGTCAAAGGTGATCGAGTAACTGACATTTGTACCATCTGGAATCCCTAAAGCGGAGGCACCGGAAACTTTTGCATTGATTGTACAATTGTATTGCGGGACCACATGGGTTATCCCATCGTAAGCAAGCGGAAAATAACATACAGGTTTTGAAGGGTTAAAAAGAACCTCCTGCGTTGGGACAATGACTGTGATACCAGAACCGATAACAGACTGTGCCACTATGGTCATCCCTTTGGCAGAAAGCCCATCGTCAGAAATGGTATAATATTCGTTGGCTTTTATGTTTTGTCCCAACACAGACAAAAAGACGGTTTTGTAAAAAGTACCATCCTTAAAATTGGCATTGTCTTTTGCTTCCGGCTCTATCTGCCGGTCAATCAGATCAACGATCGTGGCTTTGTTCTCCAGGTCCCAAAATTTGTTTCCGCCCGGTGCAATATCGATGTTGCCGTCAAAAACTAAACTATAAAAAGGGATATTTGCTTTTAATCCAAGTGATGGTTTTGTAACTGAAAACAAAGCCGATTTGAAATTCACATTGTTTTTAATACTTTTTTTTACATTGAACGTTCTTCTAAGATAATCGTCAGGTACAGGACCATCATTCGCACCACTAGGAATACGGGCCAACGTGGAAAATGCATTTAAACTACTTAAAAACAGGAATGTGAGAACCAAAAATTTTGCTTTCATGTCATTTAATTTGAATTGTTTAACAAATATAACACAGGAATTAAGCTTTTTTATTGCCCGATCAATATAAACGGGCTCCAAAAATAGGGATGGGCAAATTTCGCTTCACCAATCATTTTCAACTTCGCCTGTTGGAGCAATGGGGCAAACCGGACAGGATTTGACAGCCGGGCAGATTTCTCGTTGAGCAGGTTCTTGTAAAAGCTGATCATTAAATCGGAGGTTGACTGATCGGAAACTTGCCAAAGCGAAACCATCAGGTTTTTGGCCCCTGCATACAACAAGGCACGGGTCAGGCCGATGATCCCTTCCCCCTTTTTGATCTGGCCCAACCCGGTTTCACAGGCCGATAGGACAACAAGGTCCGCATTGAGTTTCAGGTTGAAAATCTCGCCGCTGTACAAGATGCCGTCGTTTTGTTCGTTGGTAGAATCGGGCACCTGTGCCAGAAGGATCCCCGAAAGCTCAGGTTTCTCGCTGTTCACAAAACCATGGGTAGCCAGATGGATGTATTTGTAATTCTCCAGTTCGCCCGATTTAATATTTCTTTCGGAGGCATTCCCTTTCAATTCAACGGTTGTTTTCAGATTCAGTTTGTCGAATTCATCAAAGATATTTTTAACTTCCTTTTCAGAACCCGGCAATGGTGGGACAACTTCGCCGGACCCCATCATCAACCCGCGTGTCAACGTGCTGTCTTTGTTTATTTTACGTAATTCGCTGATCAAAGCCCTTGAAGCTAATGATGTCCCTTGGGGGTTCTCATCGTCAAAAACAGGAGCATAGGCGATCCAGTCGTTCAAAGGCCTTATTTCTTTTGGGTCACCCTTCGTTTTTGAGAAGGTTTCTTTAAATAAGGTAGCTGAGCTGCAATAACTGATGCTGTATTTCCTGACGAGATAGGGCAGGTTTTGAAACATGGTCGTATCTGCTGCTTTTGATGTCAGGAGCGCTTCGAAAGGGATGGTGGCCAATACACCGTCGGGGACAATGATCAGGTTATCGATATTTTTGTCCATAACCTTGGGGAACAACATTTCGTACAGGTTGTTGCCATATTTTTTATACGCCAGCTCCGATTGTTTATTGGTCCGGGTCAGGCTGTTGCGAAAATAAGCTATCGACTTTTCGAGGTTAACTGGTTTTTTGGCGCTCACAACGTTGTACGAATTTTTGGTGATTGTATAGGTAGTGACCGTACTGTCGCCGACAAAATAGGAGAGCATGGCCGTCTTCTTGTCGATCAACTGTTGGACATCTTTTACTGAGGCTGTGTTGACATTGTATTTCAATTCGTGGTATTTGGGATATTTCTTTTCAAAAACGACGATCAGGCTGTCGTAACTTCGGTTGCATTTGAAAAGCTGTTGCTGGTAAGTCCCAATTTTCACACTGTCTAAGTTTTCTGATCCTGCCAATTTTTTGGTATAAAAGGCAATATCGGTTTGCAGTTTGTGCTCGGCTTCCAATAATGGTTCGGGTATTCCTGCAAATTTCTGTGCCTCCTGTCCGGCAAGCGCTTCCAAAAGCACGGCTGATTTTCCTTTTTCGGAATAGTAGAATGCAAGTTGATTATATTTTGCTGCCTCTGACTGTTGTACGGAGGCAGCAAGGTTTAGGCATACTCCAACGGCCCCTTCATAAATAAAATTTGCCTCCATTCCCAAAGCCATTTTATCCGACAGTTTACCCATATTCTTTCGGACCATGTCGATAATTTGATCACAAGCCATAAAATGTTGAATGGCAACCTGCTGTCTGTCCAAATTTGTTAAAGTCCCAATTGCTTTTAAGGATCTAGTTGTATCGGAAAGGATAATCGCTTTATTTCGTATGAGATACAGTATTGAATACCACCCACTATCATCTATTATTCCACTATCATATCTTATTGGGGGGAGTGAATAGGGATGGATTGAGTCGATAAAATTTGGGAAAAAGCACGCAATCCCTTTTTGATAATAAAGGAGCGCTTTTGAATTGTCTGACAATCTACTATAAGCCAATGCTAAACAATCGTATGCAGGCACTGCTCCAGGATTTTTCCTGCCAAACAATTGAGAAAGTATGTCGAAAGTTTTCTGATAATACTCCAATGCCGTTGTATATTTCTTTTCTTCCATGTAAATATCCCCCAGGGACATTAAGCTGCTGCAAACTTTAGCATGTTTTTCTCCGAGGAGATCAGTTTTAATTTTAAGGCTTTTCAGTGTATATTCCAATGCCTTATCATATTCTTTCTTCTCCAAATAAGCAATACCGATATTGTTATATGAAGTTGCAAAATCAATATCTTCTTTAATTACAAGATCTTTCCTTATTTCCAAGCTTTTTAGAAATGACTCCAATGATTTGTTATATTCAGATGATAACCCATATGCAGTTCCCCTATCATTGTACACAGTTGCTACCCGAAGATTTTTTTCACCTAACGTATCAATGTAAATTGCCAAAACAGTCTGATAATATTCTAACGCTTTGTCAAACTCCGATTTTTGCAAAAAAATAAACGCCATCTGATTGTAAGCACGAGCCATATCGAGTTTAAATTGAACTGGTTTTTCTTTGTAGATATTAATACATTTATTTGTAAACTCCAATGCTTTTTTTTGCTCACCCTTGAATAAATAGTCTCTTCCAATCAAATAATTATTGTTTGCAATGTATATTTTATCTGGTGATATCATCTTCTTATAGATTTCCGATTCTTTAAATAAGTATTCCAGAGATATATCATATTTATCATCATTATGATACATATCCCCAAAGTGATAATAGATTGAAGCCGTTTGCTGATGGTTCTCGCCGAATACTTTTAAAGAAATGGTTAAAGCAGTATCCAATGTATTTTTTGAGTCGTTAAACCTGCATCCATCCGTTAGATTAGTCGCAATATTGTCTAAACACCATAAATACTCACACCACATCAATGTGTCTTGTTGAGACTCAGCTAAAGATTTAAATATTTTGGCTGCTTTCCGTAAATAAATTGTTGAACTATCGAGGGAACCTTCATTGGAGTATTTTTCGGAAAGCTCATCGAATTTATATGCCTGAATGGTGTCCGCATAAGTTTGCCCATTAGTGTTTACGTATGAAATAATCAGGACAGAGCCTAAGAGAAAAGAATTTAATATCTTCATATCTAATAAATTGTAAGTTATCTTACCGACATAGGGGCTGAAGGCAACCAATATTTTTTCCAATTGGGGACATTCAGAAGATTTCTCCTTCGTGACTGCCCCTAATTTGAGAATGCAGCTATTTGACTGTTTTTATAGAAGTCAGATAGGTCACCTTATTCCCGTCCAAACCAAACTCCGCTACATTGTCGGGATAGGCAATGTCCCTAAACGAATAAGTTGTAAACGTTTCCGGGGCATCCTGAATCAATTTCAATGGTGACAAAACCTCTTGGGACGCTTTAACGCCATTGATGTAAACTGTACCCACAGTTTTGGATTCTGACTGAACCAATAGGGCGTTTATGGGCTTTTCGTTGTCAATCAATTGCAAACCTCCCCAAGCCAATACTTTATAGCTGTCGTTAAAGGTTACCGAATAGCTTACCGGGGTTCCATCGGGAATCCCAATAGCGGATGCCCCTGTTACACTGGCAATAATGGTTTGGTTGTACGGAGGGTTTGCATGTGTAGTCCCATCGTAGGTTAGCGGGAAATTACAGGCCAATTTTGAAGGGATGTAAAGGACCTCCTGGGCGGGGAGAGTAATTGTAGTACCTGAATTTGTGACTGACTGTGCTGCTATCGACATCCCTTTGGCATATAACTTACCTTCATCGAGGTAGTAAAATTCCGATGCTGAAACATTTTGTCCCAGAACAGATAAAAATACAGGCTTGTAATAATTGTATCCCTTAAATGCGGAAGCAGTTTGTACATCTACTCCTATCCCGTTGTCAATCTCGTCAATGATCTCCGCATTACTCACCAGGTCCCAGAATTTGTTACCCCCCGGAGCAGTATCAATGTTTCCGGAAAAATCTACCCTATAATAGGGGACATTTTCTGTTAAGGCGGATGAATGTTTTGTTATTGCGAACAACTCCGCTTTAAAATTTATGTTCACAGTACGTTTGTCGGAATTTTTTTTGCTGAAGGTCCTACTTGGCTGACCAGCATAGTTGCCTTCATTAATGTTTGCTGCATAACAAACTGGTGCAGCTACGGCAAATACATCTGAACTACCCAAAAGAAAGATTAAGATAACGAAAATTTTTGCTTTCATGTCGATTAATTTTAAATGTTTAACAAATATAATACAGAAATTAAGATTTATTTTATTGCCCGATCAGAATAAACGGGCTCCAGTAAAACGGATGGGCAAACTTCACCTCACTGATCATTTTCAACTTCGCTTGTTGGAGCAATGGGGCAAACCGGACAGAATTTGACAGCGTTGAAGATTTTTCGTTGAGCAGGTTCTTGTAAAAGCTGATCATCAGATCGGAGGTGGACTGGTCAGAAACTTGCCAAAGCGAAACCATGAGGTTTTTGGCCCCTGCGTACAACAGGGCACGCGTGAGTCCGATGATACCTTCCCCTTTTTTGATCTGGCCCAACCCTGTTTCACAGGCCGAGAGGACGACAAGGTCGGCATTGAGTTTCAAATTGAAAATCTCACCGCTGTACAAAATGCCGTCGTTCTGTTCGTTGGTCGAATCGGCAACCTGGGCTAGCAGGAGGCCTGAAAGTTCGGGTTTCTCGCTGTTTACAAAACCATGCGTGGCCAGATGGATGTATTTGTAGTTCTCCAGCTCTCCAGACTTGATGCTTCTTTCGGAGGCATTCCCCTTCAATTCAACCGTTGTTTTCAAATTCAATTTGTCGAATTCGTTAAAAATGTTTTTGACCTCATTTTCAGATCCAGGCAACGATGGGACCGATTCACCAGTTCCCATCATCAAGCCGCGCGTTAATGTGCTGTCTTTGTTGAGCTTGTGTAATTCCCTGATCAAGGCCCTTGAGGCAAGTGAGGTGCCTTGCGAATTTTCATCGTCAAACACGGGCGCATAGGCGATCCAGTCGTTCAATGGCCTGATTTCTTTTGGGCTTCCTTTCGATTGTGAGAAGGTTTCTTTAAACAAAGTCGCAGAGCTGCAATAACTGATGCTGTACTTCCTAACGAGATAGGGCAAGTTTTGGAATTGTGTCGTATCGGCAACTTTGGTTGTCAGGAGGGTTTCAAAAGGGATAGTGGCCAATACACCGTCGGGGACGATAACCAGGTTTCCGATATTCTTGTCCAAATTCTTGGGAACCAACATTTCATAAAGGCTGGTTCCATATTTCCGGTACGCTTTATCCGATTTTTTGTTTTGATTGGTCAGGCTATTCCGGAAGAATTCGACTGTTTCACCCAAGTCTTCGGGTTTTTTAATACTTTGAATGTTGAACGAATTTTTAGCAATTGTATAAATGGTGACCGTACTGTCGCCCACAAAATAGGAGAGCATTGCCGTTTTTTTGTCGATCAGATTCTGGATATCCTTTACCGAGGCTGTATTGACGTTGTATTTTAAATCGTGGTATTTGGGGTATTTTTTCTCAAAAACAACAATCAGGCTGTCGTAACTTCGGTTGCTGTCAAAAAGTTTTTTTTGCAAAGCACTAATTTTCAAACTGTCCGCACTTTCGAGTTTTGCCAATTGTTCTGTAAGAGAGGCAATATCTGTGGTTAATTGATGTTCTGATTGTAACAGGTCCTCAGGTATCCCTGCAAATTTCTGCGCTTCCTGTCCGGACAGGGCTTCCAGCAACACCGATGATTTGTTTTTTTCCGAAAAATAAAAACTCAAATCTGCATACTTTTTCTTATCCCATAATTTCGGGCTCCCTGCTTTTAGGGTTTCGCTTATAAGGATTGCCTCTTCATAAATTTGACTTGCCTGAACACCTAAAGCTATTTTATCAGATTGTTTGGTCATACTTTTTCTGGTTTGCAAAATTAACGTGTCTGCTGCCTGGCAACAACGAAAGGCAATTTCAAACTTGTTAAGCCCCACCAAACATTGGGCTTTACCTTTCAGATTATTTAATAATTCAAGATATTCCAAATAATTGTGCATAATAGGAACTGCAAAAATATTTGTCGTGTCGTTGTAATTCCTCAAACTTGCACAGACTCCTAAGTGATAATACTTTAATGCTATTTCATACTCTTTTTTAATAGAATATACTTCTCCAATACTGTTGTAAGTCCATGCGATATAGGGATGCTTCGGGCCGAGAAGTTCACTGTCCATTCCTAAACTTTTGCTAAAGTATTGGATAGCTGTATCGTATTCGCCTTTATTTTGATATAAAAAAGCTATATTATAGTAATCTAATGAAACTTTTGTGTTTTTTTCTCCAAAAAGGGCTTTATTGATATCCAGGCTTTTACGATGGTATTCCAATGCTTTGTCGTATTGATTTTGGTTTCCATAGACACTTCCAATGGTGCTATACGAATCGGCAACCGAAACACTTTTTTCTCCAGTTAATTGTTTTGTTAATTCCACACATTTTCCAAGGTATCCAAGCGCTTTATCGTATTCTTGCAGACACATATAAGTGCCCCCGATAATCTGGTACGATTGAGAAACACTTAAATGTTTCTCGCCGAAAAGTTGTTTGCGCATTTCCAAACTCTTGGTATAATATTCTAATGCCTTATTGTATTCGTTTGAATTAAAATAAATATTCCCAATATTATTGTAGGTTACAGCAACGTCTGGGTTATTCACGTCCAAAAGTTCCAACTGAATTTTCAAACCCTTAAAAAAATATTCCAGTGCTTTGGCGGACTCGCCCCTTTTATTATAGATACTTCCTAAACTGTTGTAAGATTGGGCTATATCAACATTATTTTCACCGTGAAGATCCAATCTAATGTTCAAACTTTTAAGGTAATACTCAAATGCCTTGTCTATTAAGTCTTTCCAAAAAAATGATAATCCCATCTTATCGTACAATTTTGCTACGTCTAAATTCTTTTCTCCAAATAGATAAAGGTAAATATTCAGGGAGTGGTCGAAATTCTCCAAGGCTTTGTTAAACAGTGACTGTCCATGAAACGCAATTCCTTTGTGGTAGTAGGCGTCCGCAATAATTTTCGCGCTATCGCCCAAGGCATGTTTCGCAAGCATTATGGTTTTGTCATAATATACAATCGCACTATCGGTCTGATTTGATTTTTCAAATGATAATGCCTTTTCAAAATGCCAATTTACCAAAATAGTATCAACTTGGGAAAATCCGATAATACTGATCTGAAGGAATATAAAAATCAAAAATATTTTTTTCATCTGAACAGAAGGAGGTTAAAGGGAAATACGTGATCCTTGACTAATCAAAAGAGAATAGAGACTTTTAAGGAAGAAATTGGCCCATCTCCAAGAAGTTCAAAATCCTGAAGATGGTACATGAAAGACTGTAGGTGAAATTCTATTTCACTGTTTTAATCGTATTAAGATAGGTCACAGTAGTGCCATTCAGGCCAAATTCCGCAATATTGTCGGGATAGGTCATGTTCCTGAACGAATAGGTTGTGACGAATGATGTTGCATCTTGTGTCAATTTTAAAGATGTAAGGACTTGTTGTGGTGCTTTTTCGCCATTGATCAAAATTGTTCCGACCGTTTTGGAATCGGACTGCACCAATAACGCGTTCACGGGCTTTTCATTGTCGATCAATCGCAACCCGCCCCAGGAGAGTACTTTGTAAGTGTCGTTCAATGAAAGCACATAACTTACAGGCGTACCATCCGGAATTCCCAATGAAGAGGCCCCTGAAACCGTGGCCTTGATTGTCCGACTGTATTGTGGGGCAGTATGGATTGACCCGTCGTAAGTAAGCGGAAAATTGCAAATTAGCTTTGATGGGCTGTAAAGAACCTCCTGTTCCGGGACATTTATCGTAATGCCGGAGCCGGATACAGTTTGTGCCGCAATTGACATTCCCTTTGCATAAAGCTGATCACCCGTAAGGTAAAAGTATTCATTTGCGGCTATCTCCTGTCCCAGAATAGACAAGGTCATTGTTTTGGAATAGGTGCCATCTTTAAAATTCATACTTGCCTGTGTATCTATTTTTTGTGCGCCATTCATTTTGTCGATAACCTGAGCATTAGCCTCCAGGTCCCAGAATTTATTCCCGCCAGGGGTAATATCAATATTCCCTGAAAAATTCAAATTATAAAATGGCGTATTTGCGCCCAAACTGTTGGTTATGATTGTCGATTTTGAGATAGCCAACAAGGCAGCCTTGAAATTTACATCTTCATTGTGGGCTACATTCTTCTTTGGTTTAAAGGTTCTTAATGAAGTAATACTTCCACTAATCCCTTGATTATCAGTTGTCACCTTTCTTTCGTCATTGGCAAGAAAAACCGTAGAAAATGCCGACAAACCATAAGAAAGGAGGAAAAGGGTAACCAAAAATTTTGTTTTCATGTCGTTTGAATTTTAATTGTTGAACAAATTTATTTTAGGAAAAACCAATACAAAGAAATACAGGATGATAAAGATAAGGCAAAAAACAGGGTAAAACCATTGATGTCCAGCAAAGAATGTCCTTTTTTGATAAAGGTTGATATTGGCCGAAACACTCCCTTCAGGGGTTGAGCAAATGGCATAAATTTCACCAAAGGCATTTGTAAACTGGGTCGATCCGCCGTTTGAGCACCGAGCTGCACTCCTCCGGGTTTCAATGCACCTCAACCGCGTAATATAGGCCATCTGCTTTTTAAAATACCCCATCTTCCACCATGCTTCGTACGACAATTGGACAAAACATTCGGCGCCTGCAAGGACCATATCGCTCCAGATGGCCGGATAGTTCTGCTCCATACAGATTGGCGTACCAATTTTGACGTTTTGTTTGTTGCGGGTTTGCAAACTGATCAAACTGACCTTGTTCCCACTTTTAAACCAACCCGAATCGTTTACTGCGACAGGAAACCCCGGGAAAAAGGACAAGTATTGATGGTAGGGTATTTTTTCGCGCCCAGGTGCCAAATGGACCTTGTCGTAAAATTGGCAGTTGCTCTCGTTCGATCCGCTTTGGATCAATGCGGCACGGTTTACCCTTCGGCGGTCTGTTTTACTTGCATTGGCAGGTATGATCTGCATCCCGGTCAACAACGGTGTTTTCCAGTCACGCACCGCCGAATCGATAAAATTGTAAAAAGTCTGGTCGTTCCCATAATCGACTGCCCCCTCGTGCCAAACGTACAGATCAGTCGCTTGCCTCCGTTGTTTAAATTCGTAGTCGATCGAATCGGTAAGGTGGGTCAGCCTCTCCAATTTTTTGATATACAACTTATAGGTGTTGATATTTAAACCAAAATCGGTATTGATGAGCGTGATATTGATTTGCCGTTTGGGCTGGCCTTCGATTTCAACGTAGCGCAGATCGGCATAAACCAGCGGGGGCAGGATCATCGCAAGGCAAACCAACGAGATCCGTTTGAGAAAAGGCACATCAAAATACTGCCCCTTGAATTTCTTCAATTGCAAATAGACCAGCACATTAAATCCAATTACCCAACTGGCGATCGACCACACCCCAAAAAGATCGATGTATTGGATCAACCAGGTATTTTGGGCCTGCGAATGGGCGAGCATCACATATCCGAAAGTGAAATCAAGCCACTGATAGAACCACTCCCAAAGGGCTATCAGAAAAGGGAATATGACCAACGACCTGGCGAACCCCAATTTCTTTTTGATGGGATAGAGCAGCGCAAAGGAACCTGTTGACATGATGATTTCAATGGCCGCCGCGATCAAAACGGACCCTTGTTCTTTTGGTGTGATCAAAAAGCCATGGGCCAGGATCAGCGTGGCAACCACAAAGAAATACAGCGTGGTCTTATAAAATTCGAGGAAGGAATCCTTTTTCTCCAATTCGTAAAACAAGGGGACAAACGCAAACCAAGCAAGGAAAGAGAGGTTGTAACCGAAGAACATGCACCACGAAAGGCCATATAAAATGGCGGCAATCAGCCAATTTGGGATTTTCCGAAAAAAAATAAACCTGTTTTTTTCGGGTATCGTAGCCTTTTTTGCTTTTTTATTCATTCCCTATCGTTAAAGAAAGTGGAAAAATGAATGACTTTTGGTCACCAAACAAGGCAATAAAGATAACAATAAATTTAGTTATGTCGATGGTACAAAAGCACTACAGTTACTAAGGTTTTTTCAAGAATGCTATTCCAAGGATAACAACCTTATTTTCAATTATTTAACCTTAGTAACTCAAAATATACTACCACCCCCAATAACCTTATTCCCCTACTGTTCTGGCCTTACTCCAAAATCTGAATTGGATTCAATGCATTGTATATCTAACATAAAATACAGATATTGAGCTGTTTATATCCTATAACTTAGAGTGAGTTATTTTTGTTAGTTGTTACAAACAACATGCCATCAACCCCTTCCCGAAATCGGGACAAGCTTTTACAAACGAGGGGGATTTGAGTTGTTTTTAGTTGTTATAAACTACAGGAAATCCGCCCCTTCCCGAAATCGGGAAAAGCTGTTAAAAACGTGGGGATCGGATAACAAACGAAGAGGATCGGATGCTTTACCAGATCTTTCTAATAGGTTCATTTTCCAGGTACAATTCCATTACGTTATCTCTTGTGACAAAATCCATGTTCTCTGTTATTGCCTGTGCAACGATGATTCTATCAAATGGATCCCTATTGTAAAAAGGTAACTTCGACGCTTTCATAACATGGGCCATTTCAATAGGAAGAAAAATAAATCCCTTTCCTACCACATCGACACAAAATTCATCAAATGATTTATCCAAGTCCAATTTTCCGATACTATGTTTGATAGAGATTTCCCAAAGACTGGCAATACTTACCCAATATTCATTTTCCGCATTTTCAATATGCATCTTTGCAGTTTCACTTAACTCAGCAGAACCACTATAATACCACAAGAAAGTATGAGTATCCAATAAAAGGCGCATTATATGTAGTCTTTAAAGTCCTCTAATGGTTCATCAAAACCTGGTTTTATTACAACTTTTACGTCTCCACAGCCAAAATATGGTCTTTTAATCTTCTGAGAAGAAATATTTTCCAAATGTTTGCTTTTAAGATATAGCAAAAAATGAAAAACTTCCGTTTGAATAGACTCCGGTAGAAGCTGTATTTCTTGAATGATCAATTTTTGAAGCATAATGGAATGTATTAATTGTACAAATATAAGCTTTTCTCGCAATGGATGTTATTCGCTATTCCCATTCCAGATTTTTCATAAAAAGGGGTAATTTCTCTTGAATTCAATAGGCTGATTATCAAAATTGAACTATTGTACCTCCATCTCCATTTTCCCATTCACCGGAAAATCAACAATCAACTGACCATTTTCGCTTTGGGCTGCAGCAGCTTTCCAACTGAATTTCATGCTGTGGGCATTCTCCCCAAACGCGGTTTTAAACCTGCAAACTCCACCTTTTTCCGAAACGATTTCCACTTTGACCACCTTCCCATCTTTCTTTTGTGCCGAGACCAAAAATGCCCCCTGTGTGCGCAACGAGGCAAAAGAGATATCCTTCCAACTTTCGGGGACTGACGGGAAAACCTGGATCACACCGGTATGGCTTTGGATCAGCATCTCCTGTATGGCAGCCGCAAAGGCAAAATTCCCTTCCAATGTAAAAGGCCTGTATTTGAATTTTGAAAACCCTTTGTTGTACTGCTCCCCATTCACATGAAAGCTGTTGGGAAGACAGAAGTTTTCTGAGAAAATACGAAGGGTCGCAGCAGCTTTGTCGCCCATAAAAGCCCTTGCATAAAGGTTGCCCAACCAACTGTAGGAGTAACCGCACCAATAATCGGGACCTACCTTTTCGAGGTTTGCCAAAGTGACTTTGATAATATCCTGATCTTTAGTTCCTTTCGACCAGTCTATAATGCCCAGCGGATGAAATCCTACAAGATGCGAAAAATGGCGG
>Ga0209083_1003608_pt1 | contig 12744 bp, 10 predicted proteins | sample AM7aDNAmetaG_FD_184132 | JGI IMG/M metagenome (GOLD analysis project Ga0209083, IMG submission 184132) | Freshwater microbial communities from Finland to study Microbial Dark Matter (Phase II) - AM7a DNA metaG (SPAdes) (version 3) | ecosystem: Environmental > Aquatic > Freshwater > Lake ...
GGTTTGAAAAAGCCGAGCAGGACCAGACCGTTTTCCATGCCCCTGGCGTTTTTGACAAGGAAACGGGTAAGATCAAAGATGATAAATGCCATGGCCAGGCTCCTAAATACCAGACAGTTTTCGGACATACCATTATCGAGCTGGCTGAGCAGAATCCTAAAATTGTAGGGATCACCCCGGCCATGGCGACGGGTTGTTCCCTGAATATGATGATGAATAAAATGCCCGAAAGGACATTTGATGTGGGAATTGCAGAGCAGCATGCCGTGACATTCAGCGCCGGACTTGCATCCTCGGGAATGATCCCCTTCTGCAATATCTATTCAACCTTCCTCCAGAGGGCATATGACCAGATCATCCATGACGTGGCCTTGCAAAACCTCCAGGTGGTTTTATGCCTCGACCGTGGCGGGCTGGTTGGCGAAGATGGTGCCACTCACCATGGGGTATACGACCTGGCGTACCTCCGCTGCATCCCCAACATGACAATTGCAGCCCCTATGAATGAAGAAGAGCTCAGGAACCTGATGTTTACAGCCCAGCTTCCGGGGAAAGGCCCGTTTGCCATCAGGTATCCAAAGGGCAGGGGAGTGATCGCTGAATGGAAAACGCCTTTGAAAGAAATGACCGTTGGTAAAGGCGTAAAAATAAAAAACGGCAAAGATATTGCTATCCTGAGTACTGGGCATCCGGGCAATTTTGTAATGAAAGCGTGTGCGGAACTTGAAAAAGGAGGGATTCAGCCTGCCCACTTCCACCTGCCATATGTTAAACCCCTCGACGAGGAATTACTGCATGAGATTTTCAGCAGCTTTAAACGCATAGTGACCGTTGAGGACGGAACTGTCTCAGGCGGATTCGGAAGCGCGATCCTTGAATTCATGAGCGACCATGGCTATGAGGCTAAAATAAAACGGCTCGGGGTTCCCGATAAGTTTATTGAGCAGGGAAAGAACGAAGAACTTCACCACGAATGCGGGTTTGATGCGGAAGGGATTGTAAAAGCAGTGTTTAACCTTAGTTCGTAGCGAAGAATTTTGTAAAAGCGTCAACAGGTGTACGCAGTGAACCTCAGCCGCGTCGAAAAGATCCAGGCGGAATCTTACTTTTGATTCTCCAGCATCTTAAGCAAATCAGTAGCTTTTTTCCGGGTATGATGACTTAATATGAACAGTGCGCCTACGAGGATAAACGGGAAGGTAATCGTGAGAATGATGAAAAAACTCATCCAGATCGAATGGTTCATCGTGTAATTACCCCAAAAAACATATGGAGAGAATGCAAGGCCAAGAGACAGGAAAATAATACCCCCGATTTTTTCCCATTTCCAGGCGATGATAAGTATGACGATTAGAACGAAAGAGGGAATCATATGCATGATCCAGTCTAGAATCTGTGTTTTTAATGCCAAACCGGCCTGGAAAGCATCCAGTGAAAACATACTCACAAAAAGGATCCCAAGGATCGCCAGGACCCTGGGAGCCCAGTAAAGAAGCAATACTGATCTCATAATGATTTGGTTAAATTGAAATTAATGTAATAGTTTAAGTGCTTGATATTGCAGGCATTTTGAAATCGTATCTGGTATCGGTCATTAGTTTGAGCATGAAATCGGCAACATCGGCCCGGGGGATGGATTTTGAAGTTGGCTTGCCCTCATTGATCCTGTACCTGCCGGTTTTCGGAGAGTCTGTAAGCCCGACCGGCCTGATGATCACCCAATCGGCACGGCTTTGTTTTATAACCTCTATCTGCCGTTTTTTATCTTCGAAAATATGTTTCAAAAAAAGCGGCATGATGATCTTCCCGAACCAGAACCCCCCGTCACTGCCCTCTACGCCGGCCGAAGACATGCAGATGAATCGTTTCACACTGCATTCCTCCATGGCCTGAAGTATAAGCCCTGTGGCACCCGATAACACGGTGGAAGGCTTGTTGCCGGTTATCCCCAGGGTGCATAATACAGCTTCCTGGCCTTTTACAACCTCTTTGATCTTTTCATAATCTACGAGTTCCCCCTGGATGATACGGATATTTTTATGGGTGATTGAAATTTTATGTGGACTGCGGGTGTAAGCCGTTACTTCATGACCCTGGTTCAGGGCCTGGAATACCAGCATAAGTCCTGTTTTCCCGCTTGCGCCAAAAACTGCTAGTTTCATCGTTCTTATCTTCTAATACAAAGGTACGAAAAATTGACGGCAGGTTTAAAGAAACTCCAACCGCAGTATGAACACATTGAAAATCTTTCTATTTTTATCCAAAAAATAGTTTGTCTTTTTCCGACCTTTTCAGAAAGAAACCTATTGGGCTGATCCTCAACGATGCCGCCGGTTATGAGCGGGATTCGGGAGGTCTCAGGCGCAGCCTCACGGTATTTGACCTCACTGCCCTGGGCATTGCAGCTATAGTTGGTTCCGGTATTTTCGCAACCATTGGCGGCGCAGCGGCTTCGGGCGGACCAGCGGTTGCCTTGTTGTTTATTTTCACTGCCGTAGCCTGTAGTTTTTCTGCTTTATGCTATGCCGAATTTGCCTCGGTCATCCCCCTGAGCGGAAGCGCATACACCTATGCCTACGCCAGCTTTGGCGAGCTCTTCGCCTGGATCATAGGCTGGGACCTTATTGTTGAATATGCGATAGGCAATATCGCTGTAGCTATTTCATGGTCTGATTATTTTTGCGGGCTGATGAGCGGAATGGGTCTTCATATCCCTGAATATATATCAACCGATTATGTTACAGCTCTCAGGGGTTATTATGACGGTGCTGCAGCCATCGCTCATGGCAGCAGCCTGGACCAGCTTGCACCTGCAATACAGAAATCTTACCTGGCCTGGGTAAATGCGCCGGTACTCGGTGGATTGCACCTGGTCGCCAACATCCCGGCATTTGCTATTGTAGCGCTAATTTCAGTCCTGGTCTATGTCGGAATATACGAAACAAAGGTTGCCGGAAATTCCATGGTGATCCTCAAAGTCGTGGTTTTGCTCCTGGTCATTGGAGTCGGTTCATTCTATATCAAACCCGGTAACTGGTCGCCTTTTGCACCCCACGGCCTCACCGGCGTGCTCAAAGGTGTATCAGGGGTTTTCTTTGCCTATATCGGTTTTGACGCCATTTCGACAACTGCCGAAGAATGTAAAAACACCAGGCGGGACCTGCCGAGGGCGATAATTTATTCGCTTATAATTACTACCATTTTATACGTATCGATCAGCCTGGTGCTTACCGGCATGGTGAACTATTCGGAACTGGGAGTTGGCGATCCCCTGGCCTATGTTTTCGAACGCATCCATATGGGTAAATTTGCCGGGTTTATCTCCCTCGCTGCAATCATTGCCATGGCCAGCGTGATCCTGGTCTTCCAGGTAGGCCAGCCGCGTATCTGGATGAGCATGAGCCGCGACGGACTGCTGCCGAAAGCTTTCTCAAGGATACATCCGAAATTTCGCACCCCCGCTTTTGCAACCGTAGTGGCAGGACTCCTTGCCTCCATCCCCTCCCTGTTCATGAATTTCACCGAGATCACTGATCTGACAAGCATCGGCACCCTGTTTGCTTTTGTTCTCGTGAGCGGGGGAGTATTGATACTTAACCCCAGGGGAAGGAGAGACAGGGAAGCCAGCTTCGCTCGTGAAATTCGCCACTCTCGTGATGAAAAGGACGCATCCCGAATCCCGCATCAGGGATCCGAAATAACCACAAAAGGCTTCCATGTCCCTTACATCAACTCCCGTTATGCTCTCCCGCTTGTCTGGGCCGGGGTTGCGGTGGTCCTGTACTTCTGGAACCCTCCTGAACTTAAGGAAATGCAAAGGCTTTTTAACTTTACCTTCGACCGGGATGACCTGCCCCTCTTCTTGTTCATTATCGCTGCAGTAATCCTTACACTTATGGGAATTGTACAAAAACTTTCCCTGATCCCCATTCTCGGGCTGCTTTCAAGCCTCTTCCTCATGGTCCACCTTGGCTTCACCAACTGGATGAGGTTTGTTGTCTGGCTGCTCCTTGGCATGATAATCTACATCCTGTATTCAAGGAAACACAGTCATCTCCGTCACCCGGAGTCCGTGAGCCATGAGCCATGAGGCATGAGCCACGAACCATGAACTATGAACCAAAAATCGTAAATCACTCAATCCCATGTCGGTTACCGAAATCATCGTCATCATCATATCCGGAATCTTTGTCGGCTTCATCAATACCTTGTCGGGCGGAGGATCGGTGATCAGCCTTTCCCTCCTCGTTATACTCGGGCTGCCTGCCGGCATTGCCAACGGAACTAACCGCATCAGCATTTTCTTCCAAACGCTTTCCTCGGTGGGAAGCTTTACCAGACAAAAGATGTTTACCGACCTGAGACCCGTCTGGCTTGGCATCCCGGCAACTATAGGATCGGTTTTTGGCGCCTTTTTGGCTGTTGACATGAACGGGAAAGTCATAGAGATAGCTATGATTGTTGCCATGATACTGATGGCTTTTTTCCTGTTCTACAAGCCCGACCGCTGGCTTAAGGAAAATCCTGCACTTCTGCAAAAGAAACTCCGGTGGTGGCAGTTTGCGATCTTCTTTGCGGTGGGGTTTTATGGAGGTTTCATCCAGGTTGGTGTCGGGTATTTTCTGCTGATGGCGCTTGTTGTCGGAACCGGCTACGACCTGGTGAAAGCAAATGCCGTGAAAAACCTTATAGTTTTCTTCTATGCCATTTTTGCCCTGGCTGTTTTTGTGATCAACGGCCAGGTGCATTACATGTACGGACTTTTACTGAGCGCAGGAAGTGTGATCGGAGCTCTTATTGCCTCTTATTTTGCCGTGAAAAAAGGAGCCGGATTCATCCGGGCGGTCATCATTTTGTCTATTGTCCTGACTGTTTTGCAGATCAGCGGCCTCATCAACTTTACACATCTTCTGAAAAGTATTTTATAAAACCAGGGACCTATGAGAAAGACAGGAATCTTGTTTCTTTTTTCTTTTTTGCTGATGGGCGGATGGCTTGCTGCCCAGGTCAACCCGGTCACTGCTGTTTCAAAGGGCGGGGGTGATAAACGCTGGGTTGTTGTCGTCCATGGCGGCGCAGGCGGGCCGGCTAAAGGAACAATGAAACCGGAGAAGGAAAAACAATATTCTGATTCCCTGGGCAGAGCGCTTCAGATTGGAGCAGGGATACTGTCATCCGGAGGAAGCAGTCTGGATGCCGTTGAAGCAGTGATCAGGTTTATGGAGGATTGTCCCTTGTTCAATGCCGGCAGGGGCGCGGTTCTTACAAATGATGGCAAAGCTGAACTTGATGCCTCGATCATGGATGGAAAAACGGGAAAGGCAGGGGCAGTGGCCGGCGTGACCATCATTAAAAATCCCATCACCGCAGCCAGGGCAGTGATGGATAAAACTCCCTATGTGATGCTCGCAGGAAACGGGGCCGATGCTTTTGCAAAGGCCCAGGGATTGCAGATCGTTGACCCCATGTATTTTATTACGCCCGAGAGGCTTGAGGCCTGGAAAACGGCTAAGGATAAGATCAGGCCAGAACAACCTGCTCCCACATCCGCCGAAAAAGAAAAAAAAGGGACCGTTGGCTGTGTTGCCCTTGATTCGTACGGCAACCTGGCAGCAGGAACTTCAACAGGCGGTATGATGATGAAACTAAGCGGCAGGGTGGGCGACAGCCCGATCATAGGAGCCGGAACATATGCCGACAATAATTCCTGCGCAGTTTCCTGTACCGGCCAGGGTGAATATTTCATCAGGAACTGTGCCGCATACTCGGTTGCGGTACAGTTGGTGTATGGCAACAAAACTTTGGAGGATGCTGCACATTTTGTGATTTTCGATATCCTGAAACAGAAAGGAGGCGAAGGCGGGCTTATTGCTGTTGATAAAGACGGTCATATAGCAATGCCTTTCAGCACTAATGCAATGTTCAGGGGAACAGTTTCGGCCGGCGCCCAGCCTGAGATTAAAATTTACTGAAAGGATAAGAAAAAGCCGGACCGCTTCACGGCCCGGCTTTATTGAATCAGGAATTATTGAGTTATGGCAGGACAAGATAAAGTGTTCCGCTGTTGTTTCCTTTAAACCAGTCAAGCTTGTACTTGTCGGGGCATGCATCCCCGGTGATGGGCTGGTCGTTGATGTCATATCCGAAGGTGAGCGTAGCACCCTTACTGGCGGAAGGGATCATCATTTTTTTCTGTCCGCTGCAGGGATCAAACTGGCAGACCTCACGGTGAACCACCGACTGCAGGATCTGGATGTAAAACTGTTCGCTGTTCCTGTTGATTCCCCAAAGGACCAGGTTGTCGTAACCGCCGGCAGAACCGAATCCGTCGATAGTCATAACCAACTTTGCGTTAACCTTCGTAAAGGTAACCTGGCGGCGGACATTCCAGAATTTTGTGGAATTGTCATCAAAGATCACATTCATGTATCCCGAATCTTTCGTTGTTACAAAAGATCTTACCTGAGGGATCATGAAGATAAGACCTCCGCTTACGTTCACCAGGGTCTTGCGGCCGTTAAGAGTAATGGATTTCCCTGATTTCACATGGGTAACGTGGAAATTGAGGTATTTATAGGTTATGGTTGCTCCAACCTGCCCCCACTTTGTGCCAACATGTCTGCTGATCTCAACCTGTCCTGTACGGATCAGGTTCCCCCGGCAGTTCGCCCCATTGTATGTTATGTAATAGGTCATAGTGTCATTTGCGACGGACATGGAATCGACGGTTGCATGGCAGGGTATGCCTTCGGTTGACTTGAGCCCGTTTGTACCGGCAAGAACTGTGTTAATATCGTTAATAGCTTCATCAGACGCTGAGTTTGCCTGGTTTTCATCATTGGCAAGATTCTGGATCGATGTGGTGTTTGAATTGCCCGGGTCATTGATAGTCTTGTCTTTCTTACAGGATGTGATTCCGAAGATGACCAGTGCTACAAGGAAAAAGCTGAGTTTGAAGATTTTTGTTGTTCTCATTCTTCTGTGGTTTTGGGTTTAGTTTTCTTTGTTTTCTAATTATACACTGATGATCGGTTCTACCCTGATGCGGGATTAAAAAAATAGCGAAATAGCGAAATACCGAAATTGTGTTTAGCGAAGCACATCGCACAAGCCGCCTCAGGATATATTCACTATAACGATCCCTCACTTCGCAACGATCATCGACAGCTCATTCACACTGCACACCCCGAAAAATCCCACTGCACCTGCGCTCAGGTTCGTTGAAACATTGGCGGCTACGGTAGGAAACAATCCACCCTGCCAGCTGGTTTCAAGAAGCATCTCCCTGATAAATTCAGCATGCTGGGGAGCCAGTGAATACCTTCTCTCGGTAATCTTTGTTCCTTTTGGAAACGAAACCTGTTCCACCACAGGGGCGAAGATTTCACTTACATCGAGGGTTGGAAGGGAATAGAACAGCAGCCTTGCCTTGCATTTGCTGGTATCGGCTTGTAAATAAGCGGGAACTTTAGTCCAATCAAGAAGTACTTCCCACATAGCGGGCTCGCTTCTGCTGAAACCGCTGGCAATATATTCTATATGGTAGAGTGTATCGTTGTCGTTTTGCGCATAGGCAAGCTGGGGAAAAACCAGGCCCGGCACCATAGCCGCCTTGGCCGAATATACATTACTGCCGCTGTATATATTCAGAGTATACGTCTTGTTAAGAATCGCAATGAAGGTTGAAGGAGTCTTATACTTTCCACTTCCTGCCGGTTCTTCACTAAGGTTCCAGACCGAATCGGCCGTATGGATGATCACTGTTGCTCCCCTCACGGGTATGGCTGTGTCATTCAGGCCGTTTACGGGATGGTTGATCACAATGGTTTGTGACTTTCTTTCGTTCGTGAGCAAACCATCCACCGCGATCATGTTCGAATCCCCTCCGGGCACATCCCAGCTCACCTGTTTCACGCAGGCGGCCATCGACAGGCTAAAAACCAGATATATAAATATCCTCTTCATCAGAATTTAAATTGATAATTGATGGATGGGATGATCCCGGCTACCGAGATTGATGTCGGCACAAGCTGGTATCCTGCCTGGGTGTTTGCCGGAACAACGAGATTGCCATTGCTGTCAATGGTACGGTTAAAGCTTACTGAAAACGGATTATATCGTCCGTATGCATTATACAAAGTAAGTATTATGCTTTGCTGAAAACGCTTGTCAGGGTTGCTGATATGATAAGTCACTGAAAGGTCAAGGCGATGGTAATCGGGCAGCCTGCTGTTATTCCTGTCTCCGTATATTGGAACTGAATAGCCGTTATTATAATAAAAACCCGTGGGTGTACTCACCGGGCTGCCGGTGCGATAATACCAGACTGCCGATAAGGCCCAATGATGGTGGTCGTCATAGGAAACATTAATGCAAAGATCATTCGGGCTGTCATAATTCGAGGGATAGGTCTCAGAGTTATTCACACCATCGGTCTGCACGAGCGACCTTGACCAGGTATATGAGATCCATCCGGTAAGTTTGCCTTCCGGTTTCCTTAACATCAGTTCAAGACCGTAGGCCCATGCTTTCCCGAAACGAAGTTCGCCTTCGATCAGGGGATTGTAAAGCAGGTTGGCGTGGTCTTTGTAATCGAGGTGGTCAAGACAGGCTTTATAAAAAACTTCTGCGCTTGCAAAAAGGCGGCTATGTGAAAATTTCCGATAATAACCCAGGTCCCATTGATCGGCCTTCTGGGCGGGGATGTTCGGTCCGCAGGGGGCCCATACCTCCAATGACGTAAACGGGCCGGCGGAATTCGAAAGTTGTTGGAGGAACTGAGTGTTCCTGCTATATCCGAATTTAAGGGAAGCGTTATCGGTAATATTGTAAATAACGCTTAACCTGGGTTCCGGGCTTACATAAGTGAAATAAGAAATATTCTTTTTAAACGATGCTGAATCGATCAGCTGGTAATTGGCATCAAAGAAGTAAACAGTGGAAGATCCGAAATCCTGCCAGAGAGGCAGGCGTAAACCATACTTGAAGATGATGTGATTCCCGAGTTTTTGTTCGTTCCCCAGGTAAAGGTCATATTCCATGCACTGGTACCTGGATACGACCGGAACCTGGTCTGTGGACGAGGCATCCGGGGCCGTATTGATATTCCCGGGGTTAGAATGGTAGTTGGTAATGTCAAGTCCTGCCTTTGCTGTATTATTAGAATTAATGAACCATGTAAAATCCGACTTGAGAGTTAAATTCGAAATGGATGAAGTCCAGAATCCTTTACGGCTTTCAGTCGTATAGAGATAATAATTATAACTGCTGTAATTAAGCGTCGTGTTTGAAAACAGCTTTTCATTAAAAACATGGTTCCATCGTGCAGTCCCGAGGATATTGTTCCAGCTTATCCCATAAGTGCGGTAAGCCGAAGAATTAAGCCGGGAAAAGTCGTCCCGGCCAGTATAAAAAGTCAGGTAAATCCTGTTATTGTCATCGGCAATCAGGTTCAGCTTAGCATTGATGTCGTAAAACTGGATATTGAAGCTGGGTTGGTCTTTCAGAAGATAATTAAGCCAGTTAAGTGTCGACAGCCTGCCGGAAATGAAGAATGAAGCGTGATTTTTCCAGATTGGGCCTTCAATGGATACATTTGAGGCATAAGGCCCCAGGTTGCCGCTGAAGCCGAAGCGTTTCATATTTCCTTCCCTCGCTTTCACATCCACTACCGAACTCAGCCTTCCGCCATAAGCGGGAGGAAAATCCCCCTTGAATACCTGGATATCGTTCACCGCATCGGGAGACAGGGCTGAAAAAAATCCGAAGAGGTGAGATGCATTGTAAATAGGTGCCTCATCCAGAAGCAAAAGGTTCTGATCACTGTTTCCCCCGCGCACATAAAACAGTGAAGATCCGTCGCCATAAGAGTGGATTCCCGGAACGGCCTGGAGGGCTTTCAGGATATCGGGGGCTCCTGCAAAACCCGGCAGACTGGCAAGTGTTTTGTTTGAAAAATTAAAATCACTTAACTGGCTCCGCCGGATGTCGCATCCCGTTTCCTTTGGCTTTACAACCACTTCTTTCATGTCGAGTTTTGTTTCCTCCATCTCCATGCTGATGCGCTGGTCGGAATCCACACTCCTTACATCCTGTATTTCCCTGAAGCCAAGAAATGAATAATCCAATATATAGTTGCCCTCGGGCAGGGTAAGAGAGTAAAACCCATAAGCGTTGGAAGTTGTTCCAAGGGTTGTTCCTGCTGCGTAGACATTAGCGCCGATGAGTACCTCCCCGCTGTTCTTTACTCTTATGAATCCGCTGATGGTAAAATGCCGGACAGGCCTTGGCGCTGCATCCTGATGAGGTTTGAGACCCGCGGCCGGAATTTTAAGCACCACCTGGTTTTCGAGTTCAAAATAAGTAATGCCAAGAGGTTTGAGGATTAAATCAAGGATATCCCTCAATGGTTTCTTATGGCAATTTATACTAACGGTTTTATCAGATGGTATGCTTTGCGGATTATAGGAGAAGTTGATCGTTCCTTCATCGGATATAGCTTTCAGCGCGGCGGGAAGGGGCTGGTTCTTAATATGTAAGCTGATAGGCTTATCCAGTATCTGGGCGTTTAACTGAATTAACGGAAATAAAATGAAGATCTGCATCCCCAACATAAAGAAGAATGTTGAGAAGGACGTTACTCGTGAATGAATAAGGCTCCCAGGGTTTATCTGCATCCTTTGCCGGATATTTCCACTGTAGATCCGGAATTTCTGATATCTATATCCAACGTTGCTTTGAGCACGTTTAGTACAGATTCAAGGGACTGATTGTCAAAGGTAGCTGTGAGACGGCATTGGGCAAGTGATGGATTGACAAGGCAGACATTAGCCTGGTAGACCTTGCTTAGAGTAGCTGCTACGGAATTCAGGGGATCATTGCTGAAAGTGATTTTATGGGTTTTCCACGCCATATAATTTGCATCCTGGTTAGTAGTGATGGTAATCTGTTTCCCATGGATTATGGCTTTTTCACCGGGGTTCAGGATCCTCGCCGGGCCTGTCTGATTTTCAAAATACAACCCGACTTCACCGGTGGTCAGCACCAACTCAAAATCACCGCTCCGCGAACAGGTGTTGATGTAAAACGAAGTCCCTTTGACTTCAACCCTGATCCCGTCAGTAGCGATAATGAATGGCTTTGAGGCATTATGGGCCACATCAAAGTAAGCTTCGCCATCCAGGCTTACGGCCCTTTTATTCCCTTTGAATTTCCCGGGGTACTTGATCACTGCACCTATGTTCAAGGTAACTCTGGAACCATCAGGGAGAAGAGTTTCCACTCGGCTTGTATTGGCAGCAAGCTCTTTTAATACAGGCTGCTGGAAGTAACGGTAAAGAAGATATGCCGGACTGGCCAGGATCAAAAGGATGGCTGCGACCCTGAGCAGAAATCTGCGAAGGGGGATTGTCCCGGAACCAAATGGCGAAATAGTGTTCGGCGAAGCCGAAATGAGCACACAAAAGAAATTAATAATAGGTGCGAATAAATGGCGAAATGGTGAAACGTCATTTTTCACGGTCTCATCATGTTCTTCAGCAATTCCAACGCGTTTCACGAACGATTTCCATTCCTTATCAAGATCCACTGCATCAACCACACGTGCTTCTTCAATAGCCATCCAGGCATATTGCGATTCCCTGAAAATAGTTTTATGATCAGGATTCTCAGCAACCCAGGCCGAAAGCTCATTAATCTCAGCAGAATTTGCTTCTCCGCTGAAATACCTGGCAATAAGCTTTTCAAAATATGCAGGATCTTTTTCCATAATCATTTATTATACACATAAACCGGGGCCTACCCTGATATCTCTTATATATTATAATTCAGGTTTGTTTTACTCTGCTCCTGAGATGCGCCAATGCCTTCGACATCTGTGTTTCTACCGTTTTAACCGAGATCCTCAGGTGATCGGCAATCTGCTGGTATTTCATTTGTTCAAAACGGTTAAGCCTGAATATCTCCCTGCATTTTTCGGGCAATTCATCAATGGCATATTGTATTTGATGGCTTAATTCTCTGAATTCGATCTGATTATGATCATCATTGCTGGGGATGGGAAGAAGCCCTCCCAGGCTGAGCAGTTTGCCGTCAAACCGTTTGTTGTCGCGGAGGTAATTTAGACAACGGTTCCTGACGGACGCCGAAAGGTAGGATTTTACTTCCCGCTCAGGGTTGATTGATTCCCTTTTTTCCCAGAGGTTAATAAATGCTTCCTGCACAATCTCCTTAGCTTCTTCTTCTTCTTTGACATAACGAATTGCAAAATACAACATGCCTTTATACTCACTGCGGAATAAAGATTCAAACTGGGATCTGGACAATCCGTGCTCTGGATGCATTTTACTAAGTTCTCATTTGACTTCCGGCAGAGCCATCACTCTTCAGCCCTGCTGGTTTTCGTATTCCTGTACTTCGTTATACACATATTCGAGGTTTACCCCTGATTGTGTGAACATAGTTTCGCTTTCCAGGCTGTCGTGGTACTTCCTTTCGCAAACCACCCGTTCAATTCCGCAGTTGATGATAAGCATTGCGCAGGTGCGGCAGGGTGTCATACGGCAGTAGATCGTTGCCCCCTGAAGTGAAATACCGAGACGGGCTGCCTGGCATATGGCATTCTGTTCGGCATGGACGGTTCTCATGCAATGCTGGGTGATGCGGCCGTCATCATGGTGGACTTTTTTCATGAGGTGGCCAATCTCGTCACAATGCTTCAGCCCGCGGGGACTACCAACATAACCT
>Ga0209083_1003609_pt1 | contig 12743 bp, 8 predicted proteins | sample AM7aDNAmetaG_FD_184132 | JGI IMG/M metagenome (GOLD analysis project Ga0209083, IMG submission 184132) | Freshwater microbial communities from Finland to study Microbial Dark Matter (Phase II) - AM7a DNA metaG (SPAdes) (version 3) | ecosystem: Environmental > Aquatic > Freshwater > Lake ...
GGGGGGAATCCCGGAATACTTTCCTCAAATTATTAAAAGCCGTTTTAAATCACTATGGCCCCAACATTAGTCGAATAATAGCAGCTGGTGATTTAGAAAAAAGGTATGAAACGAAATTAATTCCGCCGCGGAGCTTGCGGTAGAGATCAGAAAAAGAGCGCGTCTCGCACAGGAATTTCCACATAAAGGCAGGCCGAAGATAGAAATCCCGGAGCCCCTTATCGACATAATGATTAATACTCTCCTCGGAAATTCCGGGATAGGCAACAATTCCTGACTGCTCCCCCTTTGAGAGCCAGCGGGACCAGTCCCGGGTCTTGAGCCAACCGTTCTTTTCAGAATCGCGGAAGAATCGTGTCCCGGGAAATGGAACGGCCCCGGAAAACTGCAACGTGTCGCATCCTAGAGAACCGGCAAATCTGAGCGTCTGTTGTGCAGTCAGCTCAGTCTCACCCGGTAATCCGATCACAAAACAGCCATGGACCGAAAGACCGGCCGCCCGGGCATATTCCATGAATTCACGCGACTTTTCCGGAGATATCCCCTTATGACAACCATCCAAAACTCCCTGGTTACCGGACTCAAATCCGACCAAAAGCTCTCTGCCTCCGGCGCGTTTCATGACGTTGAACATCTCAAGATCCGCGGTATCGGCCCGGGCATTGACTGAAAAAGTGATCTTCAGACCACGCCGTAGTATTTCTTCGCAAATTTGAACGGCTCTTGCCTTATTCACTGTAAAAGTATCATCCTCAAAGAAAAACTCGCCGCACCTAAGCTCCGGGAATAACTTCAAGTCATACTCGATCTCGTTTACAACGTTTTTCGGACTTCTGAACCGGTATCGCCTCCCGTGCATAACTTGCGGCCATAAACAAAAGCTGCACTGATTCGGACAGCCCCGGCCGGAGATAATATCAAGATAGGGAAAAAGTTTCCCGCCGTCAAAATATCTTTTAAGATCCAAATGACGCCAGGCCGGAAACGGCAAAGAATCAAGATCCTCGATTAGAGGACGAAGGCCGGTCCGAAAGATATCCTTCCCCCGGACATAGACGACACCAGGGACAGAGGCCAGATCATCAAAATGGCTCAAGACATCCCTTACCGTATGATCATATTCTCCGACACACGCCACATCCACGGCACCCGCCGCCAGAGCAAGCGTCTCTTCCGGCAGTGCGGACACGTGAGGACCGACCATGATAACTTTGGCGCCGGAATGTGCTTTTATGATTTGCGCGCACTCAATATCAGAATAGATCGACGGGGTGGTCGAATCCAGGACAACGGCATCCGGGTTTTCATCGCGAACGATTGCCGCTAGTTTCGTTTTGTCCCAATTCATCGCGGGAAAATCACAGAGTCGAACATTGTGTCCTGCGGCTTCAAGAACCGCTGTCGCATAGGCCAGCCAATCAGGCGGACGAAGAACACGCCCACGGGTACGCGCCGCCCAGCGCTGGGTCCGGCAAAAATCTTTCACAAACGGCTCATTGATCACCAGGACTTTAGACATATCAGCGTCCCATGAGCCCTTTTAAGAATCCAGCATGCCATGAGAAAAGCGCCACCCAGAAAAGCCTGAACAAGAGGCCCTCAAAGCCAAGCCAACCCCATAGGATCCCTGAAAGGATCCCTCCCGAAAAAAACGTCTGCAAGGGATAAGTTAAAATGCCCCAGCATGCCAAGGTCACAAGTGATAGGGCAATGAAAGGAATCCACTGCACAAGACGAAAAATGCCATAGCTACGAACCAGGACTGCCTGAGCCCACCCATAACGGAACATCATATTTTTAAATCCCGCAAGGGTCTTCACCCTGTAATGATAAACCACGGCTTGGGGGGTCATCATCAGCGCATAACCTTGTTTCCTGAGACGGTAATCAAGCTCAAGATCCTCGCCGGGCCAAAATCCCTCACGAAGTCCACCCAATTCCTGATATGCAGACTTCCGGTAGATGACATTGCAGCTCGCATTATGCGTAACCTCCCTCATAAACTCGGAACGTTGCATATAATTCGTAACAAAACCGAAAGTCGACAGAAAAGCGCCTACCTTCAGCCCAAAGGGGTCTTCATCCTCCGGACTTTTTTGACACCCGCCTGCTCCCGCTACCCGATCATTGACAAATCCTTTTGTTAATTCATCCAGCCAATCCGGTGAAACCAGACAATCCGCATCGGTAAATGCAATAAAGGCCCCATGGGCCTCTGCAACGGCAAGATTCCTGGCGCCCGAGGGGCCCACCCCGCTTGTTGTCAGGACCTTCACATTCAAAAAACTTTTCGCGATCGTTCCTGTCCCATCGTGAGAGCCATCGTCTACGACTATCACCTCAAAATGGGGATAACGTATAAGAAAAACGGAGTTCAGACACTTTCGGAGAGTCGCTTCGGAGTTTCTTGCGGCAATAATAACGGAAATAAGCGGTTTATTCATGACGATTAAGCCTCGCAAAACAAAAGTTATTCACCTTCGGATATTTAGCAGACTAAGAAAAAAAGAGGAGAACACCGTTTGGAGGCCAAGGATCATAAAGGTCATGCCGGCGATGGATTCGCGAATACGGTAAAGGGGACCGAATGAGTTCTTCCACCACTCGATAAAAATACCGAGATCCATCACAAATCCTATCACAAAAAAAATACCGCCGATCATGATTCCAGTTTCGAGCCGAAGGTGTTTTGCGCACCAACTCAGGGCCGGGTCCTGATCAAGATAGGCCTGCTGAACCGCAAACATTTTCGCATAGAGCCCGATATTGACAAGCTGATAGCCGAAAATTCCAAGGAACGCCGCTAAGACCAGCATGTGGATATCCCACGCGTGCCCGAGGAAATTCACGGGACCGTTCACCAGAACGATCATGCCTAAAAATCCGGATCCCGCCAAAAGAGCACCCGGCACCCCGTAAAGCCACGTCGGACAAAAAAGAAGCATGAATCGCAAATGCCGCCAGGCATCTATAAAAGGATCAAGCTTCGAGGATCCACGGCGCGGATGATATTCAATGGGAACTTCCGTGATCCTCAGCTTTTGTTGAGACGCCTCCAGGATCATCTCGGAGGCGAACTCCATACCAAGACAGTGAAGGCGGAGCCTCTGGCAAGCCTCCCGGGTAAAACTCCGCATACCGCAATGAATGTCCGAGAGACCGGTCCTGAAAAAAAGCCGGTAAAGACCGGTCAAAATAGGATTTCCGATGTAGCGATTGGCCCAAGGCATGGCCCCCTGGCGGATCTTGCCCGTGAAACGCGATCCCATCACCAGGTCATAGCCCTGCTCGAGAGGTTTCAGAAACTCCCCCATGCGGCTTAGGTCGTAAGTATCATCCGCATCCGCCATAACGATAAAATTACCACGCGCTTCCTTGAACCCACGCAGATAAGCCGCACCATACCCACGGACAGATTCCGCGACGACACGCGCGCCGGCCGCAGCAGCCACCTCGGGAGAACGGTCTTTCGACCCGTTATCCACGACAATGACCTCACCCAGAATGCCGTGCTCCATAAAATACTTTCGCGCCTTTTCAACGCATACGCCTACGGTGGGTTCTTCATCAAGACACGGAAGAATGACCGAAACCTGGATCATTTTTTCGCTCATACCGGCTCCCACACGATTTCATAGATATAAATCCCGGCCACATCATCCGAGTAAAAAGGTTTGAAAAACCGAAGGCCTGCGCCGCGCAAGAAATAAAGCTTCACCAACAATGAAACCGCGAGCTGATCATCTGCGATAAAAGCCTGACTCTTCTGCGGATCCCTGATCACCACGACCGTCTTATCGTAATCGCCCTTGTCATTTTCAACCACGCGCGCAACTCCCGTCTCATAAAAGATCACTTTACGGGGGCTATGATATTTTTCGGCCTCGGCATCATAAAAAAGAACATCGTCAGAATCCTGATCACTCACCACACCATTATCAAAATAGGTCAGATGCCCGGCCTTTCTCCCGGGTTTGGGTTCCAGGAAAAATATCGACCGGGTTGAAAAAAGCTCACTATTGTCACTTCCATTACCTGAAAGAGCCGTCACCTCAGCGACCCATTCGGCCTTCTTGGGCGTAAGATCAAAATCCTTTACCAGAGCAGACACCACGGCTTTGCGGGCCTCGTGCCGGTGCGCAAAAGCAAAAGCCTTGGGGAAATCCCAATTCCCGAGGAAGGAGATGTTGGCAATTTTTCCGGTCAGTTCGCGGTCCACAATAAAATAGGCCGGCGCCGGCTTGTTGTGTAAAAACCCAAGGATCCGTTGAACTGCTTCGCCAGGGATTTGATATCCCCCCAGGATTCTCTCACCCTCCGGGCGATCCGATTTGAGCAATCGTTCGAGGACTCTTTCGCATTGGTAGGGATGAGGGATAAATCTGCGAAGTTCCCGAAAGGTAGCAGTCGAGGCGTTGTTCAACATGCGCAGGATCGCTACCGCACGGGCTTCATCTTTCTCCAGAAAGACCCTCCCCATCCAGTAAGCCAGCTGGCCCTGTTGCGTCTGAGGGTCGAAGATAACTCTTCTCTTGCCATAATATTTGAACCAGTTGCCGTTGTCCCACCAGGAGTTCAGGATCGCCTCCTTGGGAGTATGCTGATCGATATAGGTCAGGGCTTTGTACCAGCTGTCATTCATCCAGGGATAGATCTTTTCCGCTATCGTGATTCCTGCTCCGCCCACGCAAAAGACCAAAAAAGCCAGGGTCAGGAGAAACCCCAGAGTCGCAGCCAGACGTCTCCAACCCATCACCATGCGCGAGATAAAAACCGGCAAAAGATCCCCGAGAAAGACCCCGAGAAAAAAGAAAGCGGGGAGATACAGGAATAAAACAAACCGGTTGCTTTTCATCGCCGCCACCGTCAAAAAAACAAACCAGCAAAGCATCATGAGCGTCACGTCTTTGCGCTTTCCGTTCCGGTCTTTCCAGGCAAGCACGCAAAGCCCAACGACAGCCGTCACAAAAAAAGCCCTGTTGTAAAAAAACCTGCCGACATCCCAGAGCTTCAGTGAGGCCATTTCCGAAATCGTGTAAAGTGGATTAGGCCAAATGTCTTGAGACAGCGAAGTGCCAAGTTTGGGATAGAGGGCGTGCGCCCAATTAAGAGTTGAAGCCATCAAATGGATACCCGAAAAACGATATCCCGAGAAATCCGCAACCACAAAGAAACCAGCCCCTGTCACACCGTAGAAAAGGAGCCCCTTCAAAAGATGCCGCGGCTCCTTGTAATGGTGAACAATTAAGCTTAAAAAACTCAGAGAGAAAAAGAAAAAAAGAATCAGAAGGATGAACCACCAGCCCATCCAAGCCGTCATGAATACCCCTTGAAAGAATGCCGCGAGAAGCGTAAAAAAAAGCCACTTGAGATTGTAGGAACCGACATGCAGCGCCTCCAGCAATAGCCCCGTGATCGCAAGAGACAGAAACAAATTAAGGGCATCCAAATCGTACCAGCCCGCGCACGACCGATTGATAAAGAACACAGCCAGACCTGCCAAGAATGTTGCCAAGAACGCCGCGAGATCCGTCGACCATCGTCTCACAAAAACATAGTATGTTAAAAGCACGACGAAGGCATAGAAAACGGGAATGAAAAAGAGATATCTTTCCAAAGGCACGGCTTTAAAAAAATTCAATAATTTATAAATATAAGCGGAGGCGAAGAAAAAAAATGGAAAAAGCGCCGCTTCCCCCCCCCGGGGTGCAAGGATGAAGCTGTCATAACTTTTTCCATTCATTTTTTTGTCGCCCGGATGACCATGCTTGATGACATCCTCCGTGTACTGGGCCCAGACGTAGGGATCGTTCTCCAGAAGGTAAGTGATTCCATTGGGAGACTGGTAAGGATCCTTGATTTTTTCGTACTCTTCTCTAATCTGCCCGTCCAGAGCCGCAGAAGCCGCGGCCGTCGCAGCACGGTTTTCAGCAGAATCACCATTAGCACCGTTCAAGACACTGGGATCTGCTTCCCCGCTAAAAGGCCGGTTGATCACATTCAGCACTGCCTGCTCGCGCAACTGCGGAAAATACGCGGGAAATAGCCGGACATAAATATTCATGCCGAGGCATAAGAGGATGAGGACTAACGGCAGCAAACGCCCACGGCCGGAAAACGGGACAACGCACTCTTCAGATATTTTGGCTAGAAAAGAACCCACGGGTGATTCTTTTTTGAGGAAACTTCCCATTTTCCGCCTCTTGTGAGAGATGTAGTATGCATGATTATAGAGCTTCATACTAAATCAGCAAGAGAATCAGATCCTTAATTTTAAAATGTTTGCGAACTCAATCCAACCATGTAACATACTTCCGTGATTCTACAATCAAAGGCTCCATCGCTATGAACGAAAAGCTATCATCAAGAGAATTTTTTTGGCCTCTCCTGATCATCGGACTCGGGTTGCTTGTCTGCGGACAATCACTAACAAATGCCTTTTGCTGGGATGATAGCGCCTACCTTTGGGATAATCCGAAAATTCCGTATTGGGCAGGCCTATCCCAAATATGGTTCGCCCCGGGAACTCCTGCCGACGCTTTCCTCGATTATCCGCTTGCCCTAGCCACTTTTGGGCTAGGGCATAAATTGTGGGGATTAAATCCGTGGGGCTATCACACCCTCAACCTAACATTACACGTCCTGAACGCGTTACTTCTGCTCAAACTGATACGTCGAATCAAGCCTGAATTTGCGGGCATCACAGCTCTACTATTCATTATCTATCCCGTCCAGGTTGGAACTGTTGCCTGGATCTCAGAATTAAAGAACCTCCTTTGCCTTTGCTTCTTTTTGGCCTTCCTTAGCTTTCTTGATTACGAAAACAATCGTCAAAGGAAGAACTATCTTAAGATGCTTCTATTTTTTACGGCCTCCCTGCTAAGTAAATGCATCGGAGTATGTTTTGCAACTATTCCCCTTCTTTACGCATGGCATAGAAACGGCTCATTTTCCAAGCGTGCTTTTAGCATCACGCTTCCGCTTCTTTTTTTAAACGCAATAGCCATCCTTCTTTCCATTCAAAAACAAAATGCCAACCCTGAGGTTCTAACATTACCGCATTTTCCTGAAAATATCATCTTGGCAGGAAAAGCCTTCTTTTTTTACATAAATCAAATCTTACTCCCCCAGCATTTCTTGTTTTTTTATCCCAAGTGGAATATTCCCATGATCCTCCTGAGCAACTGGATCCACACTGCGGGTGGCCTCTTCCTGTACGCAATATTTTACTGGAACCGACATCGTTGGGGACGTGGTGCATTTGAGCTCCTCTGCTTCCACGGTATCTCTATTTTGCCGGCTCTTGGATTTATTAAAATCTCCTTCATGTACGGCTCGCATATGGCGGATCACTTCAGCTATCTCTCGGCCCCGCCCTTACTCCTTTTCGCCTGTATTTCACTCCACTTTTTATTTTCAAAAGCAAAAAGCTACTTGTTTGCGAAATCCATACACCCCTCGCCCTTACTCAAGAAAAGCCTTATCACAACGGGCGTTATTTACCTTGCTGTGACAAGCTTCCGTTTGACTAAAAACTATAAAGACACCATGACTCTTTTTTCCAATCTCCTGCTTCAAACGCCAAGATCTCTTTTTGCATTCTTTTTCACAGGAACGGAGTTAACAGGTTCCAATCCGAAAAATGCTGTCCTTTTCCTTCAGAAAGCGATCCATTACAAACCTGATTTCCAATACGCTTTCGAGAATCTTGGAGAAACAGAAAAAGCCGTACAAGCGCGCCAAGAAGGACTTCGCCTAATCCCCAAAAGTGATGCGGCAAGAAAGAATCAAGAAATGGCACAAACAGCTTTTTAATAAATCGAAACCAATTATTAACTCTCGGAATTCTATGGATCCAAAACCACTGTCGTTGCGCGTCTGTTTCTTCTTGATCCTTTTATTCGGGATCGCCGCTTATTCCAATACCTTCCATGTACCTTTTCAGTATGACGATGTCTCGGACGTTGCTGGAAATTACATTCTGAAACCGCCTCTGGATCTTGGCAAGATCTGGGAGAGCTATCCCCCGCGCTTTGTCACAAGCCTCAGCTTCGCCCTTCAATTTGCGATCACGGGTTCGACGCCGTGGGGATTCCATGTCGTCAATTTACTCATCCACCTGCTTGCCTCAATAACCATCTTTGGCATTACACGCCTGTTACTCAAGACACCGGTATTACGGGACACTATCCCTTCCTCTCAATGCGATCTATTCGCCTTAGGCCCTGCCCTGCTGTTCCTCGCCCATCCGGTCCAGACAGAATCCGTCACTTACATCGTCCAACGCCTGGCCTCTTTGGCAACACTTTTTTATTTGCTGACTCTCTGGATGTATCTTAAAGCGCGTCTCGAAAACACGAGACATTACCGCCTTGCCTTTCTTTTCATGACCATAGCCCTGCTGACTAAGGAGATCTGTCTCACGCTCCCTCTGGCCATCGGCCTCGTCGATTTCTGCTTTTTTCCGATCTCGGAAACAGAAACCGTTTTCAAAAAGATACGCCGCTGGCTGCCTTTCGCAATTCTATGGGGAGCCATGCTGATCTACTTCTATGCCTCATCAGCCGGAAAGATCATAAGTAATCACGGCGCTGTGGGAATGTCTATATCCCCGTGGGATTATTTCCTGACGCAATTCCGTGTTCTGAGAACCTATTTACGGCTTCTTATGTTTCCTGTAAATCAATGTATCGATTATGACTATCGACTTTCGACAGGCTGGGGAGATCCAGATACCTGGGCGGCCTTTTCATTGCTCTTCAGCATGTTCATCCTTGCTCTTGTGTTTTTTAAAAAACAGAGGCTTTTATCCTTCGGGATTCTTTGGTTCTTCCTCACTCTCAGCATCGAATCATCTTTCATCCCACTGAAAGATGTCCTTGTCGAACATCGACTCTATCTCCCTATGCTGGGATTCTCTCTCTTCGCTGCTTCATTTTTATGGAAATGCCTGCGATCCCCGGCACGTTTCATAGCCGTTATCCTGGCAATCGCCATAATCTTCTCAGGCATGACTTACGCCCGAAATGAAGTGTGGAAGAGCCCTTTTTCGCTATGGCAAGACACTATTCGAAAATCATCTCATAAATGCCGGCCTTACACATGGTTAGGCGATTCTTACGCGTATGAATTAAAAGATTATAAAACCGCGCTTTTTTACTACAAAAAAGCAATATCGACCGGGTCAATTTCGCCTCCCTTATTAGCAGCTATTGCTAACGCCTATTCAGCCCTCGGAGATACCCCCAAAAGCACCTATTTTGGGGAATGGGCACTTTCTTTCTCGAAAGCAAAAGAATATGCTGGCCATGAAGATTTTTTTAATAAAAATCAAGCAACGTTACTAATAGCAAATAATAACGTGTCTGAAGCAACAAGAACTCTTCTCGAAGCCTCCAGAAGAGATCCTCGTAATCCTTCCTGGTACATTCAATTGGGAGGACTCTACCGCGCATCAGGGCAGGCGGATGCCGCCATTGCATCCTTCCGGAAAGCCATCGAAGTCGCCCCCCCCGCCTCACAAGATGGCTATAACGCTCTTGCACTTCTCTACGGAGAAAAAGGAGAGGAACAAAAAGCCGTAGTGATTCTAGTAAAATATCTGAAGGCCAAAAAGAAATACAAGCCACTATTTGGCAATTGAGTGATTTCTATTGGGAGCAGCGCACCGTTTAGGATAAAACTGATAAGGAGCACGACAAGGAGGAAGATAGCGAGATATCGATAAATTCGCAAAACATTTTTGAAACTCATTTCCATCGCGTAGCATTATCCCATAATCCAAAATTTGGAGTCTTCGTCAACGTGAACGAAAAACTATCACAAAAAGAACTTTTTTGGCCTTTGCTGATCATGGGACTCGGACTGCTTGTCTACGGACACTCTCTCGCCAATGGTTTTTTTCTAGACGATGTCCATTATGTCCAAAACAATCCTTCCATCACCTCGTTATCGGGTCTCGCAAAGATGTGGTCTTTCCCCGCAATTCCTTATTATGACAATCCGGTCACGCTTACTTTCTTCTGGTTGGAACACAAACTATGGGGATTTAATCCATGGGGTTATCATTGCATTAATCTTACATTTCATCTTCTTAACGCCTTACTTCTTTATGGCTTGGTACTCCGCCTCAAGCCAATAGTCGCCGGAGTTACTGCTGTGCTATTCACAATCCATCCGATCCAGGTTGAAACTGTGGTATGGATCTCGGAACTTAAAAACCTGCTATGCCTTTTCTTCTTTTTTCTAGCCTTGCACAACTTTCTTGATTTTGAAAAAAGTGGCCCAAAAAAACCTTATATTAAAATGCTTCTTTTTTTCACAGCATCGATTTTGAGCAAGTTCACTGGCGTTTGCTTTGTGGCTATTCCTTTTCTCTATGCATGGGCTAAGAGGCAAACAATCCATAAACGGACTATTTTTCTGACGCTCCCTTTTTTTTTCTTAGGTGCACTGAGCATTCTTATTCCTATTCATGTTCAAAACGCGGCTTCTACAGATTTGGCAATGCCTCTTTTCCCGGACAACATCACACTGGCCGGGCGACTGTTCTTTTTTTATATTAAGCAAATTCTCCTTCCCTGGAAGTTCCTAACTTTGTATCCACATTGGGATATTTCCGCCCGCCACCCTGCCAACTGGATTTATCCATTGGGCGTCCTCAGCCTCTACACAACATTTTATTGCAACCGTGAACGCTGGGGACGTGGTGCATTCACGCTCCTCTGTTTCTACGGCATCTCCATATTCCCGGCTCTCGGTTTTTTTAAAATCACTTTATTCTCCACCTCCTATGGTGCCGACCATTTCACGTATCTTTCGGTTCCTCCCTTGCTGTTTTTAATCTGCAACGCAGGTCATTCTTCTCTTTTGAAAATCCATGCTTTTTTGACTCAAGCTCCGGTTCTATTAAAAAGAAGCCTAGCTATCATTATCATCACATATCTTGCCCTATCCAGCTACCGGCTTACTTTGAATTACAAAGATCGACCCACGGTTTGGTTTTCATTCTTAAAACAAGCACCCGAATCACCCTTCGGCTACTATTTTATGGGTGCAGAAATTTTAAGAATCTCACCTGAAAAAGCTATCCCCTTCTTTGAAAAAGCGATTTCCTTAAAAGCTGATTTCTTTAAAGCTTATGAGGGTTTAGGAGTCACCTATTTAAAAGTAGGAGCGACAGAAAAAGCGATTTTGGCGTTCCGAGAGGGCGTCCGACTAAAACCCGAAAACAAGGCTGCAAGAGAAAACCTCGAAACAGCTAAGGCGGCACTTGCGAAGAGCAAGGCCAACAATTAAAAAACTCTCCCCAGAGCGCGCAGGGCATTCCGGCATCATGTTTTCGATGCAACTCCCGGAAAATGGTTTCTCTGACGCTGGACTATGTGAAACGAAACGCACACCGGAGGGATTATCCGGCCTATTGAAGGCAGGGCTTCAGATCTCCAGTTCGCCTGTGGAGTCGCTGATCAAGCAATTCAATCAGAGGGTGAAGGGAACGGAAAAGTTCTGGCAAAGGAACTGGCTGGAAGCAGTGCTCCAGAGCAGGGCGGCATACTTGAGCGAGGACGGACGGGACAAGAAATTCTGGGCGGAGCGAAAGTCTGTGGGGAGAACCGTTGGCCGGAATCGATTGCAAAGTTGCCCAAACCCCGTGGCACGACCTTGCAGCTGAGCTCTCGCACGCTCGCTTCAAGTGACTCTTGCGAGGAGCAAATCAAAAAATTAGAATAGCTCCCCCTGCGTCGCGCGGGGTATTTCTGATTTATTCTTAAGGCCGCTGATCCCTAGGCCGAGAAGGCGGACGGATTTGCGGCCGGCGAGGGTTTTTGTCTTTAAAAGACTCCAGGCGATTTCGTATAGACTTTGCCAATCCTGGGGTGGCGCAGCGAGGGTCCTGGAGCGGGTGATCTGGCTGAAATCATGGTATTTAACCTTCAAGACAATGGTCCTGCCGGTCCTCTCTTCCTGCTTTAACTCATAGAAAACATGCTCCGCGAGCTGGGCGAGTTTTCGCCGGAGCCAGGGCAGATCCGTCATATCCTTCTGGAATGTTTCCTCCGCGCTAAGCTGCGTCCTTTCCAAAAATGGATTCACCGCCCGCTCCTCTTCTCCTCGCGCTCTATGAAAAAGCTCGAGCCCCCATTTTCCAAGCTTTGCCACAAGGTCCTGTGGTTTCACGCCCCAAACATCCCCGCAGGTTTCTAGCGTCATCCCGCGAAGGATCTCCTCAGTCTTTGGCCCGACACCCGGAATTTTCCGGACGGGCAGATCTTTCAGAAATTCGAGGATCTTATCGGGATAAACTACGGTCAAGCCGTCCGGCTTTTGTTTGTCAGAAGCGATCTTCGCCAGGAACATCGCGGGGGCCACGCCGGCAGACGCCGTGAGCTTTGTCACGGCAAAGATATGTTGTTTGATGAGGGCCGCCAACTTAACGGGATCATCAAGCTTGAGTTTGTTTTCGGCTACATCAAGATAGGCCTCATCCATTGAGACCTGCTCCACGAGCGGCGTATAGGTGTGAAAGATGGACATAATAGATTGCGATGCGGCATTGTATTTCTCAAAATCGGGATAAAGGAAAATACCCTGGGGACAGAGGCGCTTGGCTTGACTCATCTTCTACAGTTGGGGACTTTTTAAGAGCATTTTTTTGACGTAAGTCCTTTGTTTACACCAAATTGATTTTCGCGGAGTCAAAAACCTAGTGCCAAGGAATCACGCTATATTCGCGATTATTT
>Ga0209083_1003612_pt1 | contig 12732 bp, 7 predicted proteins | sample AM7aDNAmetaG_FD_184132 | JGI IMG/M metagenome (GOLD analysis project Ga0209083, IMG submission 184132) | Freshwater microbial communities from Finland to study Microbial Dark Matter (Phase II) - AM7a DNA metaG (SPAdes) (version 3) | ecosystem: Environmental > Aquatic > Freshwater > Lake ...
CCCAGAAATGGCTTACCTACGTCATCAACAACATCAACGACACAAAATCCTCTCACCTCAAAGAACTCCTCCCGCAATTTATTGATAAAACCCTATTGAAGTAAGACGGGGTTGGTAGGGTGGATACATACAGGCTAAGTTTGAAGAAATCCTTTCCCCGAGATTCACAATACTAGAACTTTCCGAGTCTGAGGCTGAGTCTGGCAGTGAATTGATTGATAAGGTCTGTAGGTGTATTGAGAAGCTTGAAGTCAGGACTATAGCGATAACTTAACCCAAGGCCAATCCTGAATATACTGGCAATATTTACTTCCATTCGAACACCCGGTTCTATTACAAAAAAGTTATCCCTTGAGATGATATCACGATAATATTTCGGAGGCAGGGAGCCTGAAGCATTATTATATCTTGTAGGGACATAATACATATAGCCACCTCCTATGATCAATGGGAAAGAAACATGAAGCCTGGATTTAGGGAACAGAGTATATTCAAGTAATGCGCCACCGTAACCACCTCTTAGATCAGCTCCCCTCATTTTTTTTGCAGTGGAATCATAATAGATATTGTGGTAATGCAATCCATGAGGGTTCCCAATAAACATGGCTGTAAGGCCAACAGCCCAATGGTGATTTACGATCAAGCCCACGCTCAGGCCAGGCAGAAAAACATTATTATGGCTGAACTGCGTATAGGCGGTATTAAATTCAACGAAGAAACCCCAGGATATTTTATCCTCACTATTGCTTTTCCCAAATACACTATTTATCCTGTATCCTGATGAAGCAGAATCTGAAAATACCAGACCTTTCTCTGCAAATAAATGCAAAGAGCAGGCCAGGAAAAGAAAGAGGACAAATTTTGTTTTCATTACATTTATATTGTTTCAAAATTATTCAATGGCATTTCCTTTATTGAATGGTTTTCCAAAGTTTAATGGTTTGATCCCAAGACCCGGATAAAATATACTGCCCATCAGGGCTATAACGCACTGAAGAGACGGTGCTTTTATGCCCTTTAATGATGCGTATTTCTTTACCTGTATCAACATTCCAGAGCGTGATTGTTTTATCATCTGAGCCGGAAATTGCATATTTCCCATCAGGGCTAAAACAAACCGATTCAACACCGACAGAATGACCAGCAAAAGAACGGATTTTTTTACCCGTGGTCACATTCCAAAGTATTAAGGTTTTATCAAATGAACCAGATAAAACAGTTTTTCCATTCTGGCTAAAACAAACAGAATGGACAATATTACTATATCCGATTGGACAAAACGAATCATCTGACCACCTCCCACCGGTTTTTGTTAACCACCTTAACTCATTGACAATCTAAAAACTGAGATGATTAGGCTGTCCCGACGAAGACTAGTCAAAGCGAGCGTTTTTTCCACTGACGCTGCACACTTAACTGACCGATTATCTAACTTTGGAATCATTCCAGATTACCTTAAGGTGGTTGATTTTATTTACTAACTTTGGTTTTCCAAATAGGAATTTCATGCGCTCCCTGAATATTATATTTTTATTCTTTTTTATCACTGTCCGGTCCTTATATGCCCAGGATGTGGCTAGGGAGCGACCGCCGTCACTAACTGTTAAAACGGCGGATATCACAGGGCAAGTAGACAGTTTATTGAAATATTCTGAGGAAGAAAGGACTTGCAGGCCTGAGAAAGCCCTGGAATTCGCCCGGCAAGCGTTTGAGCTTGCCGATAAGAATCATCTGCTTCCCCGAAAGCTTGAAGCAATGGTCAATCTTGCAGAAATCAATATCATGATGACCTATAACGTGAACGCCATGGAGATGACGTTGAAAGCCAGGGACCTGGCCCGGGAACTGGCCGATAAACGAAACCTCGGACACACATACCGTCTTCAGGGTAAGATCCATTTTTTGTTGGGAGATTATAATAAAAGCAGTGAATATTATTTCAAGGCTCTGCAATTGTTCGAAGAATGCCGGAATGATGAAGGTATGTTCAGGACCTATAATGATATAGGCGTACTATACAGTTACTTGGGTAATGATACTAAAGCTTTAGAGAATTTCACACTTGTTTTGAAAAAAGCAACAATGCTCAGGGACCAGAAAGGACTTTCGTACAGCCTCAATAACCTGGGTAATCTTTATGAAGGCAAAAAGAATTTTAAACAGGCTGAGAAAAATTTCCGTGAAGCATTGCAGATAAGCATTCAAACTCATCAGTTATATTATCAGGCCATTAACCATATGAACCTGGCCCGGATATGCCAGAAAACAGGAAATTTCCATGAATCCGCAGACCATTACAGCAAGGCTATGACAATTGATTCTGCTATGGGAAACAAGTATGACCTGACCCTTTGCTATCTTAATTTATTTGATTACTATAATCTGCAGCATGACCCTGGGAATGCAATGAGATCCTTGATGAAAGCTTATTCACTTGCATCCGAAAACAATCTGAAAGGTATAAAACTGCAATCGGCAAAGAAAATCCATAAATTTTATAAAAACGAGGATAGAATTGACAGCGCATATAAATATGCCATCATTCAGTTCCAAGTTAAGGACAGCATGGAAATTGATAATGCAAACTCAAAATTAAGCCTGGCCGAACTCGAATATCAATATGCAAAAAAGGAGAGGGAAGAAAAATTCAGCCAGCAGAGAAACCAGATTTTTCTTATAACAAGCATAATCCTGGCACTGTCCCTGGTTATTATTATTGCCCTTTTCCTGTCAAGACAGATCATAAAAACCAAAAATATTTACCTGGAGAAACAAAAGCTAGCCCTTGAAAAGACCCTGTTAACTGAAGAAGTGGAATTCAAAAATAAGGAGCTAACGGTTAATGTAATGAACCTGCTGAAGAAAAATGAGGTTATCATAAATATCTCTGATCAATTGCTTCAGATGGAAAAAACCGGGATCAACGAATCAACCAGGGATGAAATATCCAGGATCATAAAAGCCTTGCAAAAAAGTGCTGATTCGGACAGCTGGGAGGAATTCGAAGTCAGGTTCCGCGAAGTACACAGTGATTTTTATGATAAGCTGATAAAGCAATTCCCCGAACTCACTCCTAATGATCTGAAAATATGTGCCTTTCTTCGCCTGAACCTCTCAACAAAAGAAATCACAGAACTCACCGGCCAGAGCCAGAACGCGATTGAGGTCGCCCGTTACCGGCTCAGAAAAAAACTGGGCATCTCCAATTCCCAGGTCAACCTGGTCACTTTCCTTTCCCAAATATAATTCTGAATATCAGTCATCTAATTTTCCTGTACGGTTTTTGTACGGCTGAATCACGGCATCTGACGGGTTTTGTAGGTGGTGAATTTTTTGCTTTGGTTTACCCTGGAATTAGTTTTACAGGAAAATTCCTTATACCCTATGAAAAGAAAAAAAATCATTTCTTCCCCGGGTCCTTTGTCTGACGATAATACCAGCAAGACCGAGGAAATCCGGCAACTGATCCGGCGTAAAAAAGCCGAGAACAATGTGTTGAAAAAAATTATTGAACAAAAAATCAAACCAACCAAGTCAAAAAAAGAAGTATGAAAAAGACCTTACTTTTTCTCATGATTATCCTGCTGATCAGCGGATTGACCTATGGCCAGCTTTCCGGGATAAAAAACATTCCGGGAGATTATTCAAGTATTGCAAACGCTATCGCCGCAATGAATTCGGCGGGTGTTGGTTCAGGCGGAGTGACCTTCAATGTTGCCGCGGGATACACCGAGACCTTTTCCTCGCCAACGGCAGGATACATCACCACCAACACCGGTACGTCTGCAAACCCTATAATATTCCAGAAATCCGGGACCGGAGCTGATCCATTGATCACTGCAGGGACCGGTACCGGTACCATGGATGCCATTATTGAATTTGTCGGTGCCAGTTATATTACATTTAACGGCATCGACCTGCAGGATAATTCTGCCAATCTTACCACCACCACACAGATGGAGTGGGGATACGCATTAGTAAAAGCTTCAGGGACACAGGGTTCCCAGTATATTGTAATCAAAAACTGCAATATCAGCCTGACCCGGACCAATACAGCTTCGGTGGGAATCTACTCGAGAAACCACACCTCAACATCCACTACCGCCCTTACAGTAACATCCGCTTCAGGGACAAATTCTTACAATAAATTTTACAGCAATACGATAATAAACTGCTATTCAGGAATATATGTTTATGGTTATTCTGATGTTCTGCCTTATGCGTTTTATGACCAGGGAAATGAAATAGGCAAGGACGGGGGAAATAATATTAGCAATTATGCAGGTGGGACTTCAACCGCCTATGGCATTTATACGATCTGGCAGAACAACCTTAAGGTTGCAAATAATACAATCAGTGGTACTATTCCTTCAAGCACAGGTGGAGTTTACGGGATTTACACCGGCGCCGGGCTGAATTCCAACCTGGATGATTATCAAAATACCGTAACCATTACCAACAATGGGACGGGAACCTTTTACGGCATTTACAGTGCCATGGGAGGGACCGGGACATCGAACACCCTGAACTTTTATAATAATACAGTGACAAATTGCTCCCTCCCGAACCTGACCACCGGGACTATTTACCTGATGTATGTTGCGGGGGGCTTTGTGAATGTGAATTTCTACAATAACAATGTCACCGGCAATTTATTCGGATCTGCAACGGCAACCTGCACCGGGGCTATTTACGGCATGTACATGTCGGTACAGGCCGACAACCAGGGAACGGGTTCACAGAACTTTTACAATAACTCTATCAGCAACAATACCAGGACCCAATCGGTCGTAGGTGGAGGAGTTAATTATCTGATACAGATCTTCGGAGGGGGAAATGTTCTCAACCTGTATGGAAATACAGTATCAAACAACACGGTCGGATCAAACGGGGTTACTTACGGCATGTACAATATCTGGTCAGGAACCGTGAAAAATGTTTACAACAATACTATAACCGGCATCAACAATTCGAACGGAACCGTTTACGGGCTTTACAATGGGAATGGCACATACGGGTATTATTACAATAACAGGATCCAGAATATAACATCCAATGCAGCTGCAAGCCTTGTGTACGGGATATACCAGTCAAGCGGTATCTATATGTATTTTTATAATAATTACATTGCGGAACTGAAGGCACCATTGGCCACTAACGCGAACGCAGTGAGCGGGATATATCTTTTGGGAGGGACCACGCTGGGTTGCTATAATAATACCGTATACCTTAATGCTTCCTCTTCAGGGACTACTTTCGGAACTTCAGGTGTATATGCAAGTACGGCTGTTTCGGTCGACCTGAGGAACAATATCGTGGTCAATGCCTCAAATCCTGGCAGTACCACTGGAATGACGGCAGCCCTGAGATATTCCGCCGTGGTTACATCAGCCTACCTTTCAACATCCGATTACAACGATTTCTATGCCGGTTCGCCTGCTGCAAACAGGCTGATCTATTACGACGGGACGAATTCAGATCAGACCATGGCGTCATACCGTAGCAGGGTCTCACCAAGGGATGCACAGTCATTCTCGGAGAACCCTCCTTTTACCAATGTCACAACTTCTCCCTATGACCTGCACCTGCTTACTACGATCGCAACCCAATGCGAAAGCGGAGGAGTAACTGTTTCCGCACCGGTAAACATTACCACAGATTACGATGCCCAGCCACGCTATCCTAATTCCGGGTATCCCAATAATCCGACTTACCCGGCAACAGCTCCGGATGTTGGCGCTGATGAATTCGCAGGCCAGCCGAATGACATTACCCCCCCTGCAATTGTTTTCACTCCCTTAAGTAATACCGGACTCCTGACTTCAAGGACGCTTATTGCCGCGATTACAGACCCCAGCGGGGTTCCCGTGTCGGGAATTGGCCTTCCACGGCTTTATTGGCAGATCAACAGTGGAAGCTGGAATACAGGAACTGCAGTGTTCCTCGGAGGTGGCCAGTATTCATTCACCCTAGGTACCGGCGTTGCACTTGGAAATACGGTCAGTTATTATATTGCAGCCCAGGATAATGTAAACCCCAGCCCGAACGTAGGATCGAATTTCTCCACGGGGGCCTCGGGATATACAGCCAATCCACCCGCCTGCAGCACACCTCCGACAACCTTGTATCAATACACTATTACCGCAAGTATTTCAGGAGTTTTCCATGTCGGTGTGGGAAAGGATTACACCACACTGACCGCTGCTGTGAATGACCTGAATACAAAATATATGAGCGGACCGGTGACTTTCATCCTCGATGATGCGACATATCCATCAGAAACCTTTCCCATCATCATTGCAACCAACACGGGGAACAGTTCAACAAACACCCTGACAATCAAACCAAATACAGGGGTTACGCCGATTATCACGGGATCAAGCACAACAGGCATCCTCGTCCTGATGGGAATAGACTATACAACCATCGATGGTTCAAACAGCGGCGGAACAGATAAAAGCCTTACATGGGAGAATACAAATGCCTCAGCAAATACATATACCATCGGCATCTTTAATAACGGAGGATCTGATCCATCTACCAACTGCACCCTGAAAAACTGCCTGGTAAGGGCCAGCAGCCAGGTGGCCAATTCAACTTATGCAGTCATCCTGAATTATGCAGGTGGCGGCTTCGATAATACCGTGATAACAAATAACACGATCTATAGTGCACATTACGGGTTGCAGTTTGTAGGTGTACCGGGGAATATCACCCATAACGGGCAGATCACAAACAATATCTTTGGCTCGACCCTTGATGCGAGCGCTATACAATACCGCGGGATCCAGATTTCCTATGTAGACAACACCCTCATTTCAGGAAATGAGATCATGGGAGCACCGGCCGGCAATGCCAATAACACCCAGGTTGGCCTGATGGTGATGGCGTTTTCGACAAATACCATGATCCGCAAGAATAAGATTCATGACTGGTATTACAATGGCAGCAGCGGTTATGGGAATTTCGGGATCTATTACAATGCAGAAGCCAATACGGTTACAGAAATATCCAACAACCTGATTTCAAATATCAAGAGTGACGGGGATAACGGAGCCCTCAGTTGGAATTCAGCCGCCATTTACTTCGTTTCCGGAGGCAATTGCCAGGTTTATCATAACTCCATTTATCTGACCGGGGCAACCCTGACCACTTCATACAGTGGCTGGAGTTCCTGTATTATGCTTGAAGGCGGGATCACCGGCCTTGATATAAGGAATAATATATTCAAGAACTCCATGCAGGCTTCTTCAGGATCGCCCACTGATAACACTTATGCTATTTATAATTCCGGTACAAGCTCAGCTTTCTCAAATATCAATTTCAATGACTATTATGCGGATGGCATTGGCGGTAATACAGGCTTCCAGGGCATAAATCAACCTACCCTCTCCTCCTGGAAATCAGCTACAGGTCAGGATGCAAATTCCATAAATGTAGATCCGGTATTCACCGGGCCGAACGATTTGCACACAACCGTATCCGGGTTAAGCAAACAGGGTATATACATTCCGACAATTCCTGATGATTTTGCCGGGCTGCTCAGAACCAATCCACCGGATATAGGGGCATATGAGTTTTCGGTGAATCCTGTCGTGGTTACTATTGCCGCAACATCTGTCACTGCAACAGCTGCAACAATTAACAGTACAATCAATGCAGGCAATGCCACGGTTCTTTCCGGATTTGATTACGGTCTTACCACGGCTTACGGAAGCAGCATTAACGGGACTCCTGCCACCGTGAACGGCACAACAGTCACTGCTGTTTCCTCAGGATTAAGCGGGCTGGCCCCTGCGACTCTGTATCATTACCGGGCAAAAGGATCCAGCGGTGCTGTCACCATTTATGGGAGTGATCTGACCTTCACTACTCTTCCCAATCCGCCAAGTGTAATAACAACCGCCGCCACCTCAATCTCATCGGGAGGCGCTACACTGAACGGGACAGTAAATGCCAATAATGGTGCTACCACTGTTACTTTTGAATATGGACTGACTACTGCTTACGGTTCAACTATTACCGCTGTCCAAAGCCCTGTCAATGGTTCTATCGTAACCATAGTAAACGCTGCGGTTCCCGGTTTGTTACCGAATACCACCTATCATTTCCGCGTCGATGGGACCAATGCAGGCGGGACCTCCTATGGAAACGACCTTATCTTCACAACCAATGCCATACTTGCAATTGTAGTCACATCCCCTGCAACCAATGTTACCTCGAATACGGCCCAGCTTAATGGAACGGTGACAGCCAACTATGCAACAACAGCAGTTTCATTTGACTGGGGTTTAACAACCTCCTACGGAAATAATGTTGCCGCAACCCCGGCGACCGTGAACGGAGGCAATGTTACTCCCGTGCTGGCCAATATTTCTGGTTTAACAGGGAACACAACTTATCATTTCCGATGTGTAGGTACCAATGCCGCTGGCACTGCCTATGGTGCCGATTTTATATTCAATTCCGCCTGTCCGGTACCCCCGGCACCTGGACCCATCATGGGCCCCACCTCGGTATGCCAGAACCAGAACTATGTTGCCTACCAGATCGTGCCTGTTCCCAATGCCACGAATTACAACTGGACGGTGCCGGCAGGTTCTACCATTGTTTCAGGTGCAGGTACCAACCTGATCTCGGTTAATTTCTCAATGACTGCAGTATCGGGTAACCTTACCGTTACCCCAACCAACACCTGTTCCACCGGCCCAACAGGGACCTTGGCTGTCACTGTCAACCCCATGCCTGTGCCCACGATCTCAGGCCCGGCTTCGGTTTGCGTGCAATCGACCAACAATGTGTACGCCACCCAAAGCGGTATGACAGGGTACAACTGGACGGTCTCTGCCGGCGGTCTTATCACTGCAGGAGCAGGTACAGCTGCAATCACTGTTAACTGGTCCACTACCGGCACGAAGACCATCACCGTGAACTATAACAATGCCAACGGATGTACCGCCATTAACCCCGGGACCTATACCGTCACTGTTAACTCCATGCCCACGCCCACCATCACCGGTACAACCGTGCTCTGCGCAGGTTCAGGATACTACACCTATTCCACTGAAACCGGTATGTCGGCTTACACCTGGAACATTTCTTCAGGCGGGACCATCACTGCCGGACAGGGTACTGCTGCGATTACCATTCTTTGGAACACTGCCGGTGCACAGACCGTCAGCGTGAACTATGCCAATGCCAACGGCTGTTCTGCTGCCAGTTCCACCGTGCTCAACGTCACCGTGAATGGGGTGCCGGGTGCTGCAGGAGCTATCAACGGTTCAACCACCGTATGTGCAGGTGCACAAGCCGTGCCGTATTCAGTAGCTGCTATTACGGGTGCCCAGACCTATGTATGGACCCTTCCCAGCGGTGCGACCATCGCCTCCGGTGCCGGTACCAACATCATCTCGGTGAACTATGCCAATAATGCCACCTCAGGCGCCATCACCGTACAGGGGAACAACCTCTGCGGAAGCGGCGCTGCTTCTCCCTCACTGAACGTCACCGTCACTTCACTTCCCGACAATGCCGGGACCATCACCGGTCCGACCTCCGTCTGCCAGGGTGAGACCGGCGTAGTCTACACCGTTCCAGCCATCGCCAATGCCACCGGCTATTCCTGGACCGTTCCCACAGGGGCCACCATCACTTCCGGTACTAATACCAACTCCATCCATGTGACATTCGGTAATGGAGCGACCTCCGGCAGTGTCAGCGTGTTTGGTTCCAATGCCTGCGGCGACGGAGCCGGTTCAAGTCTCAGCGTGACCGTCAACCCCATTCCTGCCACTCCCACCATCACGGCCAACGGCTATGTGCTCACTTCGAGCGCTGCTACCGGCAACCAGTGGTACCATGACGGGAATGCATTAGCCGGAGCCACAGGCCAGACCTATACCGTGCCTTCTTCGGCCCCCGGATGGTACTGGACCGTGGTCACAGATGGTAACTGTTCCTCAGACCAGAGCAACCACCTCTACATCCAGGGTGTGGGAATCGGCGAGCACAACCCAGGCCAGATCACCATCTATCCTGTTCCCAACAACGGGCATTTCAACATCTCCATCAGCAGTGATCAGGAAACCACCTATACCATCCAGGTGTTCAACAGCCTCGGCGTCATGGTTTACGGCGATCATTCCATCACCGTGAGCGGGACCACTGTCATCCCAGTTTACCTCGGGACTATAGCCAGCGGACTCTATACCATCGTATTGCGTAATGACGGCAACCATGCCATCCGCAAGATACTTGTAAACAGATAATTGTTTATTTGGTTAATCGCAAAGAGGCCGTCCGAAAGGGCGGTCTCTTTTTTGTTCTCCCCCAATCATATCACAGTATTGACAAGCCATTGAAGATGACTCGATTTTCCGGTTGCAAGAATTCTGATACTCCCGAGCAACCTGAATACCGCAGGAATGTCTATTAATTGTATATATTTGGACAGGCCAGCATCAGTGACCACCTTCTGCCGATTTTTATTGACCACTTTACCATATTAGCAATCAATAAAATGAGATGGTCAGGCCGTCCCGGCGAAGGCTGGTCAAAGCCGGCATTTCTTCCATTTAAATAAACAACCCATCCATTGAAAAATGGTGACGCCTGCCAATTCATCGTCAAAACGATAATTTTACGCTGTTTACTGCGCCTGATAAGTAATTTTTCCATTCATCATAGTCAGCTTCACCTTTGTGGTACTGATCTGGGACAATGGAATTTTGTAAAGGTCTTTTTCCAACACGACAATGTCGGCCAGTTTACCAATTTCCAGTTTACCAATTTTATCTTCCAGTCCAAGTACATACGCTGCATCCAGTGTAGCTGCTTTCAATGCCTGATCCAGGGTAATTCGTTCATCCACCGGCGGTAAAACGGAAGCGAACTGGTCCTTTCCATACTGGGGCAAAATCGCCCGGGTAATGGCAACCTGAATGGCATCCAGCGGATGGTAAGTCGAAACATATCCTGAGGCAGGCCAGTCAGATCCAAACGCAACACGACCACCCGCTTTCAACACGGAGTTATGACGGAAGAATTCACGGAAAGCCACTTCATCCCCAACGATTTCAGCCGTCCTTTTAATAGTAGGGTCAGGGGTGGCCCATTGTGCGGAGGACTGCATTGTAACATTCAGCTTTGCAAACCGGGGTACGTCTGCGTCATTAAGGAAGATTACATGTGCAGCAGCGTGCCTGGACGGACTGTTTGGATAAGCTTTGTGTGCCTTCTCGATGGCATCGAGGTAAGCCCTTATCGTCGCATCTCCATAACAATGGGCAAGCGTATCGATTCCTTTGGAAACTGCTTTCAGGATCGCTGCTTCTACAAGCTCCCTGGGCAACGACATCTCTCCAACGAACCCTGGCCGGTCGGCATACGGCTGAAGCATGAACGCCGTGTGTTGCGCTTCGCCGCCATCAAGTAGAATTTTTAGCGTCCTTAATTGCACTAACTCTGAGTTGTACTTCTTACGCAACTCCAGAATTGAATCCACTGGATCCGTTATCGAAGCGGTGTTCCAATAATAACCTGCAACAACCCTGACAGGCAACTTACCTGTTTTTTCCAATCGTTGATAGCCCTCAAGGCCTTTCGCAGTTGGCAGGACACCTACCCCGGCATCCCAGACCGCTGTAATGCCGGCTGCCGAGAAATCCGGCAGTCTTTCTGCCATTGCCTTGAATACTGCTTCTGGTGTAGGTGGATCCACTTTTGCCAGGACCTCCTGCTCGGCAAGAGTTTCAACAACCCAGCCTGTTGGCTCATTTGTCTTAGGGTCACGCTGATAGTAACTTATACCCGGCACAGGATCGGGATGTTTGGCATCAACACCTGCAATTTCGAGGGTCTTGCTGTTCACCCATGCGCTGTGACAGTCAATGCCTATCAGTATGACCGGACGATCCGGAAATAACTTATCAAGAGTCCCTTTGTCAGGGCCTGTCATGGAAAAGAGGGTATAACGCCAGCCAAAACCGCGGATGACTTTGGCATTTGGATGATTAGCTGCCCATGCTTTTACCCTGGCCAGGAGATCTTCCAAAGAGTCCGTCTGAAGATCTGCACCCGCAGCAAACATGGATAACCACGGGTGAATGTGCGATTCAACAAAGCCTGGTAGCAACATCTTGCCTTTCAGGTCGATGACTTTCGTGTTCTTGCCGATGAAGGCTTCAACTCCCTTATTGCTCCCAACATAGACGATCTTCTTGCCGGTAATGGCCACCGCCTCAGCCTTCGGGGCTTTAATGTCAATGGTATAAACAGCTCCATTTTTAAATACGTAATCTGCCGTTGGTCTGATGCAGGTTTAGTCTGGCGTGTACCATTCAGTTTCACTCTAAAGGGTTATGTAGGATTTGTAGTGTTCCACGGGGTTGGCTCTTGTTGGGTTATGCAGGGTTATGTAGGAATCCTAACTTAAGGGATGTAAATCAATTTCAGGCCCAGGAAAATACAGAATTTTCATTATAGGAGTCCGGAGAAAAACTGCTTGAGGACTTATTATTTACACTTTAAGGATCCTAAAATGTATTTCTCATGACATTTTATGGAACGTATGATGCCGCATTTTGCACGAATCCCTAAAAAATTTAAGATGTGCAACTTTTTTTCTGTAAAATAATTAAGCCACGGTTAACTGTTTGACACTCCGGGGAGTGTTCGAAGGCAGCGGATCATGATCCGCTGCCTTCGAATCGTTTTCTTTTTCCAACTCCCAGA
>Ga0209083_1003618_pt1 | contig 12715 bp, 9 predicted proteins | sample AM7aDNAmetaG_FD_184132 | JGI IMG/M metagenome (GOLD analysis project Ga0209083, IMG submission 184132) | Freshwater microbial communities from Finland to study Microbial Dark Matter (Phase II) - AM7a DNA metaG (SPAdes) (version 3) | ecosystem: Environmental > Aquatic > Freshwater > Lake ...
TAATGCTGCCCGTTGGCGAGGGCAACATGAACTGGCAGTCCATCCTTAAAGCGCTGGAAGAGGTTAAAACCGGGTTCTACTATGTCGAGCAGGACAGATGTAACGGCGAAGACCCTTTTGCATGCATAAAGAAGAGCCTGGATAATCTTAAGAAAATGGGAGTGGAGTAAAGGAAAGACAAATTCGAAGTCCGCCTGCGGGCGAGATCTCGGCTATCGCCGGACACTAAATTCTAAACAAACAAAAAAGGATACCGGCTTAAACCAGGTATCCTTTTTTTTTACGTTATAAACGTTACGAACCTTACGAACGTTACAAACTTTTATTTTGTTATGCCGAATAATACCCCGCCATTTATGGCGGGGATGTCCGCCAAAGGCAGCCTGTCCGCCGTTACTGTGGCGGAGATCCGCCTCCGGCGGAAATCCGGCATGAAGAATATTAACACACCTATAAACAAAAACTCCGGCCTTCAGGCCGCAGTATTTTATTTATTTGACTTATATTCAAACAAATCTGATTTATTATGTTCCCTGCAGATTTTTGTCGGTTCAGTGCCCTTGACAAAATTTTCATCAATAATGTTCTTGCATTTGTCTCCGGCTAAAAGTCCGGTGTCGGCGTCAATCTTTAAAGTTATAACATTCACCGGTTTTTCGAAGTCAGCCGGAGGCGCGACATAAACCTGCTGCATGAAATCTCCCCAGACGGGAGCCGGAGTGTTGCCGCTTGAGATGACAGTGCCGAGAGACCTGTGGTCGTCAAAGCCGACCCATATACCGCAGGAGAGGCCTGAAGTGTAGCCCACGAACCAGACGTCGGAATAATTATCAGTTGTTCCCGTCTTGCCCGCGCAGGGGAAGTTGACGCCGGCATCCCTGATTGCCCTAGCGGTGCCTTTGTTAATGACATCTTCCATCATAGAGACCATGACATAAGCTGCTTCCGGTTTCAACACTTCCTGCAATTTCGGCGTGTTTTCTTCTATTATTTTGCCGGCGCTGTCCTTAATATAGAGAATTGATACCGGTTCCACCCTGACGCCCATATTCGGAAAAACGCAGTAGGCCGAGACCAGTTCCAGAAGGTTAACCTCGGAAGTGCCGAAGGCCAGGGAAAGATTCTTCTTAATTTTAGACCTTATGCCCATTTTCTGGGCGTAACTTGCGGCAGCGGAGGTCCCGACCTTTGTCAAAAGTTTGAGCGTGACAACGTTCCTTGAGGTATAAAGGCCTTTTCGCAGGGTTGTAGGACCGAAGAATTTCTTCTCGTAATTTTCCGGTTTCCATTCCGTCCCATCCCGGTCCGTTATAACTATAGGGGAATCGGTTATTATGTCTGCAGGAGTAAACCCGTTGTCTATGGCTGCTGTATAGATGAAGGGTTTAAAAGCGGATCCGGGCTGCCGGAAAGCCTGGGTGGCGCGGTTAAACTCGCTTTCCTTGAAGTCTCTGCCGCCGATCATTGCTCTGACATAACCGGTCTTGGGTTCCATGCATACCATCGCTATCTGCAGTGGAACATTTTTCTTGAAGTTGGGGTCTGAGGAGATATTTTCAGCGGGTATTCCCATCTCTCTGGCTATCCTGGTCTCGGCGTCCTCGATGCCTTTCGCCGCCGCTTTTTGCGCCTTGTCCTGCAGGCGCAGGTCGAGGGAAGTGTAGACGGAAAGCCCGCCCTTGTAGATCGTATTGCTGCCGTAAGTTTCCTCAATGGTCCGGCGTATATGCTCCACAAAGTAAGGGGCGTTCCTGGTCTCGGTCGTATGCAGCTCTATGGGAGACGCTTTTGCGAGCGTGCCTGCCTCCTTGGTGACAATCTTTCTCTTTATCATTCGCTCGAGAATCATGTCGCGGCGAGCTTTTGCTTTTTCCATGTTATTGAAAGGGGATGTTTTATTGGGGGACCTTACCAGTCCCGCCATCAGCGCGCATTCCGGGAGAGAGAGTTCCTCCACGTGCTTGCCAAAGTAGGTCCTGGAGGCGGCCTCGACGCCGTACGCGCCGGAGCCGAAGTAGACCTGGTTCAGGTACATCTCAAGTATTTCCTTTTTCGTGTAGCGGTATTCTATTTTAAGCGCGAGCATGGCTTCTTTAATCTTTCTGGAAATGGTGCGCTCCTGGGTAAGGAAAAGGTTTCTCGCGAGCTGCTGGGTTATAGTTGAAGCGCCCTGTTCCACTCTGGCGTGCACCAGGTTCACAAGGGTCGCGCGCATTATGCCGAGCGGATCTATTCCCCAGTGGCTGTAAAACTTTTCGTCTTCGACGGCGAGCAGGGCGCGCTGGAGATTCTCGGGGACTTTGTCTATGGGGACCAGAGTTCTTTGTTCCACGAAGAGCTGGGCAATGAGTTCACCGTTGACATCGTAGAGTTTGCTCGCAAGAGAGGGTTTATAGCCTTCAAGCTCGCTTAAGGGAGGAAGTTCCTGATAGAAAGCGACAAGCAGTCCAAAGAGCCATCCTGCCAGGACACAGAGCAGCACGAAGACGCCGGTGCGGAAACTCCTATTTCTCGCCCAGAGGGCTGCCAGTTTTACGAACATACCATATTATATAGAAAAGTTGTGTATTTTTCAAATAATATTGCCTATTTTGCCTTGTTTTTCAATGCTTTCCGCCTGGCATATTGACAAAAAAAGGGTGCTTTGTTATAATCAACTTGCTGGCTGGGTCATTCGGTTTACCGGTTTCCCGGCGGGTTTTTCGAAGGTTCCCTCTTGACGGGAACTTTTCTTTTTTAAAAAATCTGTCAAAAAAGGTGGCGATTAAATTGGTGGAAGTCATAGTGAAGTCCGACGAATCGTTCGAATCGGCCCTCAAGAGATTCAAGAGGAAATGCCAGATGGAAGGCATCCTTACGGAAATCAGGAAAAGGGAGTATTACGAGAAGCCGAGCGAGAAGCGGAAGAAGAAAGAAGAAGCGGCTGCGCGCAAACTCAGAAAAAGACTTGAAAAGATGGACTAAGGAGCCGTTCTAGTGGGATTAAAAGAGAAAATAGACGAAGATATCAAGTCGGCAATGAAGACCAGGGAAGAACTTAGGCTCTCGGCTTTGAGGATGTTGAAGGCGGCTATAGGCAATGCCGAGATAGCCAAAAAGAAAACCCTGGTTGACGAAGATATTATTTCTCTTCTCCAAACGGCGGTAAAACAAAGAAAAGACTCGGCGGAACAGTTCGGGGCGGGTAACCGCCCTGAACTCGCCGAGAAAGAAAAGGCGGAAATAAAAATACTTGAGGCCTATCTGCCCGCGCAGCTTGGCGAGCAGGAGGTGCGTGAGCTTGTCGCGAAGGCTGTCGCTGATACCGGGGCGGCCGGAGCGAAAGATATCGGCAAAGTTATGGGCAAGCTTATGCCTCTGGTAAAAGGCAAAGCGGACGGCGGCCTGGTAAACAGGCTGGTACGGGAGATACTTAAGTAGCTTGTTGAAAGTATTAAGACGCGGCTTTTACGCAAGGCGCTCCGCGCTTGTAGCCGGGGAATTGCTCGGCAAGATAATTGTAAGGGAATTTCCCGGGAAAAAAATTACCGCCAGAATAGTTGAAACCGAGGCCTATCTCGGAAAAAATGACCCCGCCTCGCACGCCGCCGGAAAGCTGACCAAGAGAAATTCCGTTATGTTCGGCGTCCCCGGGCACGCGTATGTTTACTTTTGTTACGGATGTCATTTCATGTTCAATACCGTTACCGAAAAGAAGGGAAAGGCCGGAGCGGTGTTGATCAGGGCTGTTGAAAGCGACGGACGCGTTCCGCGCGCAAACGGTCCCGGAAAGCTCGCTAAATATCTAAGGATCGGCAGGGCTTTTAACGAACATGACCTTGCATCCGGGAAGAAACTCTACATAGCGGATGACGGCTATGCTCCCGGAAAGACCGGCAGGAGCGGAAGGATAGGAATCAGCGGCGCCAGGGAAAAACTTCTGCGGTTCTTCATCAAAGGGAGCCCGCATGTTTCAAAGTACAGGTAACGGAGGCAGAATGAAACTTCGCGAATTTTACAGGCTGGCGATAGAAACGGGGATGGATAATGACCCGCGCGGCAGGAAGAAAATGGAAAAACTGCTGAAACTGGCCAAGGAAAGCTTTGTCGAGCTAAAGGCGGAAAAAAAGAAATACTTCGACCGCGACAGGCTGATAAATCCTTACGCCGATACCCGAATACTAAACGGAGATAAAGACGCCGAGATAAAAAGAATCCTGGTCGGGATTGACATGGAAGCAGGCGAGATAGTTCTTGCGGACAGGCTGATGGAAAAACAAAAAATAGACCTTGTTCTGTCGCATCACCCGGAAGGCAGAGGGCTTGCTAACCTGCACGAAGTTATGTCTATCCATTCCGATGTCGCGGCTTCTTTCGGGGTTTCAATTACCGCGGCGGAAGGTGTAATGCTCACGCGCATAAAAGAAATAGAAAGAAGGCTTATGCCTGTCAATCATTTCAGGGCTGTTGACGCGGCAAAGCTTCTGAGGCTTAATTTCATGTGCGCTCATACCGTGGCGGACAATTGCGTCGCCAATTTTCTGCAGAAGAAGATGGACACGGAAAAACCGGAAACCATAAAGGAGCTGCTTGAACTGCTGCTCGAAATCCCTGAATACTCGCTCTCTGAAGCTGCGGGGGTCGGGCCGAGCCTTATAGCCGGGCGCGACAACGCGAAGGCCGGCAGGATCATGGTGGACATGACCGGCGGCACCGAAGGTTCAAAAGAGCTGATAGAAAAATGGGCGCGGGCCGGCGTAAATACCGTGGTCGGCATGCATTTCTCGGAAGAGCACAGAAAAGAGATGGATAAGCACTTCATTAATGCAGTTATCGCGGGGCACATCAGCAGCGACAACCTCGGGCTGAACCTGCTCTTTGATGAGATAATAAAAAAAGGCGGCAAGCTCGAATTTATCGAATGCTCGGGTTTCCGCAGGGTAAAAAGATAGTTTAATGGGGCTTATCCCGCAGGACAAGATAGAGCTGGTAAAAGACGCCAATGACATTGTTGACGTTGTTTCTGGTTATGTTTCTTTGAAAAAAACCGGGGCAAGTTTCAAGGCGTGCTGCCCGTTTCACACGGAGAAGACGCCGTCTTTTGTGGTCAGCCCGGCAAAACAGATCTGGCGCTGCTTTGGCTGCGGCATCGGAGGAAATGTTTTCGGGTTTGTGGAAAAAGCCGAGCATATGAGTTTTGCCGAAGCGGTAAGATTTCTGGCGGAAAGAAGAGGTATAAGCATCGAATATACGGATAGCGGCAAGCCGGAACTCCGCGATCAGCTACTGAAGCTTAACGAACTGGCGGCAAAATATTACAAATACGTTCTGGAATCAGAGACAGGCAGAGCGGCGAGGCATTATCTCTCGCAGCGAGGGATAAACGCCGAGTCTCTGGCGAGATGGAGCCTGGGATTTGCGCAGGACTCCTGGGACGCGTTCCTGAAATACGCGAAGACAAAAGGTTATACCGAACAACTGATAGAGTCCGCGGGCCTCATAATAAAGAACGAGCAGCGCGGGAGTTACTACGACCGGTTCAGGAACCGCATTGTTTTTCCGGTGCAGGATCGTAACGGGAAATACTGCGCTTTCGGTGCAAGGGTTACGGACAAATCGCTTCCCAAGTACCTGAACTCGCCGGAAACACAGGTTTATGTTAAGAGCCGGATACTCTACGGCTGGCCGCAGGCGAAGGCTGCGGTTTCGGAAAGCAATACGGTTATCATAGTTGAAGGCTACATGGATGTTGTAATGCCGCATCAGTATGGCGTTTCAAATGTCGTCGCGAGCATGGGAACTTCTCTCACAAAAGAACAGTCCCAGCAGATTAAACGCTACGCAGAGAACGTGAAACTCTGCTACGACCTGGATAAAGCCGGAATAAATGCGAGTATCCGTGGAATAGACGTGCTGATAGAAGAAGGGCTAAATGTCAGCGTAGTGGTTATGCCGCAGGGCTGCAAAGACCCGGACGAGCTGCTGGTAAAGAAAGGAAAGGACGCCTTCCTTGAGGCAGTAAATAATGCAAAGGATATTGTTGAGTTCTGGCTCGAGGCGGAAAAAACCTCGGCAGGCACGGAGCTCTCCGGAAAGATTGCGGTTGTCGCGAAGATGAAGCCGGTAATCAACAAAGTAGCCAACGAGCTCCGCCGCAAAGGATATATTGAAACCATATCAAGGAAACTCGGCCTGGAAGAAAGGGTCGTGGAAAAAGAGTTTTCCAAGGAAGAAAGGTCCTATTCCGCTGCTGCGGTGAAGGGGCAGGCAAACCCGGCGGCCAGGGAAAGAGTCTGTCCTCCGGCTGAAAAGGAACTCCTGACTCTGATCTTAAACTCCGCCGAAGCCGCGGGAAGAGTGTGCGCGGAATTGTTAGACAGCGATTTTACGGACAATATAAACGCCGTGATCTTCTCGGAGATAAAGAGAAATATCGCTGAAAGAGGCGTGTTGGACCATTCCGGCATAGCGGCCGCGCTTGCAGGCGAAGCCGCGGAGGCTTTTACCGCGCTCTCGCTGGATGAAAGGGAATTTGCCGGGCAGGAGAAGGCGGAAAAAGACCTTGTCCGGCACATTATGAACAACAGGATAATCAACAGGCTGAAGGAACTTGAGCCTGAGGTAAAGAAAGTCGGCCGCAGCGAATACGATAAGAACCTTGTGAACGAATACTATCAGTTACTGCGCAGGCTGAAGGGGATGAAGAAGTGACGGAAAAAAACAAGAAGGCATTACCCGGGAAAAAACCCGGCAACCTGGCACAGCTTGTGGAAATGAGCAAAGAAAAAGGCTATCTTACCTACCAGGACGTGAACGAAGTCCTCCCGGAAGACGTTATTTCTCCGGATGAGATAGACGGTATTCTTTCCAAACTTGATGAGATGGATATTCACGTAACGGACGCCCCGAAAGAAGAAAAGGGCCTGAAGACTCCCAACGGGGAAATACATTTTGCCGCGGCGTCCGATGTCGGGCTTGACGATCCTATCCGGCTGTACCTGCGTTCCATGGGACAGATCTCCATCCTTTCCCGGGAGGAAGAACTTTCCCTTGCCGAAGAGATAGAAAAAGCCGAAGAGGAAATAGACAAGATACTTTACGAATCAAGGTTTGTGCTCGAGAAGGTAAACGGCTTCACGGCGGAAGTTCTGGATAACACGAAACCGATCCAGGATCTGATGAACATTGAAACCGACGGCGAGATAAGTCCCCGAATTATCAAGAAATACAAGAAGCACCTGCGAGACATGCTCAGGAAGATTCGAGGGGAAGAGGGCAAACTCGCGAAGTTCGACGCTAAGCTTTCCAAGAAAAGGATAACCGATAAGGCAAGGGCGCTCCTGGAAGAGAAAAAAATAGAAAGCCGCGGCAGAATAATCGACTGCTATATTGACTTGGATATCAGCCTGGATGAGAAGAAGATCATGATCCAGAGCGTCAAGGATATGGCTTTTGAGATTATCAAGGCCGAGAAAGAGATAACGGAGCTGGAGAAAGACAGCAGGCTTTCCCGGGACCAGATAAAGAGGGCCGCGGCCGGCAAAAAGATAGACGCGAAACCTAAATTGACGCAGTCAGAGCTTGCAGAACTTGGCAGGCAGATAGGTGTTTCAGAGAAGAAGATAAAGGCCGTAGCCGAGACTGTAGGCAGCAATCCGTTTAAGGTTAAGGCGGATACCAGGAAGATTGAAGAGAACGAGCGCAGGGCCTACAACGCCAAGATGAAACTGGTGCGCGCCAACCTCAGGCTCGTTGTTTCAGTAGCCAAAAAATACACAAACAGGGGCCTGCATTTCCTTGATCTTATCCAGGAAGGCAATATAGGTTTGATGCGCGCCGTTGACAAGTTTGAGTACAAGCGCGGTTATAAGTTTTCTACTTACGCGACCTGGTGGATTCGTCAGGCAATCACGCGCGCTATCGCGGACCAGGGGAGAACAATCAGGGTACCCGTGCACATGATAGAGACCCTGAATAAACTTGTGAAAAATTACAGGGAACTGCTCCAGTTGTACGGCAGGGAGCCTTCGCCGGATGAGCTGGCGAAGAAAATGGTTCTTCCCATAGAGAAGGTCAGGGAAGTGTTAAAGATAGCGCAGGAGCCCATATCGCTTGAGACTCCGATAGGCGAAGATAAGGACGGGCATCTCGGTGATATAATTGAAGACAAGGAAGTTATTTCCCCGCAGGTAGCCGCGGCGCACATGATACTTCAGGAACAGCTTGAAAAGATACTGCACACTTTAAAGACCAGGGAAGCCGAGGTCATCAGGCTTCGTTTCGGCATAAACAAACCGTATCCCTATACGCTCGAGGAAGTGGGCAATATTTTCAATATTACGAGGGAAAGGGTAAGGCAGATAGAAGCCAAAGCTCTTCGGAAGCTAAGGCACCCGGTAAGAGCGAAATACTTGAAGGGTTTCCTCGAACAGCAGTAACATCACATTTCCCTCCCCTTCTTAATAAGGGGAGGGTTAGGGTGGGGTTAATAATTCAATCGAACCATAATCAAAAGGGCTCCGTTATCCCGGAGCCCTTTTTTTGCCTGTCGCTTCTTAATCATCCTTACGTTATAAACGTTAGTAACGTTAAGAACGTTAAAAACATAAATGTATCATCTTTCAGGGAAATACCTGACTTGCACCGGCTTTCTCCTCGGCACCGAATTGTAGGAAAATGCCGGGTACCCCAGCATCATGGCATATCCGGGATTCGCGTCCTCGGGCAATTCAAGCGCGGCCTGCAGAGGTTTCCAGCCCTTAATGGCCCGCACAAAAAACCCTCCCCAGCAGGTTCCGATGCCTCTTGCGAAGCAGAGCAATTCAAGCTGGGTCATAGCTATTATTGAATCCGTCGCGCCGCTGCCGTTTACCGCGCTGTAATAATTTATTGCAAGGTGAGGCGCGTTCCTGCAGAAAAGGTCTTCGCCTCTTTCCTGCGCGTTGATGAAATTATCGGCGGAAAACTTGAGTTTCGCTTCGGGGTCGTTCTCTTTCAGGAACTTCATCCAGTCAACGGCCATACCCGTGAACTTTCGGACCTCTTCCTGCCCGCTGATTACCAGCCATCTTATTCCCTGGCTGTTCCCTCCTGTCGGAGAATATTTTAACGCTCCGAACACAGAGTCAAGTTCCTGCCGCGGGACAACATTGCTCTTGAAGTTCCTGATGGAGCGCCTGTATCTCAGGAAGGCTTCAAGTTCCTTTGGCGCGATGCTTCCGGGCTTCGGGCTCTCACTGTCTTTCTCCGCGGGACGGAATTGAAGAACAAGGGCGCCAGCCGGGCATACAGCTTCACAGTGACCGCACCTTATGCAAAAAGGTTTCCGTGTTTCAGGTATTTCGGGAAATCCGTCTGAGCCGGCCGTCATTACCCCGGCAGGACAATCTTTTACGCAAAGCCCGCATTTGCTGCACTTTACCCTATCAAGATTAATTTTGCTCATTTTTCACCTCGCTGGATTGTAGGTTATGCACAAAGCTTTGTCAAGCGAGCGCTTTGCAATATCATTGAAATTCCTTAAATTCTCTGATAAAATAATTAACTGTGTTTTAAGATCCCGGTCTATAGCCACATTAAAGGAGATTATGATGAAGATAGTCGTGCTTGACGGGTATGCCCTAAATCCGGGGGATCTTTCCTGGGAAGGACTAAAAATGCTCGGAGAACTCTCCGTTTATGACCGTACTTCCGGTGCTTTTGTCGTTGAAAGATGCAAAGACGCCGAAGTGGTGCTTAGCAACAAGACGGTGCTGGGAGAGAAGGAGTTCGCGCAGCTGCCGTCACTCCGTTTAGTAAGCCTTCTGGCCACCGGCTATAATGTGATAGACACTGTTGCTGCCAAAAAAAGAGGCATTATTGTTTCTAACATACCGACCTATGGTACGAGTTCGGTTTCCCAGATGGCCTTTGCCCATATTCTTGAATTCTGCCACCATGTCCAGCACCACAGCGATGAGACCAAGAAGGGCCGCTGGGCAGAGAACTCGGACTGGTGTTTCTGGGATTTTCCTTTGATAGAGCTTTCCGGGAAAACCATGGGAGTTATAGGTTTCGGACGCATCGGTCAGGCTACGGGCGATATCGCTCAGGCCTTCGGAATGAAACTCCTCGCCCATGATGTATACAGATCGGACCAGTCGCACAGGAAGGATTTCAGGTGGGCGGATACCGCGGAACAGGTGCTCCTTGAGTCGGATTTTGTCAGTCTGCACTGCAACCTTACCGGCGATAACGCTAAGATGATAAATTACGAGACGCTGAAAAAGATGAAGAGAACGGCTTTTCTGGTCAACACCTCGCGCGGGCCGCTTGTGGATGAAGCAGGGCTTGCCAGGGCGCTTAATGAAGGCCTGATTGCGGGAGCGGGGCTGGATGTCCTTGAACAGGAGCCGCCGAGAAAGGACGATCCTATTTACAGGGCAAAAAACATTTTTATCACCCCGCACATTTCCTGGGCGACTAAAGAAGCCCGCACGCGCCTGATGGACCTGGCCGTAGAGAATGTGAAGGCGTATAAGGCGGGGAAGCCGGTAAATATAGTAAATAAGTAAAAAATTACGTTCATAACGTTTAAAGGTTTTTAACGTTCTTAACGTAAACCGGTGTAAAAATATCTGTTCCAAAGAAGCTTTTGCCTTGTGGTCTCGAGGCTTACCTCAATATCATGCCAACCCGGGCTAACAGTCTTTGCTTTAATGCTGTAATACAGCAAAAATATAACCCACAAATGTCAATATTAACAAAACTGTAGACCTAAAACTCTTGATTTTGCATAATAATAGCAAAAATATCTTGACACAAACGGAAAACAGGGGTAGAATTCGGCTGGAGGGTATAAAAATGGCCAGAAAAATCAGTGAATTGTACGGGGAGTTGACCTTCAGCCGCAAGGTTATGAAGGAGAAACTCAGCAAAGAGGTGTACGCTAAACTCGTCGAAACCATCGACGAAGGCTCTCCTCTTGATCACGACATCGCGGCGGATGTTGCTCATGCCATGAAGGAATGGGCAATAGAGAACGGCGCGACGCATTTCACGCATTGGTTTCAGCCGCAAAGAGGCGGCACGGCAGAAAAGCATGATGCTTTCATAACCTATGGCGAGAACGGAGAGATCGTTGAGAGATTGTCCGCGTCTCAATTAATACAGTCTGAACCGGATGCGTCTTCATTCCCTTCCGGCGGCATAAGATCCACTTTTGAAGCCAGGGGCTACACGGCCTGGGACCCGACCTCTCCCGCGTTCCTTCTTGAATCAGAGGACTCCAAAACGCTGGTGATCCCGTCGGTCTTCCTGTCGTGGACAGGCGCGGTGCTTGACCTTAAGACCCCGCTGCTCCGCTCTCAGAGGGCTCTCAATGAGATAGCCATTAAGCTTCAGAGGCTGCTCGGCAACCGCATGGCAAAGAGAATCAAAATAAATGTCGGGCCCGAACAGGAATACTTCCTCTTCAACAAGGACCTCTTTGAAAAGAGGCCGGACCTGGTGATTACCGGCAGAACTCTTTTTGGAGCAGCTCCGGCAAAAGGGCAACAGATGGAAGACCACTATTTCGGCTCCATCAAAGACAAAGTACTTAACTTCATGGAAGATTTTGACATGGAGCTTTTCAGGAGAGGGATACCCAGCAAGACCAGGCATAACGAGGTAGCCCCCAACCAGTTTGAAGTCGCTCCCATATATAGCGAGTCAAACCTGGGCATTGACAACAACCTTAAGCTCATGGACATCATGAAGAAAGTCGCGGAGAAGCACGGCATGATCGCGTGCGTCCACGAAAAACCGCTTTCCGGCGTAAACGGTTCCGGCAAGCACTTGAACTGGTCCATTGGCGACGACACCGGCACGAACTACCTGGAGCCGTCAAAGTCGCCGCTTAAGAACACAAGCTTCCTGTTGACCATCGGCGCCATTATGATCGGCGTCAACAAGTTCGGCGGAATTCTCCGCGCGGCTGTAGCCGACGCGGGCAACGACCACAGGCTTGGAGCTAACGAAGCGCCGCCGGCAATCATGTCCATTTACCTCGGCGAGTACCTGGATCAGATCTTCAACGAGATCGCGGGCATTGGCAGCAAGCCGACCGAAAAGCAGATTGCGCAGATCAACCTCGGCGTCCAAAACCTGCCGAATGTCGCGAAAGATTATTCCGACAGGAACAGGACCTCGCCGATCGCTTTTACCGGCAACAAGTTCGAGTTCAGGGCGGTCGGGTCTTCGCAGAACTGCTCGGAAGCGGCAACTATATTTAACATGATTACAACCTACGGCTACTCCGAGATTTATGACAGACTCTCAAAGATGTCCGGGGACGATGTAAAGGCTAACGCGCTTGTCCTGCTCAAGGATATAGTAAAGGAGACCAAGCGTGTCAGGTATGAGGGGAACGGCTATTCTGAAGAGTGGCATAAGGAAGCGGAAAAGAGGGGCTTGCCCAACACCAAGACGACCCCTGAAGCGCTCGCGCAGTTCCATGCCAAGGACGTGAAAGACCTCTTCACCAAGTTCAAAGTGCTTTCCGAGCACGAGCTTGACGCTAAGATTGAGGTAAAACTTGAAACCTATGTTAAGATAAAGGACATAGAGTTCAAGACCGCAATCAACATCGCCAAAACGCTTGTAATGCCGGCAGTCGCTGAGCATATAAAAAATATAGCGAAAGCCGCAGTTGCATCCGCCGAGGCAGGCGTAAAATCAAAGGCGCTCATAAACGAGCTGAAAACCGTCGAAGAGG
>Ga0209083_1003619_pt1 | contig 12706 bp, 8 predicted proteins | sample AM7aDNAmetaG_FD_184132 | JGI IMG/M metagenome (GOLD analysis project Ga0209083, IMG submission 184132) | Freshwater microbial communities from Finland to study Microbial Dark Matter (Phase II) - AM7a DNA metaG (SPAdes) (version 3) | ecosystem: Environmental > Aquatic > Freshwater > Lake ...
CCACGAGTCCAACCTCACACTCACCTACGAATTGCGCGCCGGCGACCCCAAACTCTATCTCCATATCAAAGGCGTCTGGTTCCAGCGCGGCACGCGCGAGACCGGTATCCCCACCCTGCGCCTGGCGTTCCCCCTGGCCCTGACCGATGCGCAAGGCCGCTACGAAATCGCCTTCGGCGCGATCGACCGTTCGCTCAATCGCGGCGAGGAAGTCCCCGCCCTGCAGTGGGCACAGGTGACCGGAAAATGCCGCGGCAAATCCGCCGGCTGCCTGTTGCTCAACGACAGCAAGCACGGCCACACGCTCGAAGGCAGCACCCTGCGTCTCACCTTGATCCGCAGCAGCTACGATCCGGATATTCTGCCGGAGATCGGCCAGCACGAGGTGCACGTCGCATTGCAGCCGCTTGCGGCAGAATTGCCCGTGGCCGAGGCGATCCACATCGGCCAGGAGTTCAACCACGCCTTGCGCGTGATCGGCACAGACATCCACGAAGGCCGCCTGCCCGCCACCGGCCAGTTCGTGAACATCACACCGGAAACCATCGTACTCAGTGCCATCAAGAAGGCCGAGGATGGCGACGCGATCGTTGTGCGGGTGTTCAACCCGTCAAAGAAGAAAGCCACCGCCAAAATCGAATTCGACGCTGCTCTGCTGGGCAAACTGAAGGCCGCGAACGAAGTGGACCTCATGGAACGTCCGCTGCCCAAATCCACGGCCAAGCTCACCGGCAACGCCGTGCTCGTAAACGTGCCTGCCAGCGGGATTGCATCACTCTTGGTAAAGATCAGAAGATAAGTGGTGCCACGATAAAGGCTCACTTTATTTCGGAGTATCAATCAATGAACAAAATGAGCCCCAAGGTGGATGGGTACATCAGAAAAAACAAAAAGTGGCAGGAGGAATTGCAGAAACTGCGAACGATCATTCTCGACTGCCCGCTGACCGAAGAAGTGAAGTGGCGCGTCCCTTGTTACACATTCCAGCAAAGCAACATCGTCATCCTTGGGGCATTCAAGGAATCCTGTACGCTCAGTTTTGTCAAAGGCGCCTTGCTGAAGGATGCCCGCGGCATTCTACAAATACCTGGACCCAATACGCAGTCAGCACGCGTGATTCGATTCACCGACGTTCGAGAAATCATTCAGGTGGCACCTGTCTTGAAGGTCTACATTCATGAAGCCATCGAAGTGGAAAATGCCGGCCTGAAAGTGGCCTTCAAGAAGATTACCGAACACCCCATCCCAGAAGAATTTCAAACCAAACTCGATAAAATCCACGCCTTGAAAACCGCCTTTACATCGCTGACGCCCGGCCGGCAGCGCGCCTACCTCCTCTATTTTTCCGCAGCCAAACAATCCAAGACGCGCGAGGCCCGGGTCGAAAAATGTCTGCCGCGAATTCTCAGGGGAAAGGGATTGGATGATGAGTGATGCCGCCTATCCGACGGCGACGAAACTCGCCACATGTTCGAATACTCCGGCTACGAAATGTTGCAGCTTCGGGCGAACAGTCTTTCCAAGGTATGGAATTTGGTTGGGCGAGAATGCGTGAGCGACTGCCGGGCCATGTTGCGAGCATTGCAGGGAGAAGTGGCGGCCAAGCGTAGAACGTTCACTGCAAAATAAGAACCCGCCGACAATCGCTTTCGAAACTGCCGGCGGGATCTGCTCTTTGGAGTCATTCGGGGCGACAGGATTTGAACCTGCGACCTCTTGGTCCCGAACGAAATACTAACTTCAAAATCATCGGTATTCGCCGCTTGGTGGGGCATTGCAGAACGCGAGCGGATAGATTTTGCAGATAGATTGCAGAACGATTGCAGAACAAAAACCCCATCGTATAAATCAGGGGAAGGCATAGAATACTGGCATCCATCATCCCCATGAACCTTATCGTGCCCATGAAATGCGGCGGCATTCTGGCAGTCTGGCGGCATCGGCGGCGGCATGGTAGGTTCGGGGGATGAGCAAGAAATCAGGTGCCCAAAATCGACGCGATAAAATCGGTGCTTTCGCTGACGAGCATACGCGGATTGTTGCCGAGTCAATCGAACTTTTCCGTGACTATTTTTTGCATTACTGGGGGAAAGATGGGGCAAGGTACGCGGCGGCGGTGAAACAATTCAGGGAGCAAGCCCCATCAGATATACCAAACGATATGTATTCAAAGCAAAGATTGGCGATGCCATCCATTTTGAGCGATGCTGACTTGGCGGTGGCATTGCTGGCGGTCAAGGGGTTTGGGCAATCATCGGGTGGACTATCTCATAAGCGACTTGGGAAGGCGTTCAAAATTTGCGGCGTCGGGTGGAGTATGGCGAAAGCATCCCCATGTTTTGAAACTTTGGTGGTGCTGGGGTTGATTGAAAAGACAGGGGAGTATTCCAAAGGAAACTTTGGGACGAAATATAAACTGACTGAAAAAGCAACGGCGGCATTGCTGGGGTAAACAAGGGAGGCGGCGGAATAATTAAAATAAAAAGGACTTAAGACGTTATATGCCGAAATGGATATAGATGTTAGATGCTCGCGTGTTTTACATAGGATGTGCGAGTCAATCTTACGAAAACTGAATATATGACGCCGACGAATTGCTTTGATGAGCAATACAAGGGCAGGGACTCAACGATAATAAATGTCCCCAATGAGATGCCATAACGAAATTTTGCCTTGTATTCATGGGGCATCTCAATCGGGGCTGGTGGTTCGTTGCCATCAGCCCCTTCTCTTTTTATGAACTATAAGGCGGGGAATGAGATGTTAAATGGAAAGCATAATTGAACAAACAGAAATAATGGAGTCGGCGGAGTCGGCGGAGTCAGTCAAAGTTAGTAGGGATGTCAAATATCAGCATCCCAAAGCCGACTTGACCGAACCGCAAGAGCGACTAATCAGAACGGCATTCATAAATCGCGACATTGCCAAAACAGTTTTAGAACTCGGACGGGGCGTATGGGATACGCAATATCTGTACATCCTATCTGCAATGGGCGATGCGGCGGCGGCGGGGGCTTTGCTGACAAGAAAAGCATTTCAAGACTGGCTATTCCGCGAACATCCCCAACAGAATAAACCATCTATCATCGCGTCGGAACTGGCAATTTATAATCGCTGTCAAATGAAGTCGGTGGTTAAAACCGACGATGTTTGGAGCATCATCGAAACGGTTAAAGAATATGCAGTCATCCGCGATAAAGAGAACGCGGTAAACAAAATTAGGGCGGGCGATATTGAAACTGGCGTGACGGAATTGAAGGCGGCGGGGGTCGATACTACAGAAATCGAACGCATGGCGGCGGGGCGCCGCCTTGACGGTCGCTCTTATACGGCAACGGACGTGGGCAATGCTGAAATGTTTGCCGATGCGTTTCGCGACGATATGCGGTATGTCAGTGACTGGAAGCGATGGATTATTTGGGATGGCAAGCGATGGGCAGTAGACAATCGACAAGCCGCGATGGTCAAGGCGATGGAACTGGTGCGATACATCATGCCATCGTATGCCCAAAGCATTAAAGACGATGACAGTAGGGCGAAATATCTCAAGCATATTGCATCATCCCAAAATCGCGGACGTATTGAGAATATGCTGGTGCTGGCGGGGGCGAACTTGTCGGTGGCGACAAATGAACTTGACGCCAATCCTATTTTGTTCAATTGTCAGAATGGAACAATGGATACGCGGACGGGCGAACTCAAGCCGCATAATCGGGCGGATATGCTGACAAAGATTTCGCCATGCCATTACAAAGCGGCGGCAACTTGTCCGCAGTGGGACAGATTTCTAAATCGCATCTTTGAAAAGCATCTTGAATTGATGCCATTTATTCAACGGGCGATTGGCTACAGCCTTACAGGATCGGTTCAAGAGCAATGCCTATTTGTTCTCTGGGGCGGTGGGGCAAACGGTAAATCAACATTCCTAAATACCATCTTGCATGTACTGGGCGACTATGGGCAGCAAGCCCAACCGTCCCTATTGATGGGTAATGGCGGCGGACGTGTAGGCAATGGCGAAGATGTTGCAGGCTTGTTTGGCGTTCGCTTTGTAAGCAGTATTGAAACGCGAGAGGGCAAGTCATTTGATGAAGAGCGGGTGAAGGCTTTGACCGGCGGTGACCGTATTCGGGCAAGGCGACTGTATGAAAACTCCTGGGAGTTTGAACCGACGCATAAGATTTTCCTTGCGACAAACCATAAGCCGCGTATCAGTGGAACGGATTATGGTATCTGGCGACGATTAAATCTGGTGCCGTTTGAAGCGACGATTGCAGAGTCGGAAAAAGACGCGGCGTTGTATGACAAACTAAAGAGCGAAGCCGATGGGATATTCCGATGGGCAGTTGATGGATTGAAGGCGTGGCGGGCGGGCGGATTAAAAGCCCCATCCATCGTCAAAGATAAAGTTGATGAATATCGGGCAGAGTCGGACGTGTTCGGGCAGTTCCTACAATCTGAATGCGTTATGGATGATGGGGCATCGGTCAAGGCGAGTCAGTTATACGCGGTCTATCAGGCATGGGCTAAAGACAACGGAATTGATTATACAATGACTGCAATAACGTTGGGTAAGAAACTGAAGGAGCGGGGGCTTATCGACGGTCGCAAATCTGGGAGTAGATGCTGGCTTGGGATAGGTCTACTGGCGGAAATGCAAGATAAGACGGTCTTGGCATACGAAGACAAGGCGTTTTAGGTCTGGGGGATGACGCATTATGACAGATGACGCATTATGACGCATATTCTGAAAACTTTCTCTACTCAACTTCTCGTGGGGACTTTTGAAAAAAATGCGTCATCATCTGTCATGCGTCATTCTATAAGATGCAGAATTAGAATTTGCAGTACGGGGCGGCGGAGTCGGGGGAAGGCATAGGATATAGGCATTTACCCATCGCGTTCGTAGAACGCGCAGGGTCAATAGATACAAGTAAGTCAATTACATAACAGGAGAAATTAAAATGAACATCTTCAAAGCATTAAGAAACAATCTGGTTGAAAAGAAGCAAACAATGCAGGGGCTTTACCTTGAATTGCTCAATAGGGCGGATGACCCAAAAGAGGGGGACGCGGAGCGACTTGAGGCGGTTATCAATGAACTCGGTATAACCATTGAACAAGCCCAAACCGACGCGGCAATCATAGCAGAAGTAAAGCAACTAAAGCCTATCGCGGCGGAGTCGGAAACGCGTCAAAAGGAAAGCGGTATCGCGGCAAGAGCGGCAGCGGCTTACGCTCAAGAAACGGATGCCCTATTCATTCAACGGCGAGACGAATACATCGCTCTTGACGATGCTCATCGAAGAGCGGGGACGAAATGCAACGAAAGTTATAAAGCCATAGAGCGTTTAGACGAGATTAGAGCGAAATATCCGCATCTTCTGTCATAAATCGCCTATTCGATGCAGGGGAGAGGGGCAAGGTTAGTGCATTGTCTTGCTTCTCTTTTCTCTGCCGATTGACTGGTGGGCGTTTAATAGCGTCTGTGGGCTATTCTGGCAGCGTATGGGAAGGGTAGGGGGTATACGGCAGTCATAGGTTCTTTGACGCCGCTATAGGGCAATAGGGGTTTCGAGTTTAATCTTTTAGCGATATTAAGTTGAAAAAACGTAAATAACATAGGGAAGATAAGTATATTGTTTAATTAAATAAGAGGGAGGGTCTATTATGATGACCATAAAAGAGCTATCTAAAAAACTAAATATCTGTGATGCAACAATTAGGCATTATCAGCAAAGGGGGATGCCGTATCATTCCCTTGAAGGCAACGCGGTTATTAAGGGCATAAGAGTGCGTTTCCATTTGTATGACCTTGCGGCGGTCAAGAAATGGATGGAACTTAATCGCCTAACGGGGGCGGAAGGTAGACCGCGTAAACCGCAGGCGGAAGTGGTTGAAAAAGGCGTCCGCAAGATACTGGCAATCGTGCCTACTGATTTGCAAGAGCAAGTTAAGAGCGAAGTCTACAGGCTGGTAGAGTCAATGAAGGGGCATTGCGACATTGATAAAGGCTGACTTATCAATCGCGTTCGTAGAACGCGCTGGGGTCTATAAGCCCCAAAGAAATAGGGGCGGAAAAGTCGTTTAACTATGCCGCCCCTATTCATTGCTGGTGGGTTCTGGGATGCGTTATGCCGCATCCGTTTAGTTGGGTTGGGCTTGGGATGCCTTTCGCTCGTCAAAGATACGGGCGATGGCTTCTTTGTCGTTTCGGGCGGCAAACAAACGCATGTAAAAATCGTGGTCTACATCCGCCGCGAACATGGGGGCGAGTTGGCGGCGTAAGTCGATTAGGGCGGTGGACAATTTGCTCCAATCCCTTGAAGCATAATGTTTCAATACGCCTTTGGAGTCGGCTTGCGAGAGATACATTTGTGCTACATCATCGCCGCAGGCATCGCGAATTAGTTTCGCCCCCGACTTCCGCAGATACTTGAATGACAGGCGGCGGCTTTTGGGCAAAGCAACAATCAGATTTTCCCAAGCCGAGCGAACCGCATCGCGGCGTCCGTTGCCGCGTGGTTCGATAAGGGTATCGCCCCCTTCGGTGACGATTGCCGAGTCTGTATCTTTCTTACGGTCTTTCTCGATGAACATCCGCAGCAAGTCGGCGGTCTCTCGCCATATAGACCATTCTGCATAGATATTTGTTTTACCGCGAAACCGCCTAATCTTCGCGGCGTCCCCGGCGTCCGCATCTAATCCGACGCATTGTGAAACGGTCAATGTATTTAACTCCATATTGGCAAAGCCGCAATTGAGCGATAACGAAATCCAAAGGCGGTGCCGATAGTCGGCATTTTTGTAAAGGGTAGCCAATTCATCGACGGTAAACGCATCGGCTTCGGCATCATCGGACGCAAGTAAGGTGTCTCTTTCGGCGGCGGTCAATTGGGGTTGATTGTTGCGGAAGAAATCATCGAACCGCAGCGGCTTATTCCAAAGCGGCGTGTTAGTCCCCGGTGCCGTTTCGGTTTTTGATAACTCGTCAAGAAACCATTTGAGCGAGGAGAGATACGATTTTACCGACTTGACCGATAGCGGCTTCGCTGGTGACTTCTGACCTTTGTTGGGCTTGCCCATCGGACGGGCGGCGAGGGCTAATACGGCGGCTTCGACTTCTCTTGTGCCGATAGCGGCAAGCGGCTTGTTCCGTCCGAGTAGGTCAATGCCGCGTTGTAGGCGAAACATTTCGGACGAGTAGAACGCATGGGTGACTTGCTTCGCATCCATCCGCCGCTTGATACCGTCAAGGTAGGCGGTGGCGGCTTCCCCAACGGTCAAAGCGGTGGGGGATGCTGGGGCGGTAAGGGCGGCGTCAATGGACGCGGCGGCAAGGGGTTTGAGGGGGAGGGCGGTGGGATCGCTCCCCCATACTCGGACTCGCTCGCCTTTATGGTCAATTTCTATAACCCCTACCCCATCTCGCCAAGCCGACAGAATTTGAGCGGCTTTGGTGAGAGCGGCTTCAGGTCCGGCGGCAACATCGCCAAGATAAAAACGCCGGGCGGATACATTGCCAAGTTTAGATATGTTGTATCCTACGGATTTAACATACTGCCCTTTGTCGGTCGAAAGTCCGTGTTTCTTCGCCATTGCCGTATCTCCTATTGGGCTCTTGTCCGCTACTCATGAGCGGACTTACAAGAGCAGAGTATAGAGCACTTGGCTATTCTGCAATAGACCTAATTGCAGAAATTTTGCAGAATAATTGCAGAATAGGGGGCGGATTGAAGGGATATAATGAGCAATTTAGGCACGAAAAAAGACTCGCAAGTTATTTACCTGCAAGTCTTTATATCGTTATTCGGGGCGACAGGATTTGAACCTGCGACCTCTTGGTCCCGAACCAAGCGCTCTAGCCATGCTGAGCTACGCCCCGGTCGCTGGAAAGCTTAGCTCTGCTTCCCACGCTTCTTCTTGCCGTACTTCTTCTTGACCTTGGTCTTGCGAATAATACCCATGTGATTGTTCCTTCTTTCGGCGTCGTGCCGCGTCATCGCTCGGGCCAATCGCCCTGCGTTTCGGAATTCCGCGGCAAGACATAAAATCTTACCCGATGCCGCCGACCAATGCCAGAGCCCCGATCTCCATCCCCAAGTTATCGAAGTTTCGTGCAAACTGGGCATGTTCTGTGCGTTATGCCGATAGGCCTGCATATTGACTCTGGCTCATCGCACTAGCCCCCGGAGGTGCCATCATTCGCCATATTTTTGTTGCAGCAGCGGCTTCGCTCAGTTTGCTCAGTTTGATTCCCGCCGGCATGGCCGAGACGCCGCCGGCCACCATGCCGGCCCCGCGTACCGACAAGTCCGCAGTTCTCCGCGAACTGTCCGATACATCCGCCGCCGGCATGAGCCGCCGCCTCGGTCCCGACTACAAATCACTACACACCACGCCCGAGGATTTTCCCACCATCTACGTCGCGCCCGACAAGCGATTCTCCGGCGCCAGCGGCCATTATCAATACGGAACCCCCAGCAGCAGCGGCGGCGATTTCAGCTCCACCCAGGGACAAATCCTGTATGTCCCGAACTCCGGTGGCATCGGATGCGACCGCGTCACCATTATCGAATGGACCAACGGCGTCTTTACCGAAAGCCCCCAGCCACCCTGGCACGGCGGTTCCTGGCGTCCTGACGGCATGACCGGCGTTTGGTCCAGAGTGGCCACCGGCGGCCTCGGACAACCCATCGCCGCCGCGCGCGGTATGGGCGGATGGTCCAACTGCGGACTCGTGCTCACTTCCTCCGGATTCATCGGCACATCCGGAACCGTCACCGCCGCCGCCACCAGCGTCGCCTACCAGTTCCCGCGCAACAAGCTTCCGCTGGCCATCTCGATCACCAACAAGAATGAACTCGCCCTCGTCACCGTCGTGGATACCCAGACCATGCAAGGCCAGGTCGCGGTCCTCATGCTCTGCAGTTCCAGCAAGGGCGGCCAATTCGTCCACGAATGGCCGGACGATTACCCCGGCCTGCCCAATGTGGCGATGTTCACCGGCATGAAGATGCTCGGCTACGTCGATCTTCCCGGCGTCACATTCCCCACATCGGTCTGCGCCGTCGGCAACCATCTCCCCGGTCGCCTCAACGGCAAAGACGGCAACGCCGGCCTCCTGCGCGAGTGGGATCTCAAGAAAGCCGGTGATCGCGAGAGTTTCTTCAAAGGCAACAATGCGGATTTCTCCTCATCCGCCGGTTTCGCCGTGATCGGCGCCAAGTACGAAAACAAGGCCGTCTTCCTCGATCTGCAACCCCTCTTCCAGCGCGTCCGCGAAGCCTATTTCACCTCCGACGAGGAATTCGCCAAGACCCGCAAATTCGGCAATGGAAAACTCTGGCCGCCCACCTTCGAATTCGAACCGAACTGGAAACCCGCGGTCATCAAAACGGTCGATGTCGCCCAGCCCTCGGCCGTCATCGCCTCACTGGCCGGCGGCGATCAGGCCTGTGCACTCGTCGCTTCGCAGGATGGCACCGTCACGGTCTTCTCCGTCGGCGGGTTGTCTACCAATGAAGCCGCCTCGGCTGACACGATCACATCCGTGGCCACCTTTAAGGTCGGCCGAAACCCCACGTGTCTGACCTATCAGAAGGGCAGTAGGGATGGATTCATCGCCGCCTGCCGCGGCGATCGTGAAATCGACTGGATCAAGGCCAACAGTTCCGGAGGCTCCGTGACGCGCCGCCTGCGCGATGCGCACCTGCTGGACCCCGTCGCGGTGGAGATGGCCGACACCCACGGCATCGAGACGAGCATTATTTCCGTGACTGATTTCCAAGGCCGAAAACTCATCAACTACCGCTGCAGCGAGCTTCGTTTTGTTACCAATGGCGGGGCAAAGTTCGGCATGGGACCGGCCGGCAAAGATGAATTTGAATGCGGCGGAGCCATGGAGTTCCCCGGCTATCCCTTCGCCCTCAGCGCCACCAACGTCAACTGATACTCCGCGAATTCCGCGATCCCCGGCATAGGAGCATGCATGTCGTTTTCATTCCCTGCGTCTCGCACGGTCTTGTTCGCCCTGGCCGCCATCTTTGCCGCAGCCCCTGTTGTACAGGCCCTTACGCCCGATCAGGTGGCGGTGATCGTCAACGACAAAAGCGAAAAATCCCGCACCATCGCCGAGTATTACATCAAGGTCCGGCAAATCCCCGCCGACCACCTCATCACCATCAGCGTCAAACCGCAGGAGAACATTTCCGATGAAGACTACCGCACGCAGATTGCCGAGCCGATCCGCAAGGCCCTGCTCGAAAAGAAACTCGACCAGACGATTACCTGCCTGGTGACCACTTATGATGTGCCGTTGCGCACCGACAACATCGCGCCCACCACCGCCGAAAAAGTCGAAATCACCGCCTATCAAAAAGCCCTCGCCGCAGGACGAGCCGAGTTGCAGGAAGTGACCGCCAAACTGGATCGCGTTGCCGCGCCTCAGCCCGCAGCCAGCAGTCCGGCATCGCAGGCAGCACCCGCGAAAATGCCTGACTTGGGCACGCAGATCGAACAATTCAAGAAAGCCGCCCAATCGGCCATCTCTCGACTGAACGCCCTCGATGCCGCCCAGCGCGCCAAGCTCGCCCCCGCGTACCGCGAACTCCAGCAAGCAGGTTTCGGTCTCACCCTCCCGCCCAAATTCCCTCAACTCACCGCCGAACCTGCCGCCACGCAAACCCAGCCCGCACAATCGCAGCCGTCCGTCGATCCGCGCGTCCTGGAAATCAATCGCCAGCAGGCCGCTCTCGCCGCCGCCCCAACGGATCAGGACAAGAAGCGTCTTGAAATTCTCACTCTTGAACGCGAAAAATCCGGTCTCATCGGCTACTGCCAAAAGGCCGAAGCCTTCAGCCATCTCTTCGACCATCGCGAAACGTATGCCTGTGTCGACAGCGAACTCATGTTGCTCTGGGTCAAAGACTACTCCCGCGAAGGCATGCTCCCCAATCCCAAATGCATCGGTGGCGGTAGCGGCAGGCGTCGCCGAGGCGCTGAAACCACCCTCACCAGCGAAGACCGCATCATGATCACCGCGCGTCTCGATGGCACCAGCGTCGAGAAGGTCATCTCGATGATCGACACCTCCATCCGCGTCGAGAAGGACGGCCTCGACGGCGTCGCCTACTTCGATGCCGGCTTCGCAAGAATCCCCTCCTATGACCATGAAATCATCGCCGCCGGCGAGTACCTGCAGAAAAACGCAGCCATGCAAGTCGTCATCGACACCAAGCCCGAGTTGCTCAAAGCCAAGGATTGTCCCAACGCCGCGCTCTACTGCGGCTGGTATTCACTCAAGAATTATCAGGATAGCTGCCAGTGGCTCCCCGGTGCCGTGGGATTTCACATCGCCAGTTTTGAAATGATTTCTTTACATGATCCGCATGAATTCGGCTGGGTCGCCGCCCTGCTCAATCACGGTTTCTGCGGCACACTCGGACCGGGCTACGAACCCTACGTAAACGCGTTCCCCAATCCACGCCTTTTCTTTCCGCTGCTCGTGTCGGGCCAATACACCCAGGGCGAGGTCTGGTATCTCACCTGCCCGACGGTTTCTTGGGCCATGGGTTACGTGGGCGATCCGCTCTACAACCCGTTCTTCAACAAGCCGCGGCTCTCGGCCGAACAGATCGCCGCCGACCCGCTGCTCGCCAAAGCCGCCGAGATTCTTCCCCCCGCGAAAGTCACCGCCCCGATTCCACCCAAGCCCGTGCCGACAACCGCGCCGGCGACAGCGCCCGCCACAGCCCCAACGAAGTGAACTCAAGCGTCTCACGCTATGCCGTTAGCGCCGCCTTGAACGCCTCAATCACCTGATGCCCCTGATCCTTCGTCGGCAGCAACGCCGATCCCTCCGTCCATTCGTTGAATGCGTTCACCACCATCACCCGCGTCGTTTGCGAGGTCTGGCTGGAAAGGAACCGCCGGCACCCATACACCATCTGCGCAAATCGCTCCGGTGTGTTGTCCTGAATCACGTGTCCCCACGGCCACTCGCCGCGCACCGGTGGCCACGGCTCCTGCGGATGATTCCGCGCCGAAACATCCCACCCCTGCGTCACCACCGGCCAGTGCGGCAGTCCCGCGCCCGCCATCTGCGGCCAACGCTTGGCGTGCGTTCTCATCAGCGCCTCGTAATGGTCCATCGCCACGCCCGTGCGATGCTCTTGAGACTCCGTGAAGTTGTACGTCGTCGAATGATCGAATCCGAGAGACTTTGCCGTCGCCGCATCATGCGATGATCCCGTGAAGATGCCCAGGTAAAGCCCCGGCAATCCGTTTTTCGCCGCGCGATTCCGCATCCGCTCGATCGCCTTGCCTACCACCACCTCGCCGCCGAGGTGCTGCAGCAGCATCGACAGCAGAAAGAACGAAAACCACGGCTTGCCCTCGATATGCCAGTAGTTCGGCTCGTGAAAGTAACGCTCAGTACAATGGTCGATCACCCGATCGAGATCCTCCAGCGAATGCCGGATCGGCAGCATCGGTGGCAGTGGGCCCACCAGCGGTGCAGGAAAACAATTGGCCCAATTGTGATTGGCCCACATCAGGCCGAACTTCAGCCGATTCCGATTCGGCGCCTTCATGAAGCCGTTTTCCAGTTGCTCGTGCAGAATTTTCAAACCCGCGTACCAGTACCAGTCCACGATGAACGCATCGATGCCGTGATCGGCAGCCAAGTCAATTTCCTTCGCCGCCC
>Ga0209083_1003621_pt1 | contig 12703 bp, 10 predicted proteins | sample AM7aDNAmetaG_FD_184132 | JGI IMG/M metagenome (GOLD analysis project Ga0209083, IMG submission 184132) | Freshwater microbial communities from Finland to study Microbial Dark Matter (Phase II) - AM7a DNA metaG (SPAdes) (version 3) | ecosystem: Environmental > Aquatic > Freshwater > Lake ...
CACGTCGGCAATACCATCATTGTATTTGTAATGGACACCCAGCGTCAGCGCGGGAATCCATTTCTGGTCAAACTCGCCTTCCTTCAACAGTTGGCCGCGGACGTTGAAGTTATGCAATTGGACTTCGTCCGGTCCTTTGTAACTGCCGAGCGCACTTTGCAAAGCCGCCGGCAGGTCGCCCAAGCCCAGGCGATCCCAGCCGTAGCCAAGCTCAATGCGCTTCCACGGTGACTCGGTGATCGTCAACGCCTCCAAATTCACATCGTGGCCGATGTTGACGTAGGAAAAACCGACGCTCGGTCGTCCTAGGATTTCGCCATTGCGTGGCGGATTAACGATATAGGCCGACAGCGTCGAAAAGATGCCACCATTGCCTTCAATTTGATGCAGCGGCAGGGGCGGACCTTTTTCCGGGTTGGCGACAGTGGCGGTAGCGGGCTGCGGGGCTGGGTCGGCCGCTTGGGCGGCCGGCAACAAGAGCCGGCTGGCCAGCAATGCGGCAATGAATAGTTTATAGTTTCGAATCATGACTGGGTTCCTCCACGACTGGCCGCCAGTCTTCTGGTAGGTGCCGTTTTGCAATAGCTGGTTCATTGGCCTCCATGGGTATGGTCGGCAGTTAAAGGGTTGGCTCAACTCCGTCGCCGGTGGTCTTGTCGTTGAGGCGGACTTTTTCGGTCCACTCGACCTGGACGACGCGGTCGTTGTGCACGACGATTTGCACAACACCGAAATGGAGCGCCTTGACCTGCCGTTTGACGATGGCGAGCCAGGCGGCTTCATCATCCGTTGGACGACGGATGGTGGCGACGGATTCGAGAGTGCGGGTTTCGCTCATGATAATTTTCTAGATGTTTTGGGCTGTGGCCTGAAGCGCGCGATACTCGGCAATAATGCATTTCAATGCCGCCACGGACGCTTTGACTTGCAGGTGGACGGGGGCGGCTTGCGGAGTTTCAAAGGTAATGTCGAACGGTGCCTGCCGGGCTTCGGTAGGCGCTGACAGCACGCCGCGATATCCTTGCTGGACCAATCCGCGATTGGCAGGAAACCCGTCAATGATCCGCTGTTCATTGCGCGGCAGGATTTTTTCCGCGGCCCAGAGCGCTGGCAGGAGGAGCTCCATGCTGATATCGGGACCTTGGATGAACCCATACAATCCGGTCGTGGTGTCATCGCTGTGCAATGAAATCAATCCGTTGAACTGGTGCCGCCATAATTCATCCTCGAGATACAGCACTTCCGGCTCGGCGGACGATTGCCAGAACTCGCGGTTTAAATCCTTGCCTCCACGCGAGTGGCGCGTGTTGTCCTCATAGCCGGTCGGGTTGCACAGCGGATAAGCGTAAATTTGAAAGCCGGACGCCAGCGATGGCTGGCGGACCAGTTCCCGAAAAAATTCTGTCAACGCCAGCGCGCCTTCGGGTTCATCCCCATGAAGGGTGGCGAAGATGGCGAGCCGGATCGGGTCGGTACTCCCCAGTCCCTGCTCGCTGAAGATGAAGCTTGGCAAGGAGTAACGGTCGCCGTGAATTTGGAACGAACCATACCGGCAGACCCGCACAAGCTCCGAGCGGACCGCGAGTTCTTCCAGCGGTGCCAGGAACGCGGCGATGGACCGGCGCGTGGTCGTTACGGATTTGTCGAGGGTCGTGGTCATGGTTCTTCGGGGGTGATGGGTGTTATTTCTGGTAGATCTGGTCGAAGATGCCGCCATCCTCAAAGTGCGTTTTTTGGGCCTTTTGCCAGCCGCCAAAAACCTCATCAATGGTGGCCAGATTCACTTTTTGGAAAACACTCAGGTACTTCGGGTCCACTTTTTCCGACCGGGGCCGGTAATAGTTTTTCGCGGCAATTGTTTGGCCTTCAATCGAATAGAGATACTCGATGTAGGCTTGGGCGACTTTGCGGGTGCCATGGCGATCGGCAAACACGTCCACCACTGCAACCGTTGGTTCGGCCAGGATGCTCACCGTGGGAACCACGATCTCCACCTTGTCTTTGCCGAGTTCATTGAGCGCGAGATAGGCCTCGTTTTCCCATGCCAGCAAGACGTCACCGATGCCGCGTTGGACAAACGTGGTGGTGGAGCCGCGGGCACCGGAGTCGAGCACCGGGACATGTTGATAGAGTTGGGCGACGAAGGCGCGCGCCTTGGCATTGTCGTGGTTCCATTTCTGGAGGGCCCACGCCCAGGCGGCGAGGTAATTCCAGCGAGCCCCGCCGGAAGTCTTCGGATTTGGGGTAATCACGCTGACGCCTTCCTTGATCAGGTCATCCCAGTCTTTCACGCCCTTGGGATTGCCTTTGCGGACCAGAAACACGATCGTCGAAGTGTACGGCGCGCTGTTGTTGGGCAGGCGTTGTTGCCAGTTCTTGGGCAATAATTGAACCTTGTTGGCAATCGCATCCACATCGTACGCCAACGCCAGAGTCACGACATCAGCTTCCAGCCCATCAATGACCGCGCGGGCCTGCTTGCCGGAGCCGCCGTGGGATTGTTCGATCTCGACAACCTCACCGGTTTCTTTCTGCCAATGTTTGGCAAACGCTGTATTGAATTCCTGGTAGAGCTCGCGTGTCGGGTCGTAGGAGACGTTGAGCAGTTTGATCGGTTTCTCGGCGTGCGTCCAGCTGATGGCGGCGAACACGAATGCGAGCAGAGTTAATATAGTGCGTTTTGATTTCATAACGGGTGAATATCTTTCTGGGTTGATGGGGTTGTGGCTAGCTGTTGGTGCAAATAAATAGGTGAGGTGAAGCGGTTGAAATTAGATACGATTCGATTGGTCGTTATTGACGGCATAAAAAAAGATTCTCCAGATCGCCGATGGTTGGCGGCGGTGGATCCATTTACATCTGTTAAATAGTTGCGATTCATATAACACGACTTATATGGTCGTATATTAGGACAAAACTGATTTCTTGTCAACAATTTATTTTTAGATACCGTCGCCTTCGACGAATTCGGGAGAAAAAACCTCGGCTCGGCGAACCGGCTCGCGGGTGTAAACCTCGGCCAGGGTGGCGCGATCCATCACGCCGGCGACATAATTCCGGGCATCAAGAAAAACGCGACGGAAGTGGCAGACAGATTCTTGTGTGCAACGGTTGTAGCCGGTAACCGAGACACAACCGATTGGCGCGAGAATTCCATCAAAATGTCGGACGACCTCGCCCATCGTAATTTTCGAAGGGTCTTTGGCTAGGGCGTAGCCGCCCCGGATGCCAGCCACGCTGCGGACCCATCCCTGCGATTTCAGGTCAAGCATGATGTGTTCGAGGAAGCGTTTCGGAGCGTCATTCCGGCGGGCAAGTTCCCGAATTGGAATAGGCGCACTTTTGTAGTGTTCGACCAACGTGAATAAGGCTCGCAAAGCATAGTCAGTCTTCTTGGAAATTTTCATTTCACAACCACGATAACAAAGGTCGTGATATTCGTCAACCTGTCCGCCAAAGCTGTTTCACGGCAGGAGTGCATCGGGCACATCCGCCATGAATGTAGGGCACGCTATTGCGTGCCGATTTCTCTATCCAACAGACAAAGGACGCGCCCCATTCAAAGGAGAACTAAGTATCTAAATGGACAAAGACAACCAGATCGTTGAAAATCAAGCCGTGGGTCGAATGGGGTAACGCTTTACAATTCACATTTGGCTGGAGGAACGCGCTGTGCGCGATCAAGTTTTGCGCCGAACACCAGACCGGCTCCGCAGGAAGGTAGTCTGTGAATTGTAGATTCTGCTGAAAAACCCGCGGACACACTAAAGCGTGGACACCGAACGCTCGGCTTCTTTGAGATTCCGCGCGTTTGGTGTCCAGCCTTTAGGCTGCGTCGATGGGTAGTCGGGGTTTTTCAGCAGAATAATTGGAAAGCGGTGACCCTCCGCCCCGCCTGGATGACTTTCACCGTGACATCAATCGCTGGATTTAGGAGTATCGCCGCCATGAAAAACAAGGACCAAATCATTCCGACCCCGCTTCCCCGGATTGCGCGTTTTGAAAAACTTGGCTACGGCATGTTTATGCATTGGGGGCTTTATTCACAACTTGGCAAAGGCGAGTGGTTCCGCCTGTTGGGTGCCAAGGATAAATCTGAATACGACCGGCTGATCGATACGTTTACTGCCGAAGATTTTGATGCCCCTGCCTGGGCAAAACTGGCCCGTGAAAGCGGGATGCGTTACATCACGCTCACGACGCGGCACCATGACGGGTTTTCGTTGTATGATACGCGTGGCCTTTCGAAGCATGATGCGCCCCATTCCCCGGCGAAACGCGACCTGATCGCCGAATTTGTCGCCGCCTGCCGGGACGAGAAGATCGTGCCGTTTTTCTATCACACCACGTTGGATTGGCGCTGGAACTCCGACCATTGTACGCCTGCGGAATTCGACAAATATCTTGGCTATCTGAATGATTCCGTGGAAGTGCTCTGTTCCCATTATGGCCCGATTGGCGGTCTCTGGTTTGATGGCAACTGGTCCCGGCAAGGGGATTGGAAGGAAAATAAATTGTATGCCACCATTCGCAAGCATCAGCCGGAGGCCATGATCATCAATAACACCGGTCTGGGTGCGGGTGGCAAGCTGGGACATCCCGAACTCGACAGCACGACCTTTGAACAGGCGATTCCGGTGCTGCCGAATCGTCAGGGATGGCCGAAATATGTGGCGGGCGAAATGTGCCAAACCATGAATTCGCATTGGGGGATGGGTAAAGACGATCTCAGCTTCCTGTCTCCGGGCCAAATTGTTGAGAATTTGTGTCTTTCCCGTAAAGCCGGCGCCAATTATCTCCTGAATGTCGGGCCGACCGCGCAGGGTGGCATACCGGATTATGAAGGGGCGGCGCTGCGCTGTGCGGGCCGGTGGGTGGCAAAGTTTGATGACCTGATCCGCAACGCCAAGCCGCTGCCCTGTGCGTGTAGCGGGCGGGATTACATTTTGAAGCAAGGCAGGCAGCATTATTACGTCGCCTTTGACCTGCACGTATCGGGACATGCCAATGTCACCGTGGCGGGCGGGAAGGGCGGGCCTGGCCCCCGTACGATCGTCGGCTTGCCTGCAAAAATCAAAGCGGCACACTGGCTTGATAATGGCGAAAAGCTCACCGTTGCCCAAAATACGAAAACCGGTGATGCGCTGATTAACCTGACCGGATATCCCTATGGGACGAATCTCGTCGTGCGGGTAGCTGAACTTGATGGCTGAACATTGCTTGTTTATCTCAATGGGGTAACACGGGTCACCATCGGGTCACGTCTCAACATTCAACAATTGACATTGAGTCAACGTTTGCAACATGAATGTTTGTGTGCGCGGCGCCGAAATACTGAAGAGTTGCGGGCCGCACACATAATTCTGGCGACCAACCAGATTCGCCGTCACCAATCACCGCTCAGCCCGTTTAGAACGGCAACCGTCTTGTCCAACTCGGCTCCGCCGCTCCGGCACTTCGGCTCACCAACCTGGGAATCCTTCTGACTCGGTTCATTCCCACTATGTGACTGCCCAACGGACAGGCGAGACGCCCTGTCCTACTATGGAGGACTGCATCGTTCCGGTGGTGAAGTTATCGCGCGGCCGGCTGCCACCAGGGAACGGCGCAATAGTAGATATAAATTGACCGGCCGATTTTTGCGACGGGAGTTTGCGCCAGGAGCGGTGCGTACACTCGCCGGAGTTGCTCGGGGAAATAAACCCCGCGCAAATCGGTGGCGCTGATCGCGACGTAGCCGGGGAGTTTGGGTTGCTGCCCCGGGTTCATCAACCCGCTTCCAGGCAACAGCGGCCCAGCAATTCCGTAATAGGACGGATCGGCCGTGCCGAAATAACACAAGTTGATCCACGGCACTTGATGATCGTCCATCCAGACTTTTACGCCTTTCAAATCCTGGCCCCAGTCCAGATTGGAATCCACCAGATACTCATCGCCATGCGCCGGCCCGCCCACCGCTGCATTGAAAAATGCGAGTGGGTCAGGATAGGCTTGGGCAAACTCGATGGCGGTCAGCATGCTGACGGCGGCCAAGCCGAGCACGGTTTGGCGTTTTGGGCGACGCAGCAGCCAGGCCAGCGCGACGGCGGCCACCAGCAGGGCAAGCGGGTAGATCGGCAGGATGTGGCGGACGCCAATGTTGAGCCGTTGCGTCATGGCGATGCCGAGGTACAGCAGGGCCGGCAGGATGATAAAGATCGGCGTCTCGAGGAATTTGCGCCAGAGTTTGGCGGTAATGGCCAGGCCGCCGGCCAGCAGCAGTAACACCGCAATGGGCGTCTTAATGGCAAAGGCAACCGGGAAATAATACCACCAGCCGGTCGAGTTGATTACCCCGGCCAGATAGGCGCCCCGCATTTGCGCTTTGATCTGGCTGAGGAGGAACCCTTGCGAGAAGGCGTTGGGGAACAGTCGGTGCGCATCGGCCCAGACGGCCAGCCGGGCGACCAGCGGGACTTGATCGCCGAAGGGGGAGCCGGCCTCGAAGTGAAAGAGCCAGGTGGGATTAGGACCGGGCGCATACTGAAAGCCGTAGGCAGCCCAAATGGCCAGCCAGGACAGGATCGCCAGCCCGAGGATGATCCCGGCCGCCAGCGCGGCTTGCCGGCGGCGCTGGGCGGGATCGGACCGGGCCACGCCGACCCCCAAGAGAAGGATCACGGGAGGCACCAGCAGCACGGCCGTAAATTTGCTGATGATCGCGAGTGCAAAAAAAATGGCCAGCCCGGCGAGGTTCCCCGGGCTCAGACGCCGACTTATACGCCAGAGAAAATAGAGCGTGCCAAAGATAAAGCAGGTACAGCCGAGATCCGTGGTGACCAGCGACGAGTGCGCCATGAGATTCGGTTCACAGGCATACAAGGCCAGGGCGCCAGTAGCCGGCCCGAAGCCGAGCCATTCGTTGGCCCAAGCGAACAGGAGGATTCCCAGCAAGATGCCGAGCAGCACGTTCATGAAGCGGGCCTTGTATAAGAGCGAATCGGCATCGTTTAACTTGTAGAGCGTGGCTTGCGTATATTGGAATTGACCAATCCCCACCCAGTCCGCCGGCGTGGTCTGATCAATGACGGTGGTGTCCACTTTGACATTGGCCAGCACCACCAATGGCAGCGTGTCCCAGAGCCGGAGGAAGGGGGGATGTTCGGGATCGAGCCGGTGGTCGCCCTGCCAGCCGAGATATCCACGGAGGAGGTGCTGCGGCTCGTCCCAGGTCGCGGATTTCTGCGTGTAGCTGCCGACACAGAGTGCGCCATAGACGACGGCAAACGTTAGCAGCACGAGCAGCGATCGTGATCGTGGTGGAGTCATCACTAGAGAATTACCATAATTGATGGTCGACCCAATAGACATGAATTGAATGGCCGAGTTCAGCCACCGGTTTTAAGTCGCGCAGGGGTTGATAGAAGTCCGGCCGCGGTAACCCGGGATTGGCGCCAACGAGATTGTGGACGCTGACGGCGATAAAGCCGGGCACCGTGGGTCGCAGCGCATGCGGTTCGCCAAAGAACGGGGAGCCGGGCAGGTAGATGGCGTGGATGCCGTAGTAGGCGGGATCGGCCATGCCGAAGTAGCTCAGTTGAATGTGGTCGAGGTGGTTGGCGTCGAGCCAGTGTTTCAACGTCTTGAGATCCTGGCCCCAGTCGAGATTGGAATCCGCGAGATATTTGTAGCCTTGGCGGGGGCCGCCGCTGAGCGGGTTGAAGAATGCGAGATAATCGGGATAGGCGAATGCGGTCTCGGCAAATTGGAACAGGCATAATCCACCCAGGAACACCTGGGGGATCCGGCGCCGCAGGCGGATTAGTTCGGCGATGGGATAGGCCGCGGTCATGAGGAGGAACGGATACAACGGCAGGACGTGCCGCAAGCCGATGTTCATGTGCGCCGTCAGTCCCGCCGCCAGTCCGGCGAGCAACGGCAGCAGAATAAACAAGCCGCGCGTGAGCAATTGGCCAGTGGCGCGACCGGCAAGGCAGCTGCCGGTGACTGCGAGGAATAAGAGCATGATCGGAGTCTTGATCAGGATGGCGAATGGGAAATAATACCACCAGCCGGTCCCGCTGGTTTTGCCAAGCAGATAGGAGGGCCAGGTCTGATCGTGCGCCTGTTCGAGAGCCAACCCTTGGGTGCAGGCGTTGGGAAGCAAGCGGTGCGCGTCAATCCAGCGCAGAGCGGCTGTCCAATGGGAGGCGCCGGCACGCAGGGAAGTCGAATCGGTAAACTGAAACAGTTCGCGGCTGTCGGCCTTCGGCTGATACCGGAAATCGTATGCAGCCCAGATTGCGCCATAGGCGAGGATGAGGAGCCCGATCATGATTCCGGTCGCCAACCCGAGTCGCCGCAGTCTTGAAATGCCGCCGGCCAGCCAGGTCTGATTTCGCCACGCACCAAGGCCGAACAACAGCGCCACGAGCGGAACGAGCAGCCAACTGGTAAATTTACTCACCATCGCCAGCGCGAAGAACACAGCGAGCCCCAGTAAGTTGCCGGCAGAAAGCTTTTGTGTCATCCGCCACACAAAGTAAAACGTGCCGAAGATGAGGAAGGCGATCCCGATGTCCATGCTGGCAATCCCGGAATGGGCCAGGATATTCGGCTCGGTGGCGTACAACGCCAAGGTGAGGACGGCGGTGGGCATTCCAAACCAGTCGCGCGCCCAGAAAAAGATCAGACACCCCAATCCCAAACCGAGCAAGACGACCATGAATCGGGCCCGGTCAAGCAACCGGTCCGCGTCATTATCGCGGTACAAAAACTCGAAGGCGAATGCCACGCGATCGTCCTGTTTCCACGCGACGCGATTCGTGTCGAGCTTTACGTCCGGCAGCAGCAGCAGCGGCACGGCGGTCCACAGGCGCAGCAGGGGCAGGTTCTCAGGGTGAATCCGGTAATCGTGCAGGCACAGCATCGTGTAGCCAGCGGTCAGATTGACCGGCTCGTCCGCCGTCGCGGACTTTTGGCGGTAACTCGAAACGCAGAGACCGGTAAATACAACCGCGAATACGCTCAGCACCAGGGCTGTGCGCAGGCGCTCGGATGCCATGGATAGGCCGCTTACAGACCGAGGTTGTCGCCCAGTTTCGTGACGGTACTTTGGTCGACGATGATATCGTGGACGGTCTTGCCGGCCGGGATCATCGGCAGCACGTGTTCGGTGTACGGGACAATCACATCGAGCAGGTACGGTTCGGTGGAGTCGAGCATTCGTTGCAACGCGGCCCGCAGTTCGCTTTTCTTGGTGACCCGCTCCGCCGGGACGTTGAAGCCCTTGCTGATGGCGACGTAGTCGGGATAAACTTTTTGCCGGTTCGCCGGGTCGCCGAGAAACGTGTGGCCGCGGTTGGATTTATAGAACCGGTCTTCCCACTGCACCACCATGCCGAGATACTGATTGTTCAGAATGAGCGCCTTGGCGGCAATGTGTTCAATGTGCGCGGTCGCCAGTTCCTGCACGTTCATCATGAACGAGCCGTCGCCGTCAATATCCACGACCTGCTGGTTGGGGCAGGCGATTTTAGCGCCCAGAGCGGCCGGATAGCCAAAGCCCATGGTGCCGAGTCCCGAAGAGGAAATGAAGTGGCGCGGGTGCTTGGTCTTGTAAAATTGCCCGGCCCACATCTGGTGCAAGCCGACGCCGGTTGTGATAATGGATTCGCCCTGGGTCAGCTCGCTGAGCAGTTCGATGACGTACTGGGGCATGATGATTTCGCTCGTATCGCCATGCTGTAGTTCCTTGAAATACTCGCTCCGCAACACTTCATCGGTGACCCGGTAACTGAACGGGAATTTCTTCTTCCACCCGGCAATCTGGGCGTGCCAGGCCGGCCGCGGCTGACTCTGCACCACGCGGGTGAGTTGCTGGAGCGCGTACTTGATGTCGCTGGTGACCGGCACCGCCGCCACTTTGTTCTTGTTCAGTTCGCTGGGATCCACGTCGATGTGGACGATGGTGCCGTGCTTGCAAAATTCGCTGACCTTGCCCGTCACCCGGTCATCAAACCGCACGCCAAAGGCCAGCAGCAGGTCGGCCTGATCCACGGCGTAGTTGGCCGTGACGGTCCCGTGCATTCCCAGCCAGCGCATCGATAATGGATGCTCGGCCGGGATCGCGCCGATGCCCATGAATGTTGTGGTGACCGGTATGTTGGCTTTTTCGGCAAACGCAATGAGTTCCTGGCTGGCTTCCGCCGAGATAATGCCGCCGCCGCAGTAAATGACGGGCCGTTCGCTCTTCGCGATCAGCTCGGCAATTTGCTGCACCGTTGCGTCGTCAATTTTCAGATTGGGATTGTAGCCGCGCAGGCGGGGCTGGTCCGGAAAAACCGGCACGCAACTGCTTTGCTGGACATCCTTGGGAATATCAATCCAGACCGGGCCGGGCCGGCCCGTGGAAGCGATGTAAAATGCCTCTTGAATGATCCGCGGCAAATCGGCGGTGTCCATCACCAGGTAGCTGTGCTTGACCATCGGCAGCGACATGCCAAAAACGTCGGTTTCCTGGAACGCGCCGCGCCCGATCATCGCCCGCGGCACCTGCCCGGTAATCGCGATCATGGGCACCGAATCCATGTAGGCATCCGCGACACCGGTCACCAAATTGGTCGCGCCGGGCCCGCTGGTGGCAATGGCCACGCCGCATTTACCCGAGGCCCGCGCGTAGCCACCGGCTGCGAAAGCGCCGCCCTGTTCATGGCGGGGCAAAATCGTGCGAATCTTTTTCGAGCGGGTCAGCGCCTGGTGCATTTCCATGCTCGCCCCGCCCGGGTAGGCAAAAACCACGTCGACGCCTTCGCGTTCGAGGCAGTGGACGACGATGTCCGCTCCGCGCATGGTGGTGTTGTCGGCGACGGTCTTCGGGCTCTTGGTGTTCGGTTTTTTGCTCATACTCAGCGGCTAGCTTATACCGGTGATGGGGCTGTGAATCAAGTTCAGTTTGCTTTCCGTGCCGGCAATCATTAGCTTGGCGGCCACATGACCGGCCCCTTCCAAATTACCGCCACTGATCGGACGACTGCCGCCCGGGCGGGCCGGCTCCAGACCGCCCACGGCGTCATCGAAACGCCGATCTTCATGCCGGTGGGCACACAGGGGACGGTGAAATGCATGGCGCCGGACGAGCTCCGGCAACTCGGCGCGCAAATCATCCTGAGCAATACGTATCATTTGCTGACGCGCCCCGGCCTTGATCTCATCCGCCAGGCGGGCGGCCTGCACAAATTCATGAATTGGGATCGGCCGATCCTGACCGACAGCGGTGGGTATCAGGTATTCTCTTTGGCCAAGCTCCGGCGCATCAGCGAGGCGGGTGTGGAGTTTCAATCGCATGTGGACGGCGCCACGCTGTTTCTGGGTCCGGCGGAGGCCATGGAAGCCCAGGCCGTGTTGGGCAGCGATATTGCCATGGCATTTGATGAATGTCCGCCCTGGCCGTGTGACCGAGAATACGCTTGCAGAAGCGTGGCCCTGACTTTACAGTGGGCGGCTCGTTGTCGGGAGGTAGTAGTGGAACGGGCGTCCCGCCCGTTTGACAGCGGCGACGAGCGAACGGGCGGGACGCCCGTTCCACTAAGACAATTGCTCTTTGGCATTGTGCAGGGCAGCATGTTTGCGGATTTGCGGGAGAAATGTGCGCGGGAACTCGTGGCCATGGATTTCCCGGGGTATGCCATTGGGGGAGTTAGTGTTGGCGAACCGGAGCCGGAGATGCTCCAGCAAGTGGATTGCAGTGTGCCGTTCTTGCCGGTGGACAAGCCCCGGTATGTCATGGGAGTGGGGACGCCACCCCAACTGTTGGCCATGGTGGCCCGGGGCATCGACATGTTTGATTGCGTGTTGCCGACGCGGGCCGCGCGGCACGGCAAAGTGTTCACGGCCCACGGTTCGTATTCGATTCGCGCGGCGGGTTGCCGGGCGGATTTCGGTCCGTTGGAGGACGGCTGCGAGTGTTACGCGTGCCGGCAGTTTAGCCGGGCGTATCTCCGGCATTTGATTTGGGCGAATGAGATTTTGGGGTTGCGCTTATTGACGTGGCACAACCTGCACATGTTTTTGAGCCTGATGCAGCGGGCGCGGGCGGCGATTGCCGCCGGGAGTTTTGAAGAATTTCAGCGCGAGTTTGTCGCGCAGTATAACCAAGCTTGTCATTCTGAGCGCAGCGAAGAATCTCTGCTGGATGAGGGAGACCCTTCGACAGGCTCAGGGTGACAAAATAATAATAACGGAGTTTGAAAAGATGACGATGCATAGTTTATTAGCCATGGGCGCGCCGGCGGGGGATACCCAGCAGGATCCGAAGGCGCAGATGATCCAGATGATCGCGATGTTTGCGATTCTGGGTGTGATGTTTTATTTCCTGATGATCCGCCCGCAGTCGAAGCAGCGGAAGGAACAGGCCAACCTGCTCAGCAACATCAAAACCGGCGATAAAGTGCTGATGACCAGCGGGATCTTTGGCATCATCGCCAACGTAAAGGAAAAAAGCTTCGTCGTAAAAATCGCCGACAACGTCAAGGTGGAAGTCCTCAAGAGCGCCGTGACCACGGTCATTCAAAAAGGTGACGACGCCGCTGTCGCCACGAACTAATTCAGGTCGCATTGCCATGAATAAACAGTTTCCCTGGAAGTTTTCACTCATTGCGTTCGTCATTCTTGCCGCGGCCTACTCGTTCTGGCCGCCGCAGGATAAAATCAAGTTGGGCCTCGA
>Ga0209083_1003623_pt1 | contig 12700 bp, 14 predicted proteins | sample AM7aDNAmetaG_FD_184132 | JGI IMG/M metagenome (GOLD analysis project Ga0209083, IMG submission 184132) | Freshwater microbial communities from Finland to study Microbial Dark Matter (Phase II) - AM7a DNA metaG (SPAdes) (version 3) | ecosystem: Environmental > Aquatic > Freshwater > Lake ...
CTAAATTAAAGCGCATGCCTGTGGCCTGCTCGATGGCCGCCATTGGTACTTGATACTTGGGCAGGTCAGCTACTGGCAATGCTGTGTTGGGCATTAACCATGCTTCAACTTTATGGCTGTTCTTTTCAATGATGATCTTGTATAAGCGTGTTGGAATACCTAAACCATTACCAATTACAGGGTGTCCTTGATCGTAAATACCACCGGAAATAATATAGAAATCTGTGTTGGGAGCCATTGCCCATTGACGTTCAAATGTTTCTAACTGTTTCCAGATACCACGGTTGTTATTAGCAACTTGTGGAACCATGTTTGATAGGTTAAAACTTTCACTCATGATCGCATCATTTTGTGTGTTGTTACCTGCAGGAGCCATATGTCCGCGATCGTGTGTTTTACCAACAACGGCATAGTCAGCTAAACTAGCTGAACAGTTAGGTGTAACTGCGGCGTCTGGATGGAAGTTATCTTTACGCTTGGCAGGACCAGTCATTGCGGCCACTGTTAAATGCTCAAATACTGCTACTGGAGCCTTGACACTACAACGATGGATAACCGCATAGTTCATGTGGCAAATCTCTTGATCGCCTGGTTGTGCCGCATACTGTGGTGTACCGTTTACAGTAAACTGTGGGCATTGTTTGTTAATTTGTGCAAACGCAAAAAGTGGTGCGAATAACACTAGAGCTAATAGAATCTTTTTCATTGAAATTCTCCTTTGGTATATTGTGTTGTTACTTACCTCTATCTAGGGTAACCTACAAATCCTGTAACAGGACTACGTGTATCTACGTCTGTGGCTTCTTCGCTGGCCATGGTACCAATTTGAACTGCATCGCTAGCGGGCATGCCCATGGCTCTAAGAGCATCGTGTATGTAATCAATCACGTGTGGGTCATAGCTTACAACAATTTCGTTTTCACCAAATTCAGAAGATTTGCCATCAAATGGCGGAACACCATCTTTACGACGTTGAGCAGCACCCTTGGCGCCAGCAATGGCCACACCAAATCGATACTGTAGATATGGATCTTGATTTTTCAGAGCCGGAATTTTAAATGCACCCGGAAGGGCACGTCCTACATCCTGTGTGATTGAGCCGGTTCGACCTTCTGTGACAAATTCTCTGGCTCTCATCTGCCGTAGCCTTTGAATGCTCGAACAGGACTTGTTTTATGTGTGCCTTCTGGTTCTCGACTACGATGGTCACTGATAACATGATGGTGGTCAGCTCCTAGGGTTTTCATAGCGCCCACAACCATATTATCTTCTTCTTTAGTGTAAGGATGTGCTGTGTTGTATTTTTCAACCCAGCTGTTGGGATCCATTTGATCTTTAGGTATAGCGTTTTTTGTTTTGCCGTCATGCATAGCAAGAGCCATCATCATGCGATTCAAATGATTGGTACGATCATATCCTCCGTTGTCTCGAACACGACGAGCCGTTGGCATCACTGCTTCTTGATCAGGATGTAATTTGCCTTCTTTTTCTTCGGCAATAAACTCCTTAGCTCGCATGCTTAGACTCCAGAAGAGTTAAATACACTGTGTTGTGCTGAACTTTGTGTGCCCAATGCTCGTGCAGTAAATGTAGTGCCTGTTATAATAAGATAATTGCCGGCACCAACATAAATGTCACGCACTGTGCCGTTAGGAACACTAACAGCATTAGCATACAAATTGCCCACAGCGTTAGCTGTGCCTAACGCAGTAGCAAACACTTGATAGGTAACATCAGCACTATTAGAATCTATTTCTGCTTTGTCTGTTGTCCATAGAACATTGCCGGCGGTGTTGATTACTTGAATAGCCATTTTGATTAACCTTTGTATTGTTGCCAGTTTTTAAACAAACTACGCTCAATTTTAACACTTTCTTCCATGCTGGCTTGACGACGCAATTGGCTGGCAACAACAGGAACTGTTGTTTGACCAGTTGACTTAGGACCGTTTAGGCCGCCTGCATAAGTGTTTAACTCAGGATCAGCTTTCAAGGTCTGTTCATCAGTTGGCCAATCCAACTCATTTTCTTCCAACTCCTCGTCGCAACTGTGAGCTTGATGCTCAATACCAGCAGACTTGAGCAACTGTGCCAATGCGTCAGCTTGTTCGCCGTCGGCTGTGACTGTAATGCTCTTGCGTGGCTCACCCTGCTCGTCCTGAGTCATATTAACGGACACGTTCATGCTTTCCATCAATGACTCAACTTCTTGATTGATGCTTTCATAAACACCTTTACCAAACTGCATACCGCCTTTGTTGCTCTTGCCAGCAGGTGTTGCTGTGGCCACAGATCCAGAGGTTGTTTCGTCAACCTTTTTTTCTTTCTTGTCAGCAACAGCTTTTTTCATTGATTCTTTTTTGTTGCCATCGTTATCAAGGTCTAAGAAATCTGGCTTTGCGCCTTCTTCGGTCTTTTTAACTTTCTTAGGCAACTTGCTAATATCCTTGACTTTATCTGCTTGGTTAAACTCTTTAGCAACGCTTTGTTTCATGCCAACCTTTTTAGCAAACTTAGGATTGTGTGCCGCTGCTGCCATCATGTGTGCTTGTGCTTGACTCTTGGAACGTTCCGCAATGCGGATGCCTTCCTCGCCGGTTTCGTGTTCAATGTCACGTTCTTTTTGTGATAGAATATAATCTGTTACACTAGACATCATGCCTTTGATTTGGCCTAACTTTTCAATTATCCAAGTTGGCAGATTGTCGTTGTCGCGCAGATGTGTTTCGAGTTCTCGAGCATGACGCATGACCGTGTGCATGTCGCCTTTGGCCATGTCGCCTTCGGCATCATATTCGTTACGATCCATGCTTTCACTGCTCATGTTTGAAGGACGTGTCATCATGACACCGTCGGTATCTAATGCTTCATCGGCTTTTTCTTTTTTAACACGCTTGCCGTTGACCATTTTGTATTTGTAACTGCCTTTGGTCACATGCTCGTCGCCTTTTGGTTTGGTGCTTTTTGGGCGACCTTTACGCTTTGGCTCGTCACTCTTGACTTCATCATCTTTTTCTACATCATCCTCATGTTTACGAGTATAACGCTTGCTGTAGCCAGTATCCTGGACATCATAACGACTGTGTGTCTCTGCTTCTTTTTCTTTGCGAAGCTGGTCCATGTGCTCTTTGTCAAAGGCTGTACCTTTGCTACGTGGTTCTTTCTTTTCTTCAAGTCCGCTGGTATCTGTAAACTCTTTACCGTCTAATTCAAATTTGCCGCCCTTGGGTGTAGAAGCTAACTTACCTGTGAATGCATTACCTTCATCAGTCATATCTTCTTTGGCCACGTTCTTGGCAAACTGTGCCATGTGACGTAGTTTAGGATTTTTACTGTGTGTGGCTTTTTCAATCTTGGCCTTGGGGATCTTTTCACCTTGAGCTACATGCAGAGCCTTGTGTAGGTCACCCTTGTGAGCAGGATTAACAGCTTTCTGGATCCACTTTTCACTTTCAGCTACCTTAGACTCATGTAGGTCCTGCTTCTCAGACAAGTCTGTCAATCGTTTGTTTAAGTCGTAAAAAAAATTGTTCATTCCGTTATCCTCTTGGGTTTGCACCAGTGGCTGGACGTGGTGGGCGTTTTACTTTAGTCATTGGGCTCTTGACTCCCATTGGTAAATCGTTTGTGGTTTTGGCTGGAGGTGTTGGTCCACCTGCAACAGTAAAGTCACTGCGATATGTATTCTTGAGAACAGCATGTTCGTCGTATGGTGCTGAGTAGTCGGCTTTGAGTTCTTTTTGTTCAGCTGTGTCGGCTGGATAGTCAGTATCAGTCAACAGGTCTTTGTTTTCTGTTTCAACACGTTTGCGTTCTGTATCCAGGCCATTTTCGTGCGGTGTTGTCAACATGATAATACGGTTTGGATCTAAGAATAGGATTTGAGCAATCTGTTTGATCTGTGGCTCAATGGCTGGATAGCGGAATTCTACGTCTATGCTGGTCACTGAGTCGTTGCTGTGCTTGGGAAAGTCAGCGGGTTTTAACTGCACTGGTGTAGTTTTTGCACGGCCAAATTTGACTGGATCAAACTGCTTGAGTTTATCTTCCAGTTGCTTGATAAAGTCTGGAGCAACGTCACCTACAATTTTAATTCTGTAGTTGTATGTGCGCTCAGATTCTGCCAAATATTGTTGAAAATTTTTCATATTTTTATCCCTATATGATATTTATGCTCGGTTACCGTTTTGTGAGCCCATGGTGATCAGGCGTTCTAACAAATCATTACGGCTTAAGACTTGTCCGTGTGCTGTTTCCACTGTTTCTTCGGGTGCATTTTTTTGTCTATCGTGATCCAGCTTTAACTTTTTCATCTGTAGATCCACCATTTTTAATTTCTTGTTTAGTTTGGCTGTTTTGGCTGTGAGTGCATGCCCTAGCATAGTGCTGGCTACTGCAAATATTTCACTGCTGTAACGACTGTCTATCTGCATACCTAGATCCATAAGATCGTCGAATGTTTCAGTAGCTTTGGCAGCCAGATCATCCAGTTCGCGATCGCCGGTTTCTAAATCACGCACGGTAGGCAAAGCTGCATCAATCTTGTCTATGGTATCGTTGATTTCTTTCAAGGCCATCTGGGTAGACGGTATAGAAGCAGGTTCATCCTCTTGAACTTCTTCAGAGGGCGGAAAATCAAACAATTCTTCCAGTTTACGGGTCATACCCTATTTACCGGATTTTTTACCACCTTGATGATAAATTTGATCTTCGTTGATTACCCGAAATATCAGACCGTTTTTTCTAGCCCATAGTGTAGCACTGTGCCATTTGGCATAGTTTACAGCCACTATAGCGCGGTCTCGATCATTCATTTTGCTTTCAATCAGGCTTTGTTTTTTGGGTTTAATTTCAATTAGCTCAGCGATGGTGGTATTGTTACGACCACGGTAGGTTACCAAAAAGTCTGGCACATACATGCTCTGCTTGCCAGTGATGGGATTACGATAAGGTATTGAAAGACTTTCACTGGCCCATTGTAGCACATTGTCGTTTGAGTCCAAGAACATCATGAATGTGAGTTCCCACCCGCTACGATAACGAGGTTGACCTTTGCCTACATACTTGGCAGGATTTCGTACTGTGTAAATGCCTTGGCGAAAGTTGGCCATGGTCAGGCCCTTACGTTTCTGGCTGTATATTGGTTAGGGGTAGTTGGCAACAATACTCCCAACAAGGTACTAGGACTACGGACCAGATTAAGGTAGTAAGCCATCATGACAGTCACTTGCGGTGCACTACTAGCATTTTGTTGAAGTGTCTGTAACAAAGACATGGCACTGGTATTGGTAGCGTCGGCAATCCTAAACAAAGAAGCGGTCATATTCTCTGCGGCTTCTTGTGTGGTAAAAACACTTTTGAAATAACTTAATACCGCATCATATTCTTGTGCCGGGATATTGGCATCATATTTGTAGAATTGATCAAAAACTCTTACAGTCTGATCAATTGAGTAGTTGATAGCATTAACCGTAGACATAGTTAGTAATTAGTTAAATTGATATTAGGGGTTGGAATAAACAATCCACTACTACCGTATTGGCCTGTGGGTGAAGCATTGTAACTTGGACCATTTGTTGGCACTCCGGCTGCCCGTATTGCTCCAGGCAAACTACCACGCACAGCATTGTTTACTGCTTGTGTAACATCGGCCTTGAGTGTGGTAGCTATACTGGGGCCACTTTTCCAAGTGTTGTATGTTGCAGCAGCTGTTTGTGCTGCTCCAATTAAACTGAGTGGGTTTCCACTTTCTAAATCTGTAACAATGCCGATACCGGCATCAAGTAGACCACCCTGACCCAATACAGTATGTGTGCTGCCAGGTCTGGCCAATGCACTTGGCACCGTATCGTAATAGCTTGGGTCTGCAAAACCCAATGCATTGGTATCGGGTCTAACTCCACCAATGGCTCCTTCAAGATACTTAACTGTTTCATATCGCACAGTCATGCGATTGTTCATGATGCCGTTACCTTGACTGTAGTCATAGGTATCGTGAGCCCAGTCGGTGATCATAGGATTGATCAAGATATACTCAGCAAACTTGTGTTGACTCATACCGTAAATGCGTATATCTTTAAAAAATGGTGGTTTGCTAGATCCAGGAGGCAAACCGTCGTTGTTGGCTTCGCCAATATAGCCCCAATCGTTTACAAATCTTTGAGGACTATAAGTATCTCGGTTGTTGTAACTAAATCCAGCTGGCGTTTGATTCAGTGGATTTGGAATACCATTTACGTTGGTTATGTTATCGTATTTGTTGCTGGGATCTTTGTAGTAGTATTTGAAATAGTTATACCACATGGTGCGAATTAAATCGCCGCCATCATCGTGGAATTCTATCTGCACTGGATTGTAATCAATCTTGGTTTGAACCAACCGCTTACGATTGTATTGATTCATAGTATCTACACTGATAGTGTAGTTGGGCAACTGAATAGTCTTGACCATGAGGCCAATTGTTGCTTCATCGTTACTAGGAAAGGCGCTGGCCAGGGCTGGAATTTGATCTACATTTAAATTAAAGTAGACATGAAACAGAAACTTCTGACGAGGTGTCTGTTCGTATCCGTTGGTTAAGAAAGTCTTGGAAGCATGAGCATAATCTTTAAGCCCATCAAATCCAGCGAATGCCTGTAAAAAGTCCTGCCCCCAGGCCATGGTCTATTAAGCCGCTGTTGCTGTGCCGGCTACACCGGTGACCACGTCACCTACGGTACGGGCAATAGTATTGCCTACACCTTCGCCGTTTACTTGGTTAGCATTATCAAATGTGATGGCCATGGTAATTGTTGCAGCTTCGCTGGTGCCATAGTTCATGTCGTTGTAGTTTACCGATTTGAGATAGCAACCATACAATTCCCATGTTTCCAATGCAACAGGAGTAGAAGTTCCGTTGCCACCGTCTAACACTTCAAACACTGTAAGAAACTTGTAGTCAATACCAGAACTAGCACTGGCCATTTCCATAAAGTCTAACTGCTTCTGTAACTGTTCGCCAACCAATTTGGAAACATTACCGGCGGCGTCATCACGAATGTTGCAAGTGATGTCTGCCCAGCTGTATTTTCCAGCCAATTTGATTGTGCTGTTGTAGATAGGTACCGCAATTTCAGCAAATTCAACACTAGGTCTTGTAAAGTCAACTACTTGTTTGGTCAACTCTGTTGTGGGTTGTGACACGCCAAAATTCTGAAAAGTAACGCGAAAGCGATACTTGAGTTTGGGCATTAACAAGCCCTGGCTTGGCGTGCTTTGGTCGCTAGCCAGTGGAACTGTCATTCTGCTGAGTGATGAAACTGCCATGGTATTATCTCCTATATACTTTATTTATGGTCATATTGGCCATGACGTTAGCTGGCTGTAGCTACTGTGGTCAAGGTGTGAGCAATCGCTCCAGTGTTCTCAATCCGTAATGGAATGTAGATAAACTCAACTGCCTTAACTGGCTCAATTGCAATGTCAACATACAATTCATTAGCATCAATGGTTGCCGGTGAGTTATTGCTCAAATCGCAAACTACCAAGTAGTCGTAGATCCCACGTTTTGCTACCAAATCGAGCATCAAGCTGGTGCAAGAGTTAGTGATGCTGTTACGTGTGATCTGATCGTTTGGCTCAAACAGGTATTGATTACCAATCTGTGTCAATCTAGCACGCAAGTAAGCCACTAAACGTGCCACGTTGATACGATTCATTGCAGTTGTTGAACTTGTAGCTGTTTTGTTACCAAAGTTGGTAATACCAATTCCAGGAATAAAGGTAATTGGGTTGATATTCAATTGATACAGGACATCACGGATTGTCTGGCTAATGCCAAGTGTAACAAATGCGCCTGTTGTGGCATTGATATAGCCCAATAATGCAGCATTATCAATCACACCGCGCAGAGTTCCAGCTGGAGCCAACCATGGATAAGATACTTCATCGCTACGGATAATTGTTCTAATCATCATGTGGCTCGGTGCTGTTACCACTGGGCTACCGCTCAAGTCAGAAGTCTGGCAACTTGGATAGAACACACCAAGGTATGTATCGTTAGATCCTAGACCGTCACCGGTTGGTAGGCCGAGACCTGCAGCATTGGTCTGCCATGTTGTGAGTTCTGTGCTGGTTGGTCCCAAACGCATCGGGGTATCACCAATAATGAACGCTGTGTTCTTGCGATCGTTATTGAGTTCAACCATGTTAGGAATTAATTCAGGATATGCTGGGCAAGCAATCAAGTTGAATGTGCGTTGTTCTTCACGTGCCTGAATGCTGGAATCAATACCGCTCTTGAATGCTGCTACAATAATAGCACGTTGAGCTTGGCGACCCATATAAGGTGCGCCCGAAGTCTTGTTGCCACTGGCGTTTACCCAGGTGTTGGTCATGATATCAGCCCAATACATAGTGTCACTAGGATCAGTGCCAACAGGTGGAGCCGATAATGCAACATAAATTATACCATTGTAATTTACAAAGCTGTTAAACTCATACTGTGTGGTACTGCTGTATATGTCCACATTGAACGCAGTGGTGTTGAAGTAGTCGGCTTCAAATTTCTTAACATTAAATCCGCTACGGCGTGTGTTCCACAACAAGGTTCCTTGAGCATACAGCGCAGGATTTGGTGCATCAATGTCCAAATAGTTGCTGGTCAAGTAGGTGGAACTGTTGATTGGTGGAATTGCATCAGTGATAGGATTTGTAGTGCCGTTGTAACTCCAACGAGCATCGGCAAACAAGATACCGTTTTGTGTAGTAGAATCTGTGTTGTTGATCTGGACCCACTGATCGGCACCTTGAACATTGCTCCAACGATACAGCATAGGATAGTTTTCCAAATCGCTGGTATCAACCCATAAGTCACCGTAAACCAATGGGCTTTGTGCTGTATTGGTCTGTGTTGTTGGCGCTGTGGTAGCAAATATAGGACCTGTAGAATTAGTTGTTTGCAAATCGTCGCCGCGAACATCATTGGCTACAGTTTGATAACCACACCATGCACCATTGTTTTGGATCATGATATCAGCTTGTGTAGTAGCTGAATAATACCAGTAAGTTCCTGTTTGGGGATCTTGATCTGGAGCAACCGAGCTGGCGCTGTAGGTAAATGTTGGATTGCCTACCCAGTAGCTAAGAATTAATGATGATCCAGAACCTGCACGGCAGAATGTTGTGCTGGTAGTGAATCCCGCTGTGGTTAGCGGAGTGCCTGTACCGGGAGTCAGAACAATATCGCCACCCGAGGTGTGTGTAAACACAATAGCACCCGAGCTATTAACTGTAGCGTTGACATAAGATGCAAATGTGCTTGAACCAACTGCTGCACTGACCGCAGTAATAAAGTCAGCCACAGTTGTTCCAGTCAAGGTAACTGTAACAGGAGATGCCAAAGTGGCTTGTCCAGGAACAGTTGCAGCAATAGTAAATGTGTTGCCGCTGGTAAATGCTCCAGGAGTGCTGGTATTGCCAGTTACGATTGTTTGACCGGCTGCATAACGTTCAAAAAGTTCAATACCAAACGTAGCTGGGCTATTAAAACCAGGATTAGTGATACCGATGGTAGTTCCTGGAACAATATTGAAACCACCACCACTTGGATCTAAGGTATAGATTGCCGAGGCATCGTTTGAATACAGGTTGCAAGTCTGTTGCACCCAAGTTCCTAGAGTTACATTGTATTTTTGCATAGACAAGTTGGCACCAAGATTTACATTGTTGGTGCGTTGCCATACCGAACCTGTTGGCTCTGGCATATCGTCGGTGCTTCTCCAGCGTGGTGCTGAGTAGTTAGGAGCTGCTAGGAACGTAGGAACATAGTAAGTGGTCGCTGTAATTCCTAGATCGCTCAATACTGTTCCGGATCCAGCGGCAATAACAATTTCACCTGCATCGCTGTTGGCCATGCTATTGCCAAAAATTTGTAGTTTACCATCAACATGACCAGAATAAACACCAGTAATGTTAGCACTGTTGATAGCATCGCTGACACCTTGAACAGTGTTGTTGGTGCTGGCAGGAACAGTAATTGTAATTCCATTAACTGTAAATGTGTTGCCAGCTGTTAAGGATGTTGGTGCCAAGGTTCCTTGAACTGTGGCCCAACTGGTTTGCCAGTCGTCGCTGCCAATCAACTGCCAGGTGTTATATAAATCTAACAGGTAACTGGATGATGTCTGTGAAGTGGTTGGACCGCCACGTTTAAAGTAACCTGGATTGTTTACATTGGTAGAAGTAATGGCATAATCGCCAATGCTACCAACACTTTGTGAAGGCACTGTGGACGAGGATTCTAGTTGTGTAGAGTCGGTAATAATCATTGGAATCTGTTGGGTAAATGCACCAGTTGTAATATTCCATTGATAGATGCCCCATAAGCTGGTAGCAGTATTCAACCAGTAAGTTCCATTGGGTGGTGTGCCTGTAGGACGAATTAAACTGGCTGTAAGGGCCGCCAAGTCAACGTCAACACGCTGAATATAAGCACGGTTGGTAATACCCAAGGCGCTGTAAGCTGCCAATAAACCGTATTCGTTTAGCTCGTAACCATTGATTGGTGTTCCGGCTGTGGTCTTGTAAAAAAATGGCACGCCATAAGTGGTTGACAAATCTCGCTGACTTGTAATCAATGTAACCTGATTGGCATTGGCCGCTAGGGTTCCGGCAGCAACACCTGTGCCTGTTCCAGAAACTTTGTTCTGTGCCGTTGCAATCAAAATGTAAGGTACCGAGTTGGTAGCAGCAGGAATGTATTGACTTTGATCAATAACTGTGACTTGAACGCCAGGTGATAATAGTGCCATAGGTAAAATCCTTTTTTCTAGTTACAGATATTTATTAGAAAAGGCAAAAAGAACCTCGTAATAGAGACCTTTGGCAAAGGTTTTCACTATAAATACAGCATGATTCGCCCTATTTGTCCTGCTTGCAAGCAAAGGCCACGTGCTGTAAACTACTATAAGGACGGGCTGGTTCATTATCGAGCCAAATGCAGTTATTGTATTTTTAAGAATAGGTCAATTAAGCCACCCGAGCCCAGATGGAGGGCAGCTGGCTATAAGAAAAAGCTGGCCTGTGATCGTTGTGGATTTAGATCAAGATATGCTAGTCAGTTGCTGGTATACCATGTAGATGGCAATCAGCACAATACCACTTTACGCAACTTGACTACAGTTTGTTTGAACTGTATAGAGGAAATTAAACGCCTTGATCGTCCTTGGAAACCTGGAGATTTAGAACCAGATCTTTGACCTGAGCAAACAGTGGATCAAGCCCATCAGCATTGTTATCAATTACCGCATCAAATTGGGTTCCAATCCAAGCTGTTTCAGAAGGATGAATGCCCAGTTGTTTCAACAACTCTTGATCGGGCACAATACCAGCATTGGCACCCAAAGCAGTATCATACCAATCGGGTTCTGGGCCACGGACAACACGGATAACAGTGCCGCCTGCATCCTTGACTGCTCGAATTTCGTTAGGAAACCGCACATCTGTAATAACAATATCATTGTGTGCTTTGTTTAATTTGTTTTCTAAGCTGGCAATCCAAGTGTCGTCGTGCCAACTTCGTCGTGCCACTTCAGTGCCCCACTTTTGTAGTACCAAGCGAGGAGTTAAGTCGGGCATGCCTAACCGCTGGGCCCACCATGGATCCACCTGCTCACGCCAGACTCTGGATTCGGTTGTGCGGCCTTCTAGCAGTTCTCGGTCCCATCCAAACACAGCGGCCACGGCATCTTTCAAAGTAGCCGCAAAGCTGTCGCGTTTGAATCCGTAAATGTTTTGTAGATAGTCTGCAATAGTATCTTTACCTGAACCTTGAAATCCACAAATGCCAATGATCATCTTATTTCCTTTACATTCAGGTGTCGTAAGGTGGCCTGTAGCATGTCAATCTGACGACGGCAATCTTCCAAGGCATGATGACTAGTTGGAGGTTTGGGCAGTTCGGGCCACAGGCTGTAGATAGTTCTAGCATCACGTACCTTGTAGTATTGCCAAGGCAGGCTCTTGCCGTAGCTCTTGTAGGCATGCTCCAGTATGTTCATGTCGTAGGTGGGTCCATTGGCCCAGATCAAATTGTGTTGCCAGGCCAACTTATATAGACTGTCTAATGCCACATCCAGATCCACACGTCCTTCTTCCATGAAAGCTTCAGCCTGTGCTTTGGGTTGAGTTGCCCACCAGTCTATAGTGTCCTGTTGTATGTTACGGTTGGGTTGACTTTCCAAGGTGATTCGAGCATAATATTGACGACTATAATAGCCTGTGCCAAATGGATCAAAACTCTGAGCCGCAATGGTCAAAATGGTCGCATCTGGACCAGTACCTAACCCTTCTATATCTATCATTAATGAGCTCATGCTGACAGTATAGCATGATTTTTGATTTGAGTCTAGGAGTTGTTAACCAATAACAAATGAATACGGTTGACTACCGTCTACATAACGTTTGAGATCGTCAACCAATTGATCCATTTGTGCTTGACTTTCGGCCTTCATGGCTGTGCCGTTTAAGGTGCCGCCACCTTGTGGTCCGGCAATGGTACCAAACTTTTCACGTGCTTCACCAATGATGTGTTTGCAAGCAGCCGTGCAATAATCACGGATCCATTGTTGAATTTGAAAGTCACTCAAAAGGTTAAATTCAGGTTTCAAGTTGTAAGTCCATAACAGTACCGATTCACCTGTGCCTTTGGGATCGCGGATCAA
>Ga0209083_1003625_pt1 | contig 12698 bp, 13 predicted proteins | sample AM7aDNAmetaG_FD_184132 | JGI IMG/M metagenome (GOLD analysis project Ga0209083, IMG submission 184132) | Freshwater microbial communities from Finland to study Microbial Dark Matter (Phase II) - AM7a DNA metaG (SPAdes) (version 3) | ecosystem: Environmental > Aquatic > Freshwater > Lake ...
TATGATCATTATCATCCATTTTTCTTTGATATTCAACAATCTCTAATTCTTTTTTGTGTGAATCTTTTTCGAATTTGGATTTGTTTTCAACATCATCGTTGAATTTACGATAATCAAATTCAGATGGTAATCCATCAATGATTTCTTTCCATTCTTTTATGATTACTTCATTTTCGGATGTCTTTCTTTTGTAAGTTTCTATATCATACGTTGCTTGTTCAAGATTCAAGTTCATAATATCATCATCAATCTTATGAACCTTCAATGTCAATTTTTCTTGAATGGATAAACTTTTTCCAATCTTATCATCAGTATCAGAAATATTATCATTAATAATATTTTCTTTTTCTATAAATTCATCTATCTTTTTTTGACTATCAATTATTGTATTATCAATATCAACAGTATCTAAAACAATCTTTTCAAAATTTTGTTCTTTTCTCCATATTTTGAACTCTTCTAATTTATTATCAAATATTTCATATCCAGCATCTTTAATAATACTGTCGATAAATTCAGATCTAATCATAGATAACATCTGAGACAAATTATCTGAATTTATTAAAGCTAGCCTAATAAAATCAGAAAAATCACCTAAAACATCACTTATCATCTGTTGAGTTTTAATGCCAGTTTCATCAGTCATTTCATTATCATCGTTCATTTCAGTTCCATAAAAATACTTGACATTAGTTGAAACACCGGTAACATCACCAGAAGAATTAACTTTTCTTTCTGTTTTTCTATAAATCAAATATTTATCTCCATTGATATCCAATACTGCACCACCATCACAATAATTAAGATTTCTCTTATTATTAATATAACGGTTATCACCATGTTTTGGTTTTTTGCCCATTGTCGCAATAGTTTTACCGTATAAAATATAACTAATTGCATCTAATACAGTACTTTTTCCGTACTGATTTATACCGTTTATTTGGATAATTCCATCTATTTTTAAATCCAAATCATTGTTATCACCATAAGATTTAAAATTATTAAACCATAATTTATCAATATCCCAAATTTTATTTACAATTTCTGATCTATCTAATCTTGAATCGATGATGTCATCCAATTTTATAATTTCTTCTATAAAATCATCATCATATTTATTGTTTTTCAAATATTCTCTTATAACACTTTGTTGGACCGCTCTGTCGTTAATATTGATAACTTCAGATATCATTTTAGAGTCCTCTATCTTTGTATGATAAGGAAATTTTTGGAAACGAACATCATCCACACCATATTTATCTTTCAGGTGTCTTTTTATTTTTAATTCATTTTCTTTTGTTACGTTTGATTTGTGGTCACTCCAAACAACTCTGAATTTATTATGTTTAACCACAAACGGAGATGACATGTTCAAGTTGTCATAATCTGGGTTGGACAATCTGAAATTGACCAAAGCGTAATCATTTGGAATTTCTACAAATCTATGATGAATAGTTTTACCATCTATTTCCCAAACAACAACACCATGTCCTGCTTCTTTTTCCCCAAATGTCTGCTGTATTAAAGAACCAGAATAAATTTTGTTCGGAGCAAGTATTTGATATGATTTATGAATATCACCAAACATTGAGATATTTCCAGCGAAGTCTGTTATTTTTCTATAATTTGATTTTTCAAAAACATATCCAATATCATTCTGACAACCGTTAATCGGATCGTGGAATAAATCAATATATAGTTTGTTTTTATCCTTAGTATGCGGAATATCTTTCCAAGGATTGGTTGTTTTATCAGAGTGAAACCAGTTAACCCAATTAATAGGAAATAATTCATCATCAAAGAATCCGGATTTTTCCAAATACTTCACTTTTTTATTGTCAATCAATTTGACAATGGTTTCAACCGAATTGACTCTTTTTAGATTTTTTTTACGGAGGTCGTGATTTCCAACAGTCACTATGACTTCATCACAATAGATAGAAAGGTTATTTAAGAAGTTCCCAGCGAAGATCTTGCTTTCGTTGGATGTTTCTATAAACATATCAAACAAATCGCCTACAATACAAACAATTTGTGGTTTCTCTTTCTTTAATAAGGTATATAATTTTTCAAAAACTTGTTCGTATTCTTCAAATCTTGTGTTATTATAGATGTGAATATCTGCGGTGTGAATAATTTTTATTGGTGTCATTCATAGGCAATTATTTTTTAGAATTATAATCATTATAATCACCTGTTTGAATTTTGTTTAATAAAAAAAGGTAAAACAAAAAGATTAACATTTATTATAATAAAATATTTAATGAAAAATAACGAAAAGAAAATATTTAATGGGTATAGGTGGGTTTATAGAATGGGTCCACTATTATCTGATATAAAAAAATGGAATTATGGTGATCTAATCCAATATAGAGATAATTATAACATTTTAGAGGAAAAGGTATGTTATTTAGAAGATGTTAAATCGGAAATTCAAAGAAGGAAAGAAGAATGTAAAAGATTTCCTATTTCAAAAAAATTAAGATATGAGATAATGGAAAGAGATAATTGGACTTGTCAATTGTGTCTCCATAGAAATTATCCATTAGAAATAGATCATATTTTACCAATTAAAAAAGGTGAAATATATGATTATGATGTAAATGATCCGAATAATTATTGGACTTTATGTTCGATGTGTAATCAAGGAAAAGGGGCAAAATGATTTAAAATTTAAAATTCTTCTTCATAATCATATTCAAATAATAGTTTTATTCTAGATAGTTGTATTTTTTCCATTATATAATAACCTCCAAAATCTACCTCAGGATCAATATATATTTTTATGTTTAATCCTTTAAGATTAATTTTCAATACTTCTTCTCCATATCCATTTATTTGAAATGTTTCTAATAAGCTTTTAGCTTGTTTTAAATTACAAAGATAAATTCTTTTTGGATGATATGATTTTTTACATTCATTATTTGGTAATAAACCTTTTTCCAATATACTTTTAATATTACTAAAATTTGTAATATGATAAAGAGTTTGTATTTTTTTATTCGTCAATTTACTATAAAATGGTAATATTCTGGCGAAAATAATTTCTTTACAATCTAAATATTTCTTACTATAAATCAATTCTGTATCATCACCACAAAATTTGGGAATTTTCATTTTGCTATTTTCTCCAACATAAAGACATGATATGAACCATCCGGTTGATGATAGAATTTTATTTATATATCTTATGTTTAAGAAATTTTTATCATTACCTATAATAAATTTATCAACATATTCCTCTTCAATTTCTATGTTGTTTTTTTGAAAAATTTGTGATAATTCAAATTGAGATATAGATTTTTCTATCATTTTAAATTTTGATTAAATTATTTTCCAAATATTTCCAAAATTCATCATGTTGTTCCATATTAATTTCTTCTGCGTCCTTTGTTATAAAAACAAACCAAAATTGACAAATATCACCATACACTTCTTCTTTTGTGACACATTCCAAATGACTAAGGTTTGGATTATTCAAATCTTTTAAAAATTCTGGATGTTCTTTGTAAAATTCTGGATCACGTGTTCCTGAATTATCCGTCCAACGAATATCAACTTTATCACCAAATTTACTTTCTAATTTATCTATCAACTTATACAATCTTTTTTCAATATTTTTTTTATATGCAAGGAATAAATAACTTGTATAATTTTCTTTGTCGATATATTCTGGTTTTCTTGAAAGGGTTGTTTGGATGTTTTGATTTTTATTGATACTGGTTAAAATAGGTAACAAACCATTATCTAAATCCCAAATTTCATCCTTGCAATTTATACATTTTTGTAATTCTTTCTGATAATAAATTTTCCGTTCTAACGTGAGATATTTCATTTTTAATTTTTTTAAAAATTATTAGGTGGATGGTGTTTCCATCCACCTTTTTTTATTTGTTTATTCTATTTTTTTAAGAATGAGATCACAAAAATCTACAACTGCTGGATTATTGTTGTTGATATTGTATTTGCTACAAATTGAACCATAAATTGTAAGAATATCAATTTTATTAATTTTATTATCGATATTTTTAATATCATTTTTAACATCTTCTTCGATAGTTGGTGATTTAGGTAATTTGGGTTTAGTTTCAGAAAATCTAGTTTCTTTATTTTCGTACTCAATTTCGTTAGCAGTTTTTCTGATAAGCTTGGCTGTTTCCATCGAAATAGGTTTGTTGTTTGTGTAAGAGTACTTATTCCCAATTTTTTCGATAAGTTTCAATTTGAGCATTGCTGTTCCATATCTCATACCAAGATGAAATTCAGTTAATACATTATTTGTATTGGTGATTTCACCATCATTAATTTTATTCATAACGTTAATGAGACATTTTTCTACTTCTTTTGATGTTCTCTTTTTCATACTTTTTTTGTTTTTAATTATATTCATTATTTGTTCATATGTTAATTTATTTTTTCTAATTTCATTTATTTTGTTTCGATCTATTTTAGAACCTTTACTCGCCATTTCTTTTGTATAATTCTCTATTCCTAATGATTTGAACTTTAAAATTGTCATTTCAAACCTACCACTACTAGATGGATAACATAAAAAATCATCAAATGTATAATTTGTTAGGATTTCATTGATAGCATAAATAGATGGATCATCCATGTCTTTAGTTATTCTTCTAATTTTATCAGCATATTCACCTTTATTTCTAATTTTTCCAGTTTTTAATGTTATGATTAAATTCTTAGTCATTGGTATTTCAGATCTATTATTATTAATTTTAGATAAACTAATCGCCATAGATCTTGAAAAATAACCCATAGAATCAAAAAATATATAATCAAAATATTCATCATATACAGTGATAATTTCTTTCCAATAATTGTGTGTTTTCCAAAATTCAACATCCCTCCATTCGAAATTTGGATCATAATTTTTATATTTTCTTTTTAATATACTTTTCATGTAACAATCAAAAATATAACGTTTATGATTTAAATCAATTTTGTTGAAAGGAAGATTCTGAATAATTTCTAAAAAAACATTACAATCACCAAGATAATTATAAGTAGGAAGATTGTTTTTTAAATATTTATTGTAAACCACTTTACTTTTTTCAATATTGAATATTTGAGCTGTTGGATTTTGTTTTAATATATGTTTAACACACAATCCTTTTTCTGCACCAAAAGTTAAAACGATTGGGTTGTTTATATTATCAATACCATCAAAAGCACTTTCTCTAGCTTTTTGTTTATCTGGATTATCATAGTTTACAACAACTTCAGATAATTCGATTTCTTCCTTAGTCGCGTATTTTCTCCACTTAACCCAATATTTTCCATCATCTTTTTTAAAGTAAATAAAATTTTCATTGAAATCTTCATCATTCAACCAATGATTTTTTTGACCAAGAGTACTACCATCTACACTTTTAATTGAAGGATGTTCACCATTTTCTCTTATAGATGTTTCTGCAATTCTTCTAACAAGTACATCTTTTCTTTTTTCTTTTTCATCTTTCATTACGATGTACAAAGATTCTTTATCTGTAATTTTATCTGTAATTATTCCACACATATTATTATCTTAAATTGTTTGAAGTGTTTCGTTTGTTTCAATTACAAAATTACAAATTATTTACTTATTAAAAAAATTACACCATCAAAAATATTTTTGTAACTAATTTAACAAGTGATACATATGAAACAAGTGATACATATGAAACAAGTGATACATATGAAACAAGTGATACATATGAAACAAGTGATACATATGAATTCATATCACTTGTTTCATATTACCCTAGAATGATCTTTTTTTCCCTTTGAAATTCATTATCAGTTAAAATGCCATCAAATTTTAATTTAGCCAGTCTTTCTAAGTAGTCAAGTCTTTCAGAAACATTTTTTTGAATAATTTCTAATTCGTTATTTTTTGTTAAATTAACATTAATTTTGTTGTCTGATTTTGCTTCCCAATCTACATTTCCATTTGATCTTCTTCCAAGAATAATAGATGATGATTGACTTTTACTATTAAAAGTGTAATCTTGATCAAAACGATAACAATTTCCAATATCAACTAATACACCACTATTTATTAACTCATTTCTCTTTCTATGATTTGGAAATGTATCTGAAACATCTTTCACAGCAGTTGAACCTTTCAAAACAGTAATACCTTTTTCAGATATTGCATTTACATCCTTCTTATCGATGTATAATCTATTGATTCCTTGTTTTTTTCTATTTTGAGATGGTATAACATAATTAGTTCTTATATGTTTGTTATAATTAAATCTCAATTTAGATGCATCTTCTAATGTTATATCTTTATTCCAAATAAATTTAAATCTTTTTGGATGTGTATTTGGTTCCTCAATAATATAACCCATATCCTTTAAAGTACGAACCATGTTTTCTTTTAGTCCATTTTTTTCAACAGCCCCTTTCATCCAAATATTATTGGATATATCTTTTAAATCAATTAAAAGATCAAAACATCTTTCAACAACTGGTTTTTTCATAATTTGCCCTTTCTATTTTTCTTATTTATAGAATTAAAAAAACAAAAAGTTTGAGAAAGTTTTAAGTTCTTTTAAGTTCTTTTAAGATACAATTTAAAATTTTTTGCTGGGTTGAATAAAAAACCCGGTACCTTTATGATACCGGGTTTTTAAAATTTCAACCAATACTATTAAACCAAGACTAATCTTTCAAATCATCAATAACTTCATCCAGCCATTCTTCCTGTTTCAGATTAGCTATTCTTTCATCCTCATATTGAGATTCCACTTTTTCAATGTAAGAACCAATTTTGGGTGATTTTTTCTTGATTTCGTTCAATCCTTCCGGACCTGTCATAATCTGTAATCCGTTTGCGTCATCTGTGAGAACAATATCCTCAGATGGATTAAAACCGTAATCTCTCATTTCAGCCACCAGATTAACAAAATATTCCTTGTTATCTTCGTTTTCGTGAATGATGGTTGGTACGATAATCCAAGCGTAAGGTTTCATGAATTCAGTGAGGTCATTTGGTTTCAGTTCACCACTTTCTAATCTCTCCCTATCCATGTAATCCAGACGAGCAGCTCTCCCATAAGTTTGTAAGAATTTAGCCTTTCCGAGTGAACGGAAAGGTAGAATACCAGTAAAACCCGACACATCTATGCCCTCTGAAAGCACATCAAAATGCAAGACAATCAATCTTTTACCACGATTTCTTCCATCCGCTTTCAATCGTTTTAAGAATTCCTGTCTTTTGACCTTTTCACCATTGATATCATTACCAATCTTTTCGTCAGAGGCAACAGCATAAATATCAGTTCCATTGAGAATCATCCTTTTGTATTCTTTACTTTCCATAAATCTTTTGATATCAGCCACCCCTTTTACAGAAACAAGAATTTTTGGTTGAACATCTTTCAAAACATAAGAGTGTTGTAAGAAAGATTCTTGAATGATAACCCCAATACTGGTTTCAAAATCATCCATAGTATATGTAACACCCTTTGAGAAAAGGAAATGGAATCGAGGGCGTACCATCTTACCTCTTTCGATTGCTTCTCTGGGGGTCATCATATAGATGATTTCACCATAAGAATCACTGTTATTCATCCCTCTACCTAAATCAGAGGGTGTAACAATAGTTGTGGCTGTAAAGAAGTAACAACGGTCAGATTTAAGAGTACTGAGAATAGGATAGAATCGTTCCTGAATGAGATAATGAGCTTCATCATTCATCACGATATTAATACTATCGTAGGTTGTATCATTGGTGAATTCCTTGGTATTTTTGTAATATTCACTCTTTTCCCATTTCCTGAGAGTATCCAAATAATTATCTTCACTTTCTTTTGAATTCCATTTTCCATCGACCATTCCGAAATCTTCCTTGATGGGTTTCTCGAATTCTTTTCTTTCTACAATTTCTTTTTCTTGAACATCATTCAGTCTTGCGAGTTCAATTCGGGAAGCTGAATTATAAGTTGAGAAAAGAATGAGGGGTAGATTGAGGTTTCTTGATTTGATAATCATTTCACGAATACCCTGAACGGATGTACCATTTTCGATTTCAGAGAAAGGAATATCTTCTCCATCATTTTGATTTGATTCTAAACGAATCTTCTCTAAATCTTCCATGTCGGTCTGACCACCTGAATGTACACACATATATCTTGCTTCGATGTGATTAGACATAAGGTGAGTGTATACATCTTTCAGGAGTTGATACGACAACATGATACGGGGAGCGTTAATCACATACAAACGGAACGCGTTAGGATGTTCTACGATGTCATTACCTATTATCGTGGCTTGAATCAGGGTCTTTCCCGTTCCAGTGGGGAGACAAACGATTCCCTTATCATGCTTATTCGTGGAATCAATAGTTTCCTGTTGGTAATCGTAAAGTTTTAATGGTGTCATATTTTTAAATGTGGATGTGAATTCCTAAAATTGTACATATACTTGATATAATATAAAGTGTTGTTAATAAAATAAAAAATATATTTTGTTTTTTATTTTTATTTAATGTGAATTCTGAAAAAACGATATTTATACCAATTTTTAATATCTTAAATTCACCAAATTCTTTAGTTTGAATATTTCTATAATTTTCTATTTTTTGAATTAAATTTAATCTTATGATATCGAAAATATTATTGATAAAATTTTGGTCAGTTGAATTAATCAACTTTCCTCCATTACTTATAAAAATATCTAACCAACCGGATAATTTATTAATTTTAAAATTACCAGATAAATTTTGATAAAAATATTCAATATCGGCATTAATATCAAATCTATTGATATTTATCAATGTGACTAATTCCTTTAATTTTTTATCGTTTTTCTTTTTCAGAAAAGAGTTGAAAGAATTAGATAATTTATTTACATTTTCTAATTTTTTCTCATATTTTAAAATTTCATTTGAAATATACTTGTTTCCAATGTATATAAAAAACCAAATTAAAAGTGCCGAAAAAATGAACCACATATATTTATTTATTTATTTATATAAATTCTTTCCAAAAATCTTTCCGAAATGTTGAAATAATTTTATATTTATATTTATTACCTAAACTGTTTTTGAACAACATTATGTTCTTGATAAACTTTTCACTTGATAATGCTTTTTTGATATTTTCTAAATTTTCAACATTATCAATGATGGCGTATCCAAATTGTGTTAATCCCCACTCACCTTTTTCATCTACCACAACACCACTTGCCCCATTTGCCCAAATGACTTTGGGAATTCCAAAATGTCCTTTATCATTACAATTAGAATACCAAAAAGTAGGTTTATTTCCTTTTTCTGGATTTTTTATTGGACTTTTAACTGTATAAACACACGGATACTTAAATTCATCCGTCTGTTCTTTGTTCATATTCGATTTATCCGACCCATAATATGACCTCGAATATAATACATTTGTTCTTTCTTCATTTTTTTTGGCCATCAAATTACAAATTTCATTAATATTTTCACTTGGAATGAACTCCATATCTGAAATATCAATGATATATTCTTCTTTATTTTCACAAACAATTCTTGTTAAAAAATTATTGTTTGATAAGTTTCTCAAACAATAATAATCAAAGTTTATAGCAGCGTTGAAAATATTTTGACCATCTTTAAAACTAAACATCTTCAAAGACATCATCTGTTTTGATTTAAAAATATTCTGAACATTTTTAAAAACACCATCAACATTTCTCCAACCAGAGGGATGAACCATATTCAGATAACCACCCTCTGATAATATCGACATGGATTTCTCAACAAATAAGTGCCAAAGTGGTTGAGTTTTTGTAAATCCCTCTTTTCTTTCCTGATAAGGAGGATTACCGATTACAAGGTCAAATTTCTCAACTCCCCAGACATTCCTCATATGTTCATCAAATTCCTTTGATAAGAATGAACCAGTAAAAACATTACAAAGATATTCATCTTGTGGGTCAACAGCACACAACCAAAGGAACATATTTTTTGGTTGAAGTTCTCCAGCATAAATCATATTTTCAAGAATATGTTTATATCTTTTTTCTTCATCTGGCTCCCAATCTTTTAATCCCATCATCAATCGATAAATAACCATAATCAAAAATGGGCCCGTTCCGTTACAACTATCGAGAATTTTACTATTTGGATTTTTCCAGAAATCATTTGGAATGGTTTGAATCATTTCACGACAAAGTTCAAGAGGAGTCATTACTTCACCATATTTCTTTTTCTCAACTTCACCAACCTTGACATATTCACGAAGCATTTTTATAACATCCTTAACATGACTGACCTTAGAAACTTTGTTTTCCTTGACAATGTTCTTGATAGACATGAAAAGTTTACGGTCTTTATCCAGAAGTGAAAGAATGGCTAACCTTTTGTATTTGTGGTCTAACGAATCAATTTTCTTTCGAAATGATTCATTCATACCACAAACTTCATCTTCCATCATTTTATCAATGATTTCTTCGTAATGGTTATCGTCTGACATAACGGTTTTTGAATTAGATTACAAAATTACGAAAAATAGCTGATATAAAAAAATTATTTGATAGCTGCAAGGGCGGCTATAATAGCTAAAATAGCAACAACTACATTAACTATCCACATTATATTGTTCTTATCTTGAAACCAATGTTTTCCATACATCCATAATAATTTTTGTTTTTGATAAAAATTATTGGGTGTAATATGACAACCTATTCTATCTCCTTTTTCAAATGTTAAAAAATACAAATCTTTAATTTTTTTAAATGGTATTTTTTCTATGTGATATAATGGCATATTCACAACAACATCGTGAATCATCGTTACTGTTATAGTACCATCTTCGTTTTTCTTTTCATTATCAATTTTAAAAATACAATTTTCCAAAACTCTGTCAGTCTTAATATTAACTATATCAGAATTAATTTCTAATTCACAGGATTTAACTTTAACTTTCATATTTTCAAATTATTTTTTCGGTATCAATACCTTTTTCATTTTTCAAATAATCCCTTATCAACTTTTCAATCAATTTGGATTTATTGGTGTCCTTTTCTATACATACCTTTTCCAGTATGTCGTATATTTTCTTATTTAAAGTAAGAGGTAAATTCTTCCTCTTTTCTTCCTCTTTTAGCTTATTTCTCATGAACTCTTATATCTTTTCGATTTTATTTAGTTTATTTTTTATAAAAATGTAAAAAAAGTGTCAAAATAATGGTTTTTGACTTTTAAATATTAATATATAAGAATAAAGAATTGTTATGAAAAGTAAAAAAACAGGTATTACAGTAACTATAAATCCTAAAATTTTAGAATTATTAAAAGAAAATTCATCCAATAATTCAAGGTTGGTAGAATGGTTACTTCTGAGATACTTTAAAGAAATTGGAGAAAAAATAGATGATATAATTTTATGATATTAACAGAGTTTGTTGAAGTTAATACCAATCCGGCCAATAAAAAACATTTTCAAGGATTAGGATATGATATAACAAAAAAGATATTAACAGTTCCGATTTGTCATTTGTCCAAAGGGTCGCATGCTAAAATATTAGTCGGATGTGATGTTTGTGGTAATGAAAAGATAACGGAGTACGGGGATTACATGAAAAAATTCAACAATGGTGGGTTCTATGTTTGTAAGAAATGTCAACAACATAAAACAGGAAAGACCAATATGATAAAATATGGATTCGAATGTGCTTCTCAAAATAAAAAAACCAAAGAGAAATCTGAACAAACAAATTTAGAAAGATATGGTGTTAAATCTTCATCACAGAACAAAGAAGTTCAAGACAAAATGAAGCAAACAAATTTAGAAAGATATGGTAGTTTATCACCAATGGAATCTGATATATTTAAAGAGAAATCCAAACAAACTAATTTGAAAAAGTATGGTGTTGAATTCGTATCTCAAAATGAAGAAATAAAAGAAAAAATTAAACAAACAAATTTAGAAAAATACGGTGGAACACTTATGGGTTCTGATATGTTAAAAAGAAAATTTAAAAAGATATTTTTAGAAAAATATGGTTTTGAAAATCCGGCCCAAAATTTAGAAATACATAATAGAATATCAAAATCTTGTTTAAAAGTAAAAAAATATAAAAATACATCATTACATCATCAAGGAACTTATGAGTTAGATTTTCTCAATAGATATTTTGGAAAGATTAACATTGAAAATGGGACAACAATTAGATATGAATTCAATAATCTGAAAAAAGTTTATTTTCCTGATTTTTTTATCCCAGAATTAAATTTGATAGTGGAAATTAAAAGTAGTTGGACTTATGATTCATATTTAGAAAAAAATTTAGCTAAACAGAATCAATGTTTAAAGGATGGTTATCGATTTATTTTTATCATTGACAAAGATTATACCGAATTTGAGAAAATTATCAAACAATAGATTTCTTATTATTGGGGTCAATCATCTTTACGATTTCACGACACATATCCCAGAAAGAGATATTTCCATCTAACATTGATTTGAGATCATCGATTCCAATACAATGAACATAACCTTTAAATACTTCATTATCTGTGTAATAATGTAATCCTTTTGCTGTTGTGATAACATAATAACGAGGACAATGTTTATTATCTTCGGGTTTTACGATATTGAATTTCATCATAGCATCAACAATCATATTTCCCAAATGATCCTGATTGGTTGTTAAGAGTTGTCTGTTATCACCCCTGTATTTTACCTGAACGGCACATTTTTCACCAATCA
>Ga0209083_1003628_pt1 | contig 12692 bp, 9 predicted proteins | sample AM7aDNAmetaG_FD_184132 | JGI IMG/M metagenome (GOLD analysis project Ga0209083, IMG submission 184132) | Freshwater microbial communities from Finland to study Microbial Dark Matter (Phase II) - AM7a DNA metaG (SPAdes) (version 3) | ecosystem: Environmental > Aquatic > Freshwater > Lake ...
CTTGGACTAAAAGACGCGGCAACCAAGGCGCGCGGAGTTATGAAGTGGAGGCGGGAACACGGGCTTCTTCTTCATGTCGAAGAACTGGGGCTTGTTCCGGAACTTGATGTGGATGATTGTTTTAAGATTATTCCCTATTTTACGGTCTACTCGATAGGCACTCCGGGATCGGCTTCTTTGAATGTTAATACCGCGTCTTCAATGGTATTGAAGACCCAGATAGAGGAGTTTAACGGGCCGGCGACGCTGACGCCTCAGCTTATACAGAAGCGCCCGTTTCGGGACAGGAGTGTATGGACCTTCATTTCAAGCAGGGCGCCGAGAATGGCTTTGCCTAATGTGAATTACTTTACTTACTCGGCTCCTGTATTCCGCGTCAGATCGACCGCCACGCTGAATGAGACAATTAAAGTAACAATAAACACAGTAGTAGAAAACTGGCTGGACAAACATGAAATTATCTATATTCTTGACTGGTGGGAAGAATAAATAAAAGATAAAGCAAAGGATGGAAAATGTTTGAGAAGAACTTCAATATAGTTGAGTTGGTAAACGGGTCCGCGAGACTGCTCTCGGTCCGAAGGAAGGATAAGAGCGGCTTTCATGTGCTTCAGGCCGCGGAATATCCTTCCGGATTGAATAAAGCGCTTATGCGAGGGGCGGTTACGGTAATGCTCCCGAGGGAAAACTGCGTAATCAGAACCCTTGAACTTAAAACCGAGGGTGCCGCGCTTCAAGCGGAAGTACTGAATGAAGCCGAGGAAGGCCTTCCTTTTGAAAAAGAAAAGTCGCTCTGGGATTCAGCCGTTATGTCCTCGGCAGGCGGGAAGACAGATGTTTTGTTTTCCGCGGCGTCTTCGGATCTGTTCAAGTCTTTCCTGAAGCCGGTACAGCCTTTTGAAAAACAGGGTCTCTCAATAGTCCCTTCAACTATAGGTCTTTTTGAACTCTTAAGGCTCGGCGGAGCCGCGGCTAACGGAACCTGCATGGCGGTATATCTATCAAAGGATCGTTTTGAGCTGCTCGTGTCAAGGAACGGGGTTATAATATTTTCCAGGGGCGCGTCTGTTTCGGAAGAGCCGGATGCTTCTGCGGCGGTTAAGGCTGCAGCTGAAGCGCTTGCGGTGACAGGTATTATTTCTGAAAAAATACTGTCAAATTCTCCGGAATTAAACGCTAAGTTAGAGAAGTCAGGAATGAAGACAGCGCTGTTATCCCTTCCGCCTGAACTTGCCGCGGGATTGAAGTCGGCCGGAGCCGATCCGGGGAATTTCGCGCTTTGCGCGGGAATTGCCTCGGCTTTGACCGGGCACGGCGCCCTGAAGCTCAACCTTAACAGCAACCGCGCCCAGGAAGGACGCTCCAAAGATATGCTGGCTATCCTAAAAAAAGCCGGCTTCGCGGTCAGCGCGCTTTTTCTGGCGCTTACTGCTATTCTGTTCTTTATGGCAAAATCGGCTGAGAAGCAGGCGGCGGAACTCAGGTCCGGGCTTTCAAGCCTGGGGGGCCTGTCCGGTAGGGCCTGGAGCCGTGTGCTCGTGGATGTAAGCAAGGCCGTGCCTTCGGAAGTAATATTGAACGAGCTCTCCTCGGACAATAAGGGTGATCTGACAGCCAGGGGATCATCTGCCACAAGGCAGGGTGTTACGGTTTTTCTTGAAAATCTCAACAAACTGCCGGGGTACTCTGCGGAGCTCGCTTTCGCGAATGACGCCGGGACCGGAGCGAAACTCGCGGTGCAGTTTCAGATGAAAATACGCCAAAGGGGCGAAAAGTAATGGAAAAAAAGATTGTTTCCGGGAAAAGCGGTTTTTTTGAAAGGGTAGCCATTCCGGTGATAATTGCCGTGGGCATCCCGGCGGTTATATTTGTCAAGTTCCTTGAGCCGTCCTGGGCTTCATACAGGTCTTATTCGGCTGAAATAGTGCAGCTCTCTCTAAAATCTGAACTGCTCAAAAAACAGCTGTCCGCCTCAACTGACGGCAAGCCCGGCAAGCAGAAGGAAAAACCGGTGATCTATCTCCTAAACTATCTTGAGAAACTTACCGGGAAAAGCGATATAAGGGTCAAGAGTTTTCAGGATACTGCCTCCGGCGCGGTTAACGGCATCTCGGCTTTCCAGATGAGATTTGTCTGCAACTTCATCACTTTTGAGAGGTTCCTGTATATGTGCGAGAATACTTTTCCTCCGCTCGCGGTCAGCAGCTGGAGGATAAGCTCCCTTGCCGGCGGTTCCTATTCAGGCATGAGACAGCTGGAAGGCACCGCTACTGTCTCGTTTCTTACTGCAGGTTCAGGAGCTAAAGCAGTCTATGCCGATCAGAACAGGTTTAAGGCCGGCTGGCGGGACATTTTCGCGGAAATGCAGGCAGAGATGAAACCGCCATCTCCGCCCGCGGAAGAAACCGAGCCTGATCCTGTCCTCAAGTGGTCCCTTACGGCTCAAATGAGCGACGGGGACAGCGATCTTGTCATAATAACAGATTCACTAAACCGGAGGGTGACGGTTGACATTATGAAAGCGGGCGGAAACTCGGCAGTCAAAGAAGATAATGTTGAGATAACCTTAGGAGCGGAAAAATTCGTCTGGAAACTTGGCGATGCTTTTGAAAAAGAGAAACTGCCGGCCTGGCTGATGAAGGCGATGGTTGACGCCAAGAGCGCGGGTTCTGCCGGTTCGCCTGCTTCCGCCGTGGTGCAAGAGAGTGCTCCTGCGCCATCGCTGTCGCCGGCGCCGGATAACCCTCCGCCGCAGTTAATAAGGCGTCCGAGAAGAAATAGAGCCAACGCGGACGAATAATCAACTACTGCCTGAGGCCCGCGGCGGTATTGGTATAATGAAATAACAAATACGTGGACAGGAGACATTATGACAAACAGAATGATGTTACTCGTGCTTGTTGCGGCTGCTTTCTTTTCATCCTGCGCCGCGAACAGGGATGTTATCCGGCTGGTGCAGGAACCGGACGCCCTTGCTCCCGAGCAAAATGACAAGGTCACTGTCTCCGTTTCAAAGGCGCCGGTGATACTGGGGGCTTCAACCGCGGCTACCGACGCAGGAATGCCCTCGATTCCCTATAAGAAATTCTCGGATGTGCCTGGCGTAGACTGGACAAAAAAGGTCCAGTTCAGTTTCAAGGAAGAGGACATAGCCAAACTCCTTGAGTTCCTCTCTAACGCGAGCGGTCTGACTATGGTGAATCTCGGCGGAGATGTTCCGACAAGTGTTATAACAGATCCGCAATCCCAGCAAGGCACCCAGCAAGTGAACCAGCCCTTCTACGCTGTTCAGCAGCAGCAACAGCAGCAACAGGCCAAACAGGATCCATTCAAACACATCGGACCAGTTGCCGGCAATGTTACTGTCTATTCCAAAGGGCAGGTCTCTCTGGAAGAGGCCTTCAAAATACTTGACGTTGTTCTGCTTAGCAAGGGCTACTCCGCTATTCTTACGGGAAGCGTTATGAAGATAGTCCCGGTAGCGGGTTTGAGGCAGGCTAATCTCCGCATAGTGGTTAACGCGGATCCCCTGCTTGCGACCGAGGGGGACGATGTAGTTCTCCAGATAATACCGCTGAAGAATCTTACCGCTTCAAAGATAAGGTTAGATCTTTCCTCGCTGATACCGCTCTGGGGTATGATTCTGTCAAACGATTCGTCAAATTCTTTAATAATGATAAACAGTCTTTCAAATATCAAGACGCTGCTGACAATTATAGATAGTCTGGAGAAAGCCTCCACCAGAGCTCTTTCTGTTAATATTTACCCTTTGAAATTCGGCGACTCGAAGAATCTCGCGAACGTGCTAAACCAGGTATTTAATAATGCGTCGACAATTACCAACCAGGCAAATCAGCAGTTCCGCGGGCCGCAGTACGGGTTGGGCGGCACCCAGCAGCCGGGAGAGACGGTGACTATTGTTGCGGAGGCTACCAGCAACACGCTGATAGCTGTTGCGACGCCGCAGACTCTATCTTTGATACGGACAACCCTTGAACAGCTCGACAGGAAACAGTCGCAGGTTCTCGTGGAAGTTCTTGTGGTCGACGTCACTCTTACAAAGGATCTCGCGTTAGGGGTGGAATGGAGCCTCCCGGGCATTCCAAAACTTGGCGGCGTTGATTACAACGGCACCTTTTCAAACTCGCTGGCTCTCTCCGGAAAAACCCCTGACTTCCAGTATGCACTGCTTCAGGGAAATACGAGCGCCATTATTCATAGCCTGATGCAGGAAACAAAAGTTGACGTAAAGTCGGCCCCGAAGATTCTTACCTTGGACAATCAGAAGGCAACCGTAACCGTCGGCCAGCAGGTGCCGAATGTAACCGGAAGCCAGACCACCAGCGGCGGCCAGGTAATTTATACATATAATTATAACACGGTCGGTACTACGCTCGAGGTTACTCCTCATATAAACCAGGATAACTTTGTTACCATGACTGTCCATCAGAATGTCAGCAAGATAACCTCAACTACCTATTTTGGAGCTCCTGTGCTGGATAACCGTGACGCGGTTACTTCGGTCCGCGTCAAAGACGGTGAGACTATGGTGTTAGGCGGCATAATGACCGACCAGTCGCTCGTTACGGAAAATAAGGTGCCAATTCTTGGAGATATCCCTCTTATAGGATTCCTTTTTAATTCCAGCCAGACGACAAAAGAGAAGACAGAATTGCTGATCTTCCTTACCCCTCATATAATAGATAACGCGAAGGATTCAGGGGAAACCATAAGGTCAATGGAGCGAAGAATGGAGAAGCTAGGCAAATAGGACTTTTCACGGCGCAATTAAACCCTAGCGGAGCCGGCGGTGTCTAATTTGCAAAGAACCCGGAGGTAATATGAAAACAAAAATAGGGATTATACTGACCTTTATCGCGGGTTTTGCATTCGCGCAACAGGATGTGACCACTCCTGAAAAAAGCGCGCGTCCGATCCACCCGCAGATTCAGAGGCCTGCCAGGCCTGATACGATGTCCGGGCCCGGAGATTTCAAAGAGAATATTGAGGATTTGAAAATAGCGAAACTAAAGAGGGTTTTGGAACTTACGCCGGAACAGGCGGGAAAATTCTTTACGGCCTATTACGAGCAGGAAGATGTGTTAAAGAGTTACGCTCTAAAGAGGAACAAACTATCAGAAGAGCTGAATAAAATGAGCGGTGTAAAGGACGCTGATGAAAATGTGTTAAAACAGAAACTTAATGAATTTGATAACATTGAGACTGAGATGCACCAAAAAACTATTGAATACAGGCGTAAACTGCAGGAAGGCCTTACCGTAAAACAGAGGATTAAACTTATCTCTTTTGAAAGGCAATTTAACAAATATCTGACGGAGATGGCGAAGGGGGTAAGGGATAGAAATAGGCCGGAAGGGAAACAGTAAAGCAAGAGGTCTATAACGTTTGTAAAGTTTGTAACGTTTATAACGTAAGGCAAAATCACTAACAGGTCAAAGAGCAGTCTAGGCGTATCGCTGGTCGTGATTTCGTTACAAACGTTATTCTGCTATGCCAGACGGAGTCTGGCATGAAAGATATCATTCCTTACAAAACAAGACGCACGAAGTGCGGCTTATAAACGTTAAGAACGTGATGAACGTTACAAACGATATAAAGATCAATCAAAAGGTTCTAGATTTACGTCATAAACGTTAAGAACGTGATAAACGTTACAAACTATCCAGTTCAATCCAGAGCTTATAGGTTTACGTTATAAACGTTAAGAACGTTCCCACGTTACAAACCTCAATAGTTTATTGAAACCCTGCGGTGATTCGTATATAATCAACCATGTCGCGATACACCGATACCTTAAACACTTTTAAAGGCATAAAAACCGGGATAGTACCTGTTGTGCCTATCTACCATACCGCCGCTTGTGAAGGCGCCGGCATTACCCTTAAGGAGTTTGCTTCTGACGCGGCAAAAATGGCCGAAGCAATGCTGCGGGCTCATTCAGTCCTTGGTTTCGACGGAGTTCAGCTCACTCTCGGGGTGGCTACAGAAGCCGAGGCGATGGGGGCAAAGACTCAACAGCCTGAAAAAGGGCTTCCTGCCGTCACGGAGCACCTGCTTGATGATATTTCCGTCCTTAAAAAGCTCAAAGTTCCCGACCCTTACACTGATGGCAGGATGCCTCTTTTTATCGAAGCCGTTAAGAAAGTTCAAGGCGCCATCGGCGGCAGGGCTGTCGTTGTTGCCACTGTTCGAGGTCCGTTCATAACCGCAGGACAGCTGCGCGGTCTTTCTCCGCTGATGATGGACAGTTTTGACAATCCAGATTTTCTGAAAGACTTGCTCGATTTCTCCTCGGAAATAACATTTCGTTTCACTGAAGCAATAGCAAAAACTGCCGGTGTGAAAGTTGTCGCCTTCGGAGAAGCACTTTGCAGCCCTGACTTTATTTCTCCGGAAATGTATAAAGGATTGATAGCTCCGTTCCATAAAAGATTAATGAAAAGAGTTCACGCAGCCGGCGTTGAAGCTGCGGTCATTCATATCTGCGGCAATGTGCTGCCTATTTTTGACGCGGTGCTTGATATCGGAGTGGATTGCGCCGACATTGACGCGAAAGCCGATATTGACGGAATTCTTGAAATGAACAGGAAAGCGGAGAAACCGCTTGGCCTGCGCGGAAACATAGATCCTTCCTGGCTGCTCCGCGCGTCTGCGGCTGAAACGGCGCAAAAGTGCCGTGAGACGCTGGCGGCGGCAAAAGACGCGCCCTGGATATTGAGTTCAGGCTGTGACGTGCCTTACGGCACTCCCGAAGCAAACATGATGGCAATGTCAGAAGCCGTAAAGAGGGGAATATGAAAGAGAAAAAGCAGCAGGAAATGGAGGGTATTCCGGAACAGCCTCCAAAGCCTAAAAAGGAAGATAAGGCAAAGAATACACTTTTAGAGGAAGCGGAGTTTGTGGTATTTGACCTTGAAACAACCGGGCTTGGCGCGAAGTTTGGCGATGAAATAATAGAAATTGCCGGCGTCAGAATAAAGAACGGCAAAGTTATTGACAAGTTTTCTTCCCTGGTAAACCCCGGGAGGCCAATTTCACCCGGTGCTACCGCGGTAAACGGAATAACCGATAAGATGGTCAAAGACTCCCCGCGGATTAACGAAGTTCTGCCTAAATTCCTCGAGTTCTCAAAAGACAGCGTCTTTGTCGCGCATAACGCTTCTTTTGACATGAGTTTCTTGCTGGAAAAAATGAAATACATGAATTACAGGAATTTTAAGGAGAGCGTCTTGGACACGCTTGTCCTTTCAAGAAAGATTCACGCGGCGGAGAAGTCCCACAGTCTGCCTTCAATCAGACGGCGCCTGAATATTAACTGCGAGAGCGAGCACCGGGCGATGGGCGATGTTGCCGCAACAGGCGAGATACTCATTCTTTTTCTTGACACGCTGGTTAAGGGCGGGGCGAGGACGCTAAAAGATATTAATAAGTTCCACGGCGGAGATCCGTTCAAATACGTGAAAATGTACAATGATATGTTGAGGTGAATTCGAGATTCGAAGAAACAGATTCGAAACAAAACAACCATTTCGAATTTGCTTTTACTTTACCGGCACCTTCCAAACTTCTTTCGCGTATTCCCGTATAGTCCTGTCGCTTGAAAACTTTCCCGATCCGGCAACATTCATTATGCTCTTCTTTATCCACGCGGGTTTGTCGCCGTAAAGCGCCGAAACTCTGTCCTGAGCTTCGCAATATGACGCGAAATCAGCGAAACAAAAGAATCTGTCCTTGGTCAGCAGAGACTGCAGAAGAGGCTCAAAAACCCCGTCAGCGCCTCCGGGGAAAACGCCGCTTCGTATCAGCGAAAATATTTCGCCGAGCACCGGCTGGTTGTCAAAGTACTGTCTGATATTGTAGCCGCTTGTTTTTAATTGTTCTACCTCAGGGGTCTTTAGGCCGAAGATGAAAAGGTTGTCGGAGCCGGCTTCTTCGGCCATCTCAATGTTCGCGCCGTCCAGCGTCGCTATGGTTAGAGCACCGTTTAACATAAACTTCATACAGCCCGTTCCCGAGGCTTCGGTGCCGGCGGTAGATATCTGTTCTGACAGGTCAGCGGCGGGGAAGATTCTCTGCGCGAGCGATACCTGGTAGTTTTCCAGGAAAACGAGTTTTATCTTCCCGCCTATCGCCGGGTCGTTATTGATCAGCTCCGCTGCAGAGTTCACGAAGCGGATAATAAGTTTTGCCATTGAATAGCCTGGAGCGGCTTTACCTCCGACCATAAAAGTCCTCGGAACGAACGGGATATTCGGCGAGTTTTTGAGCTTCAGGTATTGCGAAAGGATGTACAGGCAGAACAGGACCTGCCTTTTATATTCGTGGATTCTTTTTACCTGTATGTCAAAAATAGACTTCGGGTCTATGTCCGCGCCGTACACATATTTAAGGTAGGTTGCAAGATCATCTTTATTTGCCTGCTTTACCGAGTCCCAGGCTTTTAAAAATTCGGGTTCTTCCACGAAGGCTCCTATTTCCTTTATGCGGTACAGGTCCCTGGTCCAGCCCGAGCCTATGCTTTCGGTAATAAGGGAGGACAACCCCGGGTTGGCTTCGCAGAGCCAGCGTCTCTGGGTAACGCCGTTTGTCTTGTTGTTGAACTTCTCAGGGTACATGTCATAGAAATCCTTGAACACAAAGGTCTTGAGCAATTCCGAATGCAGCGCCGACACTCCGTTTACGCTGAAACTCCCGACGATGCAAAGGTAGGCCATCCTGACAAGATCCGGGCTAGACCTTTCAATAAGCGACATCCGCGCTATCCTGGCCTGGTCTCCGGGGAATTTCTTCTCGACTTCTTTGAGGAAGCGCGCGTTTATCTCAAAAATTATTTCCAGGTGGCGCGGGAGCACTCTTCCGAGCAGCTCCACGGTCCATTTTTCCAGGGCTTCCGGCATTACCGTGTGATTGGTATAGGCGAAAGTTTTTTTCGCTATTTGCCAGGCATCAGCCCATTCCAGGCATTCTTCGTCCACCAGAACGCGCATGAGCTCGGCAATAGCGAGGGCGGGATGCGTATCATTCAACTGGATGGCTACTTTGTCCTGGAAGATTTGGAAATTATCGGAGTTGTCCTTCTTGAAGCGCCTGACTATGTCGGAGATTGACGCCGCCGTAAAAAAATATTCCTGTTTTAGGCGCAGTTCACGGCCGTTGTAATAATCGTCATTCGGATATAATACTTTTGAGATGTTTTCCGAGGTCAGTTTGTCGTAGACCGCCCGCTCGTAATCCCCGATGTTGAATTTTTTAAGATCGAATTCTTCCGTGCTTCTTGCAGACCATAGGCGCAGCGTGTTGACTACATCGTTCCTGTAGCCGGCAACGGGAACATCGTAGGGCATGGCGAGCACATCGTTTGTGTCTGCCCAGGCGACGCTCAGTTTTCCGTCGCGGAACTCTTTTACGGTTCTGCCGTAATACTTGACACGAATCGCGTATTCCGGGCGCATGAACTCCCACGCGAAACCGTGCTTGAGCCATTCATCGGGATATTCCACCTGCTCCCTGTTTACTATCTTTTGTTTGAAGATGCCGTACTCGTACCTGATACCGTAGCCGTTGCCGGGGATGCCAAGCGTTGCCATGGATTCAAGAAAACAGGCAGCCAGCCTGCCGAGGCCTCCGTTGCCAAGTCCCGCGTCGTGTTCTTCTTCGGCAAGGTCTTCAAGCCTGAGGCCCAGGTCGCTCATCGCGCTTCTTACCGCGTCCTGAATCTCAAGATTTAAGGCGTTATTGCAAAGCAGCCTGCCAATGAGAAATTCCATGGAAAGGTAATAAACTCTTTTCGGGTTGGTATCGTGAAATCCTTCCTGTGTCAGGAGCCATCTTTCAACAAGCCGGTCCCTCACGGCAATCGCAAGGGAGTTGAACATGTCCGCCCGGGTTGAGGTGTACCTGTCCTTTGCAAAGGTATACTCGCGGTTATGGAGGAAAGAAAGTTTTACGCTTTCGCCTGTACTTTTTTTCCTTATAGTGACCCAACCGCTGTTTGTTTCCTTCTTTTCGTCTGCCATTGATTTTCCTTTTATTTATTCGTAAAATACAGTAAAATTATACTGTTTTTAGGCTCTTATTCTCAATGAATTTCTGCCCTAATACTGTTAAGATTTGTTTAAGGTGTTTCTTTTGGTTTTAATTAGTAATAAGCAATAAGTAATTAGCAATAGTTTCCAGCCGCGCCCGTGGCCCAATGGATAGGGTATCTGTTTCCGAAACAGGTGGTTGGCGGTTCGAGTCCGCCCGGGCGCACCAATAAATGCGATTACTAATTGATAATTACTGATTGCTAATTAAAAGCAAAACAAACCGGTCACATTCAACGAGGGCATAAAATGCCAATTGACTTCAAAAAACACAATGAGGAAGTGAAGGAAGTCTGGGAGGCTTACCGGGCGGGAAAGCCGTTCAGGGTGCCTCTCAAAATCAGCTGCAATCCGAGAATGCTCCTGCTTGACCCCGCGCTTAATCCTAAAAAAATAACTTTTAAACAATATTTTGAAAGCCCGGAAATAATGCTTAACATTCAGGTGCAATTCGAAAAATGGAAGAGGCTGAATCTTGAGGATGATTCCGAGATGGGGCTGCCGAACGAGATGTGGTCGCCATATGTTGACCTTCAGAATGTAGCGGAAGCCGCGTGGTTTGGTGCTCCAATTAGTTTCAAGGACGAGCAATGCCCGGATACAGAACCAATCCTGTCCGGGGACAAAAAGAACCTGCTCTTTGACCGCGGGTTCCCGGATCCTATAAGCGGGATTTTGAGGACGGCTCAGGACTATATAGATTACTTTAACAAAAAGGCGAAGGAAGGCGTAAAGTATGAAGGCTTGCCGGTAAAAGGCGGCGGAAAACTGGGTGCCGGAACAGACGGTGTAATGACAGTTGCCATGAACCTCCGCGGGAGCGAGCTGCTCGCTGATTTCTACGAAGATGCTGATTATGTGCGGAAGTTGTTTGGTTTTATCACCGAAGCGACTATAAAGAGGTTCCACGGCGTCAGAAAGTTTCACGGAGACCCGATTAAGTCGGATAGTTTTTGGTACGCCGACGACAGTATTGCCATGTTATCCGGAGAGATGGTCCGCGAGTTTGTGCTTCCTTGCCACAAGAAGCTCTTTGCGGCGGTATCAACGGGCAAGAACCCTGTAGGAATGCACCTTTGCGGGGATGCGACAAGGCACTTTAAAATGCTGAGGGATGAGATGTTCGTCCGTTCTTTTGATACAGGCTTTCCTGTGGATTTCGGGTGGCTCAGAAAGGAACTCGGCCCCGGTGTTGAGATTCAGGGCGGCCCGAAGGCAGATATTGTCCTTGGCGGGACTGAAGCTGAGCTGGCAGGCGAATCCAGGCGTATTCTGGAGTCAGGCATCATGCAAGGCGGAAAATTTATTTTAAAAGAGGGCAATAACCTTGCCCCGCTAACTCCGATGAGAAATGTCCGCGTTATGCTGGAGGCCTGCAGGCGGTTTGGGGTATATAAATGACAGCGCAGCACCGTGTAATAGGCGTTGACGAAGCAGGCAAGGGGGACTACTTTGGCCCGCTGGTCATAGCCGGTGTTTTCGTAGATCCCGCCGCCGCGGAAAGGCTGCAACATCTTAATGTGCGAGACAGCAAGCTGGTCTCTGATAAGAAGGCGCTTGAGATGGCGCTAAAAATTAAGGAAATCGCGAAGCATTCCGTGGTTATTATAAATCCGGACAAATACAATGAGCTTTACGCCGGAATAAAGAACCTCAACAAACTCCTTGCATGGGGACACGCAAGGGTGATAGAGAACCTGCTCGCGGAAGTTGAATGCGATTACGCTATTTCCGACAAGTTTGCCGACGAGCACAGGATAAAAGACGCGCTGATGGAGAAAGGGAAGAAAATACTCCTGAAACAGGAAACAGGCGCGGAAAGATATCTACCCGTAGCGGCTGCTTCAATTCTCGCGAGAGCCGCTTTCCTTGAGGGAATTCAAAGACTCTCGGATGAGGCCGGCATGGTGCTGCCAAAGGGCGCGACACACGTGAAGGATGCCGGAGCCGCGCTGATTAAACTTAAGGGCAGGGATGCTCTAAAAATATTCGCAAAACTGCATTTCAAAATTACAAAATCTCTGGATCAACAGGGGCTTGGTATATGAAAGAACACCTAAGGTCATGGGCATTCCTTGTTGCGGCTTCCCTGTTTTGCGCGCAGTGGCTGCTGCTTTGGGCTGTGAAGCTCCCGCTTCCTTTTCCGGCGGATATCTTGCTTCCCGGATTGGGTGTGCTTGGAGCCGCTTTCATGCTGACCTGGGCTGCCGAGCTCGCGCAGATGGAAGTTTCGAAAGGCCTGGCTATCGCCCTGCTTGCCCTTATAACAGTTCTTCCTGAATACACGGTTGATATTTACCTTGCCTGGACCGCGGGAAAAAACCCGATCTACACTCCTCTCGCGACCGCCAATATGACAGGCGCGAACAGGCTGCTCATCGGAGCGGGGTGGGCCGCCGTCGGAGTTTTTTACTGGCTGAAGTCGGGGAAGAAAGAAATCAGCATAGCAAAAAACCACAGGGTTGAAATCTTCGCGCTGCTCCTTGCCACTTTATATTCTTTCCTTATCCCAATAAAAGGCAACATAGCGCTTTATGACTCCGCGGTACTGATAGCCATCTATGGGGTTTATGTCTACAAAACCTC
>Ga0209083_1003629_pt1 | contig 12691 bp, 11 predicted proteins | sample AM7aDNAmetaG_FD_184132 | JGI IMG/M metagenome (GOLD analysis project Ga0209083, IMG submission 184132) | Freshwater microbial communities from Finland to study Microbial Dark Matter (Phase II) - AM7a DNA metaG (SPAdes) (version 3) | ecosystem: Environmental > Aquatic > Freshwater > Lake ...
TTAAAATAGGGTTGAGTTCACCCGAATTGACGCATCAGGAGATTAAGCCATTAGGCCATCGTAGAATGATGAAAGAAAATGTGAAAATAAAGGAATTTCATTAAATTTCATCATTTCACTGAACTATGAATATGACAGATAATATTATTGCACTTATGCCATATTTAACAATAATCAATGGTGAAAAAAGAACACAAGATATAATGAATTGGGGTCTAAAATCAATTACACATTTACCTAGAAGCACATTCAAAGGTAGTCGTGTTCAAACTTGTATTTTAGAAATGAAAAAGGGTTATACTGGTGATACAATATTTAAAACATTACCAAAATTATGAAAAAAACTAAAGTACTTATTACAGGAGTTGCTGGATTTATAGGCTCAAATTTAGCCGATAGATTAATTAAAGATGGTAACTATGATGTTATTGGTATAGATAATTTAGAATACGGTATAGAAGAACAAATCCCAGAAGGTGTAAAATTTTATAAACTTGATATTCGCAGTAAATGGTTAGATTATTTATTTGAAGGTGTTGATTATGTATTTCATTTTGCAGCTAAAAATTGTATTAGTGATTGTCAAAAAAATCCAATTCAAACATTCGATATTAATGTCACTGGTACAATAAACATATTTGAAACCGCAAAAAAAGCCAATGTTAAAAAAATAATATATGCGGAGTCGTCAGCTATGTATGAAGGTAGTAGTATATATCCTACACCCGAATATGATGTTAAACCTCAAAGTTTCTATGCTCTAAGTAAAGCATCATCTATGCTTGTTGCTGAAGGATATTCAAGATTTTCAGATTTGAAATTTACTGCGCTTAGATATTTCTGTGTTTATGGACCAAGACAAGATTATAGACGATCAATACCACCACTTTTTAGCTCATTCATTATAAAACTTCTTAATGATGAAACACCAACAATATATGGTACAGGAGAAAAAAGAAGAGATTTTATTCATGTAGATGATATAAATGATTTTCACATTCAATGTATGAATGACGATAGAACAACAGATAAAGTATTCAATCTTGGTAGTGGAACTAATTACTCAGTTAATGAAATATATTCTACTATTTCAAATTTACTTAATTCTAATATCACACCTGAATATAAAGATGATTTACCAGGTGAAGCGTTTCAAAATCTTGCTGATATTACAAAAGCAAATAAATTAGGATGGATTCCAAAAATAGAAATAGAAGAAGGATTAAAAACTTCTATTGATTTCATAAAAAATGAAATAGGAAACGGTAATATAAAAAAACATAAAGAATGAAAGCAATAATACTATCTGCAGGTAAAGGTGAACGGTTAGGATCAATAACCAATTATACACCTAAAACTATGATACAGATAGATGGTAAACCTATACTCCAACATAATATAGAACTTTGTAAAAAATTCGGAATCATAGACATTTATATAAATCTTCACCATTTACCACATGCAATTATGAAATATTTTGGTGATGGTAAAAAATTTGGAGTTAATATAAAATACTCATATGAAGAAGAATTATTAGGTACATCTGGCGCAGTAAAAAAAATAGCAAAAAATGATTCATATTTTAGAAAAAATTCATTCTACGTTCTTTATGGTGACAATTACTCCAATTATGATCTAAATTTATTAAAAACTGAAGAACTAGCAACTATTGCATTCCATTATCGTGATGATGTAACAAATAGTGGTGTTGCAGAATTTAATAATGATGGTAAAATATTATCATTCATTGAAAAACCAAAAGAAAACGAATCATCTAGTCATTGGGTTAATGCTGGAATTTATCATTTAAATTCAAAAATACTCAAATATATACCAACTGGATATTCCGATTTCGCAAAAGATATATTTCCAAAATTAATAAAAGATAATTTATCGTTATATGGTATTTGTGAAAATACTATTGTCAAAGCCTTTGATACACCTGAAATGCTCAAAAATAATATCAACTTAGATTAGTTTATTTTATATAAATTTTATAAAAAAATTAAACAATATAAAATTTATGAAAAAAATTGGAGTATTTGGATTATGGCATCTAGGATGTGTAATATCTGCAACTTGGTCTAAATCTAGTGATGTAATAGGATATGATTATGATTATGAAAATGTTGAAAAATTAAAAAATGGAACACCACCAATATACGAACCTTTTCTAGAAGAAGCAATAAAAGAAAATTTAAATAAAACACTAAAATTCACAAATGATCAAAGTAATCTTAATGATTGTGATTTTATTTTCTTGGCTTATGATACACCTGTAAATGATGATGATAGTAGTAATACTACTATTTTAACAAAATCTATTGAAGATTTAAGTAAAGTATTAAAAGACAATACAATTGTAATAATAAGTTCACAATCACCAATTGGATTTTGTTCTGAATTAAGAACTAAACTAAAAAAACACAATTCAACACTAGAATTAGCATATTCACCTGAAAATCTAAGATTAGGTGAAGCACTCAAATGCTATTCAGAACCAGATAGAATTATATTGGGAACAAATAATAAAGAAACCGAAGAAAAATGTGTAGAATTATTCAATCAAATTCTGATACAAGATAGTATATTAACAATGAGTTTAGAAAGTGCTGAAATGGTTAAACATGGCATAAATTCATTTTTAGCTATGAGTATTGTATTTACTAATCACTTAGCTGATATATGTTCAGAAAAAGGCGCGAATATTAAAGATGTGGTAAGAGGATTAAAATCAGATTCTCGCATTGGTCAAAAGGCATATCTTTCACCTGGTATTGGTTTTTCTGGTGGTACTCTTGGTAGAGACCTTAAAGTATTAAAGCAAGCAAATAATAAAGGTTATGCTAAATTATTTGGTTCTATTCACAAATTTAATGATGACAGAAAAAAATCTATCATTTCAAAAATTAAAAATAATTTTGGAAAAATAAAGAATAAAAAAATTGGTGTGTTAGGTTTAACTTATAAACCAGGCACAAGCACATTAAGAAGAAGTTTACCAGTTGAAATTACCAATCTAATTATAAAAAAAGGTGCAAAAGTAAAAGTGTTTGATCCAAAAGCAGATTATAATGAATTAACAAAAAAGCCAAAATTCAAAATAGAAAAATCTATAATTAAAATTATAGAAAAAGTTGATTATATAGTTTTAATGACTGAGTGGTCAGAATTTAGAGATTTTGATTGGTCTTCTATTACTAAAGAAATAAGTATTTTAGACACAAAGAACTTTTTAAATTCAGACAATTTACCAAAAAATATTAAATATTATTCAGTATGAAATTAAAAGACAAAACAATCGTAGTAACAGGTGGAAGTGTAGGCATCGGGTTAGCCGTATCTAAAAAAATTGCATCAGAAGGTGGCACCGTAATTATTTTTGCTAGAGACAAAAATAATTTATTGTCGGCAGTTAGAACACTAAATGATTCATCAGGAAAACAACATCATTATTTTTCTGGGGATGTTGGCAAATTAGAAGATGTTAAATTATTTTCCGATTGGATTAAAAGAAAATTTGGTCAAATCCATGGATTAGTTAATTGTGCAGGAATATATGGTCCAATTGGAAAAACAACTTCAGTGGACATGAATGAATTTCTTGATGCAATAAAAATCAATTTAATGGGAACTATTTATATGTGTAATTCACTTTCTAATATTTTTTCAAACACATCAAAAAAGAAAATTGTTAATTTTTCTGGTGGTGGCGGTGGCGGTGCGTTTCCAAACTATTCAGCTTATGCTGTTAGTAAAGCTGGAATAGTTCGTTTTACAGAAAATTTATCGATTGAATTGCTTGAAGATAATTTCGATGTTAATTGCGTTGGTCCTGGATTTGTCGCAACAAGAATACATGATAAAACATTAAATGTTGGTTCTGATATCACAGGCAAATCTTTTTACGAAAGTACAAAAAAACAATTAGAAAATGGTAGTGTACCACCAGAAAAAGCGGCAGATTTAACAGCATTTCTATTATCAGAAGAATCGAATGATATAACAGGTAAATTTATTTCTGCTCCTTGGGACGCTTGGCAAGACCTTGAATTTCAAAATTCATTAAAAACTGATAAAGATTTTGCAACATTAAGAAGAATTGACAATAAAATAGTATTCAAAAAATGAAAGTTGGAATAATTGGTTGTGGATTAATAGGTAGAAAAAGAGCATTGGCATTACAAAGTGATGATATTCTTGTTGCATGTTGTGATATTAATAAAGATATTGGTAAAAAATTTGCTGATGAATTTAAATGTAAATTTTATAATAAATATGTAGATTTACTCGCAAACTCAAACTGTGATATTATCATAGTTTCAGTAATTAACAAATATGTAAAAGATATTGCTTCATACTCACTAAAAACTGGTAATCATGTTTTGGTAGAAAAACCTATGGGTAGAAATGCTGATGAATCATTAATTATATACAACGAATCAATATCAAACAAAAAAATAATAAAAGTTGGATTTAATCTTCGTTTTCACCCAGCAATATTAAAAGCAAAAGAATTATTAAATGATATTGGTAAATTGACGTTTATTCGTGCTCATTATGGTCATGGTGGTAGACCAGGAATGGAAACTGAATGGAGAGCATCTAAAGATTTATGTGGAGGTGGAGAGTTATTAGATCAAGGTGTACATCTAATAGACTTAAGTAGACATTTCGCTGGTGAAATAAAAAATGTTTTTGGATCAATTAGTACAAAATATTGGAATATACAAGTTGAAGATAATGCATTTATGATGCTTAAAACTAAAGAAAATGTTGATATTCAATTACATGTTAGTTGGACAAATTGGAAAAATTCTTTTCAATTTGAAATTTTTGGTAATGATGGTTATTTAAAAATAAATGGACTTGGTGGTTCATACGGTCAGGAAACACTTGAATTTGGAAAAAGAAATATGAAAGGTGGTATACCAAAAATAGTTAATTTTACATTTGAAAATGTAGATAATTCTTGGAATAAAGAATGGTTAGAATTAAAGAATAATATAAAAGATTTTGAACATACATCATCACTATATCCAGTAGGTAATGGTGGAAATTTTATAGATGGTTTAATGGCAAATAAAGTAATAGATGCGATATATGAATCATCATCAAAAAATAATGTAGTTAACATAGAATGGAATTCTCAAAAAAATTTTTAGAAGAATGTGAATCAATAATCAGATTAATTGATGTAAATGAAATAGAAAAAATTGTTGATATTTTAGTTGAAACTAGAAATAACAAAGGTAGATTATTTATAATTGGTTCAGGTGGTGGAGCAGGTCACGCATCTCACGCAGTATGTGATTTTAGAAAATTATGTAATATTGAAGCTTATGCTCCATATGATAATATTTCAGAATTAACGGCAAGAACTAATGATGAAGGTTGGGACACAACAATATTAAATTGGCTAAAGGTTAGTAATTTAAGACGAAATGATTGTATATTTGTTATTTCAGTAGGAGGTGGCAATGATGAAAAAAATATAAGTATGAATATCGTTAAAGCTTTACAATACACAAATGAAATATCCACAACTAATTTAGCAACTGCTTTATCGAAACCAAAGGTAGTTGGAATTGTTGGTAGAGATGGAGGATATACCAAAAAAATTGGTGATGCAGTTGTTGTGATACCAACAATTAATGAAGATCATGTAACACCACTCACAGAAGGATTTCAATCTATTATTTGGCATCTTTTAGTATCTCATTCAAAACTACAAATAAATTCTACCAAATGGTAATAAAAAATAATAATAAAATTATGAAAACAAAAATATTTGCAGATGGTGCTGATAAAAAAATCATGTTAGAAATGTATAATAATTCATTAATATCTGGATTAACAACAAATCCAACATTAATGCGTAAAGCAGGAATAACTAATTATAAAGAATTTGCGGTTGATTTATTATCTGAAATTAAAGATATGTCAATATCATTTGAAGTTTTTTCCGATGATTTAAAAATAATGGAAGAACAAGCCTTAGATATTTCATCTTGGGGCGAAAATGTTTATGTTAAAATTCCAATCACTAACACAAAAGGAGAATCAACATATCATTTAATAGAAAATTTAGCAAAAAAAGGTGTTAAAGTAAATGTGACTGCTATTATGACTATTGAACAAGTGATTAATATTTTACCAGTAATGATTCAATGTAAAGCTGGTTATGTTTCAGTTTTCGCTGGTAGAATAGCTGACACTGGTGTTGATCCACTTCCAACTATGATAGAAGTTGTAAAATTATTAAAAGATTATTCACATCTTGAATTAATATGGGCAAGTTGTAGAGAATTTTATAACATAATTCAGGCAGATAATATAGATTGTCATATTATAACAGTACCAAATGATATTTTCAAAAAAATATCAATGTTAAATAAAGATTTAATAGAGTTGTCGCTTGATACTGTTAAAATGTTTTATAATGATGCAATAGCTTCAGGATTTTCCATATAATTTGATATTTTATAAGCATTTTTTCTTGATTGACCATCAAAGAAAACTATATATGTTTATGAAATATTTTTCTCGAGACATCAAAAAACCTAAGATTGCAATTGTGATACAAGGTCCTTCTTTATATGTGGAAGAAGTTAAAAACGCATGGAAAGATTTTAAAAAAGACTTAATTTTTTCGACATGGGAAGGTTCAGAAGAAAAATATTTCAAAGATGATATTGTCATATTTAATAAAGAACCAATCTCTTCTGGTCCATTTAATTTTAATTATCAAAAAATATCTACATATAATGGATTATTAAAGGCTAAAGAACTTGGTTATACACATGCTTTAAAAATAAGAAGTGATTATTTACCAACAAATGCAAAAAAATTTATCAATCTATTAGAAATAGATAAATTAAATTTTTTAATGTGGACACATACATCTTTTTTGTGGTTAAATTATCCTACACTCAATGGATATTTTGATGATCATTTTTCATTTGGTCCAATAGATAGTATGATAGAATTATGGAACATTCCAAACAACTTCTGCTATTCACCAGAAATCATACTAACTTGGAGCTATATAAATAAATTAAAAAATAAAATTAAAATTAATTATATAATTAATAAGTTAAATAATGATAATGATCTATTTTTCATAAAATCATCACCAAATTCTGAATTATTCGGATTTTATAATTATAACAATAATTTTAGTGAAAGAAATTTAAAAGGTAGATATGAAAGCTACTTTCAAACTTTTCGTATTAATTATAGAACTGGCAAATCAGAATATACAAATACACCAGAAGAAACAGAAAAAATAATGAATGATAATTATTTAAACTTCTTAAGGTATTTTAATCCTTTACCAAAAATTACAATTTTTAAAACGACAGATAAAATTTCTAATACAATTATTTATCCAACAAATAAAATAGAAATCGTATCAGAATTGGAAGATATTACTACGGATTTTGTGATTTCATCAGAAAAAATAATTGATAATACTACAATATTAATAGAATATTTTAAAAGGATAAATTATTGCTATGATGGAACTTATCAAAAATATAATCAAATAAATAACAACACTATTGAATGGTTTAATCCAGGAAATTTTGAATCTGAATCAAATTTTTTAACAAAAGAAGAATTTATTTGGAATCAAAATCAAAATTCAATGGATTTAGATTTTCTAGAAATTGGTATAACAGATGATGATCTAATTAAATATTGTAATGATGATACTATTGGAATTTGTATTGATCACAATAAAAATAAATTAGACGATTTACCAAATAAAAAAGGTGTTTTAAAAATTAATAAATCTATTTCTGCTGATAAAATAATTAATAGAAAGATTAAAATAGAAGACAAATATGTTGATTTAGTTAATATTATAGATTTTCTAAAAGAAAAAAAAATTAAAAAAATTAAATATTTACAAATTGAAATATTTGAAGGTATAAATATTTTAAATGAATTATTAACCAACTATCTACCTGAAAATATAAGAATAAAAAATAATATATCTGACAATATCCTGAAATTATATTACGATCTAGGATATGAATTAATTTATAAAAATAGTCAAATATTACTTAAAAAACAATTATAAATAATGAGATTTCACGTTTTAGGTGTATCATTTGCACCAACTAACAAACAATATTCTTGTGAAGGTTTTTCACAAAAAGTAAGATTATTCTGTAAAATGATGACTGAATTAGGTCACACTGTATATCATTATGGTGTTGAAAGTTCAAATCCTATTTGTACGGAAAATATAGATGTTGTCTCTATTGAAACTTACAACAAGGTTCATAAATCTTATGATTATCAACAAAGTGGGTTTCTATATTATTCTGAAACTGAAGCACAAGAAGAATTTAATTTCAATACCATTATACAAATCAATAAAAGAAAACAGCCAAATGATTTTTTATGTTTCAGCTTTGGTTTTCCACAACGACCAATATTTGATGCACATAATGATTTAATTTCATGTGAAATAGGAATTGGCTTTGATGGTTCGTTTGCACCTTATAGAGTATTTGAAAGTTATTCTTGGATGCATACTATTTATGGTAAAGAAAATAAATTACACAGTCCAAGTTTATATGATGCTGTAATACCAAATTATTATGACTTAAATGATTATATTTATTCTGAAGATAAAGAAGATTACTTCTTTTTTATTGCAAGAATGGAGCCGTCTAAGGGTATTGAAATTGCTTTAAGATCAGCAGAATCAGTTGGTTCTAAATTAATAGCTGCTGGTGTTGGAACTCCACATTTTACAAGTCCAAATTTAATACATGTTGGTGTTGTAGATTTTGAACAACGTGCAAAATTAATGAGTAAAGCAAGAGCTACTTTTGTACCTACTAATTATATTGAACCTTTTGGTTCAACGGTAATTGAATCTATGTTATGTGGAACACCAGTTATATCAACTGATTTTGGAGCTTTCACAGAAACTGTGGTTCATGGTAAAGTTGGTTATCGTTGTAGATCATTAGAACAATTTTTTTGGGCAACTAAAAATATTGGAAATATAAAACCAATAGACTGTAGAAATTATGCTGTTGATAATTATTCTATGTCACGTATTGGTCAAATGTATGAGGAATTTTTTGGTTCTTTAATTAAGTTAGCAACTAATAAAGAAGAAGGTTGGTATCAACTAAATCCTAATAGAAAAAATTTAGATTGGCTGAATAAATATATTCCTGAAATAGAAAAACCAATAGAAAAAAAAGAGAAGCCTATTTTATGTTTTCATATTGGGTACATTCAAGATATAAATGATACAAATACGAAAGATAGTTATGGTAGTGAAATTGCATTAATTAAATTATCAGAACAATTTAGCAAAACATATAGAGTCTTAATATTTGGTGAATATGTAACAAATGAAATAACAAAAAATAATATTGAATTCTTAAATTCAAAAAGATATAAAGATTTTCAAAATAATAATATTATTGATATTACAATCATATCAAGATATATTTATCATCTTATAGATTTTGAGATAAAGTCCAGAAAAACATTTATATGGGTACACGATGTGTATCTTTTGCCATATTATTGCTCTAAAGCATTACCAAACCAAGGTAGAGGATTTTTAAAAAATATAATAAATAAAATAGATGGTGTCGTAACATTAACTGAATGGCATAAAAATAATTTTATTGAATCATATGAAATTGATGAAAATAAAGTTTTCGTAATTGGTAATGCTATTGATCCTAAAATGTTTAAAGGAAATCAAATAAAGAAAAAAAATAAATTTATTTGGACTTCACATGGTGATAGAGGATTATTAAAATTAATAGAATACTTAAATATAATAAGAAAAAAAATACCAGATCTTGAACTTTATGTATATAGAGATCAATCAAATATGCCAGATATTATCATAGAAGAAATGAATAAATATGATTATATACATTATGGTGGAAAATTAGAATATGATAAAACAATAGAAGAATTTGAAAGTTCAGATATTTGGTTTTATCCAACAAGATTTAAAGAATCATATTGTATGAGTGCTCTAGAAGCACAAATGTCAAAATGTGTATGTGTTTCGAGTGATTTTGCTGCATTAACAGAAACAATAAGTGATAGAGGCATCTTAATAAAAGAATCAATTTATAGTGATGAATATAAAGAAAAAGCTATAAAAGAAGTTATAGAAATCCTAACTAATAATGAGCAAAAAATAAAATATCAAGAATCTGCGTATGAATGGGCAAAAGAACAAACATGGGAAAAAAGAGCAGAAGAGTGGTGTGAATTATTTAAAAAATAAAAAATTAAAATGAGCAAACCTATATTATGTTTTCATATTGGTTATGTACCTGATATAAACGATAGTGATAATGAATTGTGCAGTAGTGAAATATCTTTAATAAATTTAGCTGATTCTTTAAAGGACGAATATAATATTGTAATTTTTGGTGATCTCATATCAAATGAATCAATTATAAATGGTATCGCATTTTTAAATTCTGATAAAATTGAACAATTTCAAGAAATTAATCAAATTGATATTCTAATTTTATCAAGATATATATATTCATTTTTAGATGTTGAACTAAATGCTAAAAAAACTTTTTTATGGATTCATGATGATTATATTATGCCTTATTATCAAGGTGTAGTATTACCAAATAAAGCTAAAGAATTATTAAAAAATTTGATGAATAAAATTGATGGTATTATTACCTTATCTGATATTCATAAAAAAGATTTCGTTAATTTTTATAATATCGATAAACATAAAGTTTATGTTGTTAGTAATGAATTAGAAATAGAAAATCAAAAAAAGAAATGGTTTAAATTATTTAATCAAGAAATTGATACAACTGATAAGATAGATTTAGATTTTTTAGAAATAGGAACATCTGACGTAGATACTATAATTCAGGAATGTGATGATGATACAATTGGTATAAGTGTTGAACCATTAAAATATTATTTAGATAAATTACCTAATAAAAAAAATGTTAAAAAAATAAATAAAGCAATTACAGGCGATCCTATCAATTCAAAAATTAAAATATATTACATACCATTTGATACAATTATCAATCAAAATCTACCTTTATTTCTCAGGGGTTGTAATAAAATAGGTGATTATCACCCATTACATTTGGAAATGAATTTACAACAATATGTAAAAATTGAAGATGTTGAATTAATCAATATTGGTGATTTTTTAATGGAAAATAATATAAGAAAAATTGGACATTTAAAAATAGATACTGAAGGTTACGAATTAAATATATTAAAAGGATTGTATAATTACATATCAAATTTATCATATAAATATCATCCATTAGAAATTTTATTTGAAACAAATTCTACTGGTGAAAAATTTATCAATGATGTTAATGATATGATAGAACTATATCGTGGAATTAATTATGAATTAGTATATAGTAATATTATACCAAGACAATGTACAGATACGTTATTAAAAAAAATAAATTCAAATGATTAAACTTATAATTTTCGACTTAGACGGTGTTTTAGTAACAACAAAAGATATTCATTACATTTCTCTAAATAAAGCATTATCTAATTTAGATAGTAAATATGAAATTTCTTTGAGTGAACATTATGAAAAATATGATGGATTACCAACAATAAAAAAATTAAAAATGTTAACCGAAGATAAGAATCTACCAATAGAGTTTTACGAACAAATTAATAGAGATAAACAAAATTACACATTTGATACAATTCGTCACGTAATAAAACGAGATGATAGATTAATAGAAATTCTAAAAATGCTTAAAAATGATGGTTTTAAAATTTATGTTGCGTCTAATTCTATTAGAGAAACAGTAAAATTATTATTATATTATTCAGGTTTAATTGAATATATAGATCATTATATTTCTAATGAAGATGTTAAAAATGCAAAGCCTAGTTCAGAAATCTATTTAAAGTGTATAATAGATGCTGGAGTTAATCCAGATGAAGTGCTAATTATAGAAGATTCACCAAGAGGTATAGAAGCGGCTCAAAAATCTAAAGCAAACTTATTAATTGTTGAAAATCCAGAAGGTGTAACATACGAAAAAATAATATCGCAAACTATGTCAAATTTAAAAGAAGTACAGAAATTAAAACTATCTAATTTTAACATTTTAATACCTATGGCTGGAGAAGGTAGTAGATTTAAAACAGCAGGCTACACTTTTCCTAAACCAATGATTGAAGTTAATGGTAAACCAATGATACAATTAGTCGTTGATAATTTAGGCTTTCAGGCAAATTATATTTATGTTGTTAGAAAAGAACATTATGATAATTATAGTTTAAAAAATTTCTTAAATTTAATAACACCAAATTGTAAAATAATTATTGTAGATCATTTAACCGAAGGCGCAGCTTGTACAACTTTATTAGCAAAAGAACACATAAATAACGACAATCCTTTAATTATTGCAAATTCGGATCAATTTATTGAATGGAATCCTATAGATTTTTATTATAAAATGATAGAAACAAAGGCAGATGGTGGTATATTAACATTTAAATCTACACATCCAAAATGGTCATATGTAAAATTAAATGAACATAATAATGTTTATGAATTAGCGGAAAAAGATGTTATTAGTGATATTGCGACATGTTTACATTATAATACTCCTATTATGTTAGAAAATGGTAAAACTGAATTAATTGGAATTTTAGTTAATTCCAA
>Ga0209083_1003631_pt1 | contig 12684 bp, 10 predicted proteins | sample AM7aDNAmetaG_FD_184132 | JGI IMG/M metagenome (GOLD analysis project Ga0209083, IMG submission 184132) | Freshwater microbial communities from Finland to study Microbial Dark Matter (Phase II) - AM7a DNA metaG (SPAdes) (version 3) | ecosystem: Environmental > Aquatic > Freshwater > Lake ...
CAGTGCCGCCCTCTCCCCCGCCCCCCGCGGGTACGCGCGCCTCAGCGGCGGCGCGCACGATCTCGCGGACGTGCTTCTCGGCCATCGTGCCCGGGTTGATGCGGATGCCGGCCGCCCCCGCCGCGATGGCCGCCAGCGCCAGGCGCCAGTCATAGTGAACGTCGGCGATGATGGGCACGGGCGCGGCGCACGCTGCCAACGCCGGGGCCTCGCGCACGACGCGCGCGAACGCCGGCGCCTCCTCGGCCGTGGGCAGGCTCACGCGCACGAGCTCGCAGCCGGCGGCCACGAGCGCCCGCACCTGGGCGAGCGTCGCCGCGGCGTCGCCGGTCCTGGTGCAGGTCATCGACTGCACCGCCACCGGCGCTCCGCCGCCGACCGGCACGGAGCCGACCATGATGCGCCGCGCGCTAGGCACGCGGCCTCTCCACGTGCCAGGCCCACGTCTTCTCGAGGCCGCTGGCAAACTGCTCCGTCGCCTGCCAGCCGAGCACCCATTTCGCGCGCCCAGAATCTGCCCGTGAGTCTCGGATGTCGCCGGCGCGCGCGGCCTCGAAGCGGCGTTCGATGGGGCCGCCCGCCACTTCCTCCAGGCGGCCCAGAACGTCCAGAACGCTCGTCGGGATGCCGGAACCCGCGTTGAGCACCGAGACGCCGCTGAGGGGCTTCTGAAGGGCTCTCAAGATGGCCTCGACCACGTCGCCCACGTACACGAAGTCGCGCGTCTGAAGGCCGTCTCCGTACACCGTCACCGGCGCGCCGGCGGCCGCGGCGGCCATGAAGCGGCTGATGACGCCGGAATACTCGGAGCCCGGGTCCTGGCGCGGCCCGTAGACGTTGAAGAAGCGCAGGCAGACGGCCGCGAGCTGCCCGGCGTCGGCGGCGGCGGCGCACGTCTGCTCGGCGGCGAGCTTCGCCTCGGCGTAGGGGCTCAGCGGGCGCGGCGCGCAGGTCTCGGCGACGGGCAGCTCCGCCGCGTCGCCGTACACCGCGCAGCTCGAGGCGAGCACGAAGCGCGGCACCTCTGCGTCGACCGCCATGCGGACGGCGTTGACGGTGCCCCCGTGGGTCACGCTGCCGGTGCCGACGGGGTCGGCCAGCGACTGCGTGACCGAGGCCACGGCTGCGAGATGGCATACGCCCGCGCAGCCGTCCACGGCGTCGCGCATCTTGAACTCGCTGCGCACGTCGCCGGCGATAAGCTGGAAGTGGCCGCCGTGCGCGGCGGCCAGCGCCTCGGCGCCGCGCAGGTTGTCCTGCTTCCCCGTGCTGAAATCGTCCAGCACGCGCACGTCGTGCCCCGTGGTGAGCAGAGCGTCCACGAGATGCGAACCGATGAACCCGGCGCCGCCGGTGACGAGGATCAGGCCGTCCATGCGCCCATCTTACTTCTCCTGCGCGGGAGGCTCGCGTTCGCGCGCCGCTCCCGCGCGAGCGGCACCGGAGGCTCCCGCGCGGGGTAGTGCGAATCGGTAAGACAAGGAACAGGCCTTTCCTTGTCTTACCTCGCAGGACTACCCCGCCCCGCGGCTGCGCAGGCTCGCGGGCGGGCGACCCCAGAGGCTCCCCCACGGGGTAGTGCGAAAAGGGAAGACAAGGATTCCCTGACTTTCGCGTCGCGCGCGGACGTTCGCAGGCTCGCTTGCTGAAGGGGAAGACAAGGATTCCTTGTCTTCCCTCGCAGCACTACCCCGCGCGCCACTCGCGCGGGCGGTTCCGGCGGCGGCGGCATCTGCAGACGCCCGCAGCCGGCGGCCCGCCCGGGGCTACAGCCACGGCGGCGGCGCGCGAAGTCCACGGGCGCGGCGCGGATCTGGGCGGCATCGTCTGCTGAGAAGGCACCGCCATCTTCAATCGCCGCGGGTCGCGTCGCCGCGAGAGAAACCTACCTCGCAGCTTGGCCGCTCTCGCCGCCTCAAGACGGCCGCGCAGCCGTCCATGCACTCATCCCGTGACATGGCTCGCTTTGAGCTTGTCGGCCCAAAGCCGTATTGTACAAATGTACGTGTACCTGGGAGGAACCGTGGACCTGGTCGTTGACGCATCGGCGATTCTGGCCGTCCTGCTGTGCGAGCCGCAGCGGGAGGCACTGATCGCCGTCACCAGCTCAGCGGCGCTGCTGACGCCCGGCTCGACGCCGTGGGAGATCGGGAAGGCCCTCGTGGCTGGTTGGCGGCGGAAGCGCTTGACGCCCGCGCAGATGGCAGCGGCATGGTCGTCGTTTCAGGCGGTTCCCTTGCGCCTCGTGGAGGTGGACGTGCCGCGGGCGCTCAGGCTCGCGGTGGAACACGGCCTGTACGCCTACGACGCCTACGTGCTGGAGGCGGCGCTCGTGCGCAGGGCGCCGCTCCTGACCTTGGACAAGCGGCTCGCACGAGCCGCGGAGCAAGCCGGCGTTGCGACCCTGGAGGTGTGAGCGTGAAGACCTACACCTACTCCGAGGCTCGGCAGCAGTTCGCCGCGTTGCTCGATGAAGCACGACGCTCGGGACGGGTCCAGATCCGCCGCCGGGATGGACAGTTGTTTGTGCTGCAGCCGGCGACGCAGGAACGCTCTCCTCTGGACGTTCCGGGGGTGGCCGCCGGCCTGCTCGCCGGTGACAGCGCCGAGTGGCTGCGGGAAGAACGCGAAGCAGCGGGCGACCGGCTGCTCGAAAGGGCATCAGGGGCTCCGGCTCCCACTTCTGCCGGCCGGAGCAAAGGGCGTAAGCGTTCTTCCCCGGGTGAGCAGTAAGCCCGGGAAGACAGGCACGATCGGGGCAAGATCCTGGTCAGTCCGAGGCGTCGCGGGATGACCCGCAACGCGCAGCGTTGTCGCAGCCACGCGCTCATCCCAGGCCATTGTTCACCTTGATTATCGAAAGCGACGCTTTACACTATCAGGTGATTCTGTAAATCGGACGACGGGTTGGACGGCGTGGAACGCGCCCTTGACGGCTTTCTCCAGCGCTGGCGAAACTCGCCCGCCCGCAAACCCCTGCTGCTGCGCGGGGTGCGCCAGGTCGGCAAAACGTACGCGGCGCGCGAGCTCGGTAGGCGGGCGTTTCCTGGCGGCGCGCACGTCGTCGACCTCGAGCGTGACCCAGGGTTCGCGACGGTGTTCGCCGCCGACCTCGACCCGCGCCGTATTCTCGACGAGATCGGCCTGCGTCGCGGCGGCGCCCTGGTGCCCGGACGGGATCTCCTGGTCCTCGACGAGATCCAGGCGTGTCCCCGTGCCCTCACCTCCCTGCGCTATTTCAAGGAGGAGCTCCCGGAGCTCCACGTCATCGCCGCCGGCTCCTTGCTGGAGTTCGCGCTCGGCCGCGACGGCGTCTCGTTCCCGGTCGGCCGCATCACGCCCGTCACCGTGCGGCCGCTCTCGTTCTTCGAGTTTCTCCGCGCCATCGGCAAGGACGTCGCCGCGGAGATCGTGGCGTCCACGCCGCACGACATCAGCGCGGCGTCACACGAAGCGTTGCTGCAGGCGCTGCGCGACTACCTGGTCGTCGGCGGCATGCCCGCGGCCGTCGCCGCATACGCGGCGGAAGGTCGGCGCAGCGCCGCGCTGGAGCAGCAGAGGGAACTGGTCCGCGTGTATCGCGACGACTTCCCCAAGTACCGCCCGGCCAGCGACCCCGACCTGCTCGACGAGGTCCTCGGCAACGTCGCCCGCGGTGTCGGCGGCCAGCTGTTGTTCACGCGGCTGGCTCGAGACCGCACGCGGCCCACCGTCAGCACGGCATTTCGTGTGCTGGTGCGCGCCGGTCTCGTGCAGCCCATCCATGCCGCCAGCCCGGCGGGCCTGCCGCTGGGGGCGAGCCGCGGCGTTCATCGCTTCAAGGCGATTCTCGCCGACCTCGCGTTTCTTCACGCGCTCTGCGGTCTGCCGCTGTCGCGGGAGATCGCGCGTGCAGACCTGCTCGACATCTACGCCGGAGCCCTGGCGGAGCAGTACGTCGGACAGGAGCTTCTCGCCGGGCTGTCCCGCGGTGGTTCCGTGGACCCCGAGCTCTTCTACTGGGCGGGTGAAGAGCGGGGGAGCACCGCGGAGGTGGACTATCTTGCGGCCACCGGCGAACGAATCTCCGCGATCGAGGTCAAGGCGTCCCGTCCGCGGGGCATGAGCAGCCTGCGTCGCCTTCTCGAAAAGTACCCCGGAGTGCCCGTCGGCCACATCGTGTCCATGGAACCCTATGCCGTGGACGCCACGCGCCGCATGGTGCGCGTGCCGCTGTATTGGGCGGCACGCCTCACCGACTGACGCGCCGATCCGTTGCGGGAGACTCGCGTTCGGGCGCGCCCTGCGGGCGCGCGGGCAGCCACACCCGCCGCGGCGGGGTAGTGCTGCGAGGGAAGATAAGGGATGTCGGCCGATCCTTGTCTTCCCCCTCACCAGCGAGCCTGCGGACGGCCGTGCGCGGCGCGACAGTCGAGGAATCCTTGTCTTCCCCTTTCGCACTACCCCGCCAGCCGGGGCTCTGGCCGGCCATCGGTCCCCGCCGCTACCCGCCGAAGAGTCGCTTCACGTCGTGGAACGTGAGGAAGATGAACAACATCACAAGCAGCACCGTGCCGAAGGCGATCATGCGCTCGAGCAGCTTGGCGTTGAGGCGCCTGCCGCGCACGCGCTCGACGAGGTTGAGGGCGATGTGCCCACCGTCGAACGGCAGGATCGGCAGCAGGTTGATGAGTCCCAGGTTGAAGCTCAGGAAGGCGAGCAGGATGGGATACCAGCTCTGCCGCACCGCCTGCTGACTCACGTTGATGATGCCCACCGGCCCCACGGCGCCGTCGGGCCCCGTGGCGCTGATCTTCCCGCTGATCAGCATCCAGAAGCCGCTGAACGTGCCGACGACGACGTCCTTGAAGCCGGCCAGGCCCAGCCCGACCGCGCGGATCGGCCCCGGGCGGTTGCGCACCACGCCGGCGGCGACCCCGAGATAGCCGTTGCCGGGAGACTGCGGGTTCTCGATGAGGGTCACCTTGACGGTCTTCTCCGCGGATGCGCCGCCGGAGCCGCTCGCGGCGGGCCGGTACGTGAGGCTGATCGTCTTGCCCATATTGGCGCGGAAGAAGGCTGACGCCTGATCCCAGGTGGTCCAGCGCTGCCCGTTGGCGCCGACCAGCGTGTCGCCGGCCACGAGCCCGGCTTTGGCGGCCGGCGCATCCTTCACGACCTGGTCCAGCGTGAGGGTCGCCGTGGGCACGCCCTGGATGCCGATGAAGAGGATCATGATGACGGCTGCCGCGAGAAAGTTCATGAGCGGCCCGGCAGCGATGGTGATGTTGCGTTTCCAGACCGCCTTCTTGTAGTACACACGGTCGCCGGTGCCCTCGGGCAGCTCCTCTTCGGGCAGCATGCCGCTGATCTTGCAGAAGCCGCCCAGCGGGATGATGCCGATGCCGTACTCGGTCTCGCCCCAGGTGCGGCGCAGGGCGGCCGGCGGGAAGCCGATGTAGAACTTCTCGACGCGCATGCCGAACGACTTGGCGGCGATGAAGTGCCCGAGCTCGTGCACGGTGATGAGCAGCGCGAGCCCGAGGATGGCGACCAGCCACACCCACTGGCCGAGCAGAAGGGTGACGAGGATGGCGCCGCCGAGAAGCAGCGACCAGGGGCTGAGTGCGCGCTTGGGGTTCGGGACGTCGGCGCGGGACGCGGGGGCGTCTGCGGCGCCTACCGTCTCAGGGGCTCCGGGGGCGCCTGCGGTCTCAGTGGCGCCGGTCGCGCCGGTGACGCCGGCAGCGGGCTCGTCGGTGGCCCGTGAGTCTGTGTCGCTTCGCTCGTCAAGCTCGGTCATGCAGTCTCTTTCGTGTGTGATGGCGCAGTCGCTGCCAACAGGATATCCGACCGATGTTGAGGCCGGGCTAACTCCCGTGTGGACGAGGCCGCCGGCCGGCCGGGCGCGGGCTGGGCGCGCTCAGCCCGGCCGGCCGGCGGCCTCGCGGGCGAAGCGGCGCGCCTCCTCGTCGCAGGCGTAGACGTCATCGAGGCTCTCCACGGGCTCGTCGCCGAGCCAGGTGAGGCATTTCTCCACGATCTCGGGGATGGCGAGAAAGGCGATGCGGCCGCCCAGAAACTCCTGCACGGCGATCTCGTTGGCGGCGTTGAGCACGATCGGCGCCGCCACGGTGCGCGGGGCGCAGCCGGCGGCCTCTGCATCGCAAGCGACGATGGCGGCCTTGCGCCCAGCCTCCTCGGCCAGCGCCAGGCAGCGAAACGTCTCGGTGTCGGGCTTGTGGAAGGTCAGCTCGGTGGCGAACAGGTCGAGGCGCTTGACCATCGGCAGCACCGGGCGCTCGGGGTAGGCGAGCGCCCAGCCGATTGGCGTGCGCATGTCGGGAGCGCCAAGGTGCGCAAGGATGGCGCCGTCGGCGAAGCGCGCCATGCTGTGCACCGTGCTCTGAGGGCTGATCACCACGGTGATGTGATCGTACGGCACGCCGAACAGATAGTGCGCCTCGATCACCTCGAGGCCCTTGTTCATGAGCGTGGCGGAGTCGATGGTGATCTTCGCGCCCATCGACCAGTTGGGATGCTTGAGCGCCTGCGCGGGCGTGACGGCAGCCAACTCCGCGGCCGACAGGCCGCGGAAGGGGCCGCCCGAGCCGGTGAGGAGGAGCTCTTCGAGGGCGGGCGCGACAGGGCCGCCGGGGGGGCCGGCTGCGCCGGCGGGCGCGGCGGCAGGGCCGGCGGGCGAAGCCGGCCCGGCCCCCCCGCCCCCCGCCGCGATGCACTGGAACAGGGCGCTGTGCTCGCTGTCGACGGGCAGGATCAGCGAGCCGCTGCGGCGTGCCGCGTCGAGCACGAACGGGCCGCCGGCGACCATGCTCTCCTTGTTCGCCAAAGCCAGAGTGGCGCCGGCTTCGAGCGCCGCCATCGTGGCGCGCAGCCCGGCCGCGCCGACGATGCCGTTGAGCACGGTGAGCGGCACGCCGGCCGCGGCCGCGTCGGCGGCCGCGCGCGAGACGAGCTCCTGCACGCCGGCTTCGCCGGCGAGCACTTCGAGCTCGGGCGCCCGCGCGGCCGCGTCGGCCGCGGCCTTCGCATCGCGCAGGCAAACGACCTTCACGCCGTGAAGCGCCGCCTGCTCGAGCAGAAGCTCGCTGTTCGAGCCGGCTGCCAAGCCGACGAGCTGGCAGCTCGGGACGGCCGCGAGCACCTCCAGGGCCTGGCGGCCGATCGAGCCGGTGGAGCCGAGGATTAGCAGGTGTCGATGCGCGGAGCCGGTCATCGAGGCAAGGGTACCACGGTGCCGGCTCTGCAACCGCGGGTGGCGGGAGCCGCATGCGCTGCCTGCGTCGGTCGGCCGGATGTCCTCCGCACACCTGGCATCCGCCGCGAAGCCGGCGGCGGTTTGGTGCTCAGCGAACAGAGCTTCTCACCCTGCCCGACAGCCTGCCACGGCGCCGGCGGCAGACCGTTTCCGGCAGAACAGCGTTGGCCGGCCGGCCGGTGCCAATCACATTGGAGCAACCTTGGTGGGCGTCGCAAGGAACACAGCAGCCCGAAAACCGTCACGCAGGCGTGTCTGCAGCCGGGGCGGCGGCCACCGCCTGATCATCACGTTGCAGTCTCCACAGCACGACCAGAGCCGCAACGAGCGCACCCACGAGCAGCAGATTGCGCGCGGCTATCACGAGAATGGCCGTGTGCTCCAGGTGCATCATGCTCACATACATCCCGGGGTACTCGAGTTGGGTGAGGATGGTGGCAACCAACACGATGGCGGCAGGCACCCGGAACGCCGGCCGCTTCGCGACCAACGCCAGCGCGACCACGGGCAGCACCCAGATCATGTGCTGCGGCGAAAGCACCTTGTTGCCGCACATCGCGGCGAGCATCAGCGCGAGCACCGCCACCGGCACCGCCTCCGCATCCGCGCGGAGCGCTCGGCGGACCCTCCAGATCACAAGATAGACGACGATCGTCAGCGTCAGCACGGTCAGTGGGGCCATGGTGTTCACGACTTGGGCGCCGGCCGCGAGGATGCTCATCGAGCCCCCCGGCGGCACAACGACGGTCACGCTGCCTGGTTGCAGGACGTCGCGCAGCAAGAACGGGCTGGCCGCGACGCTCTCGATCTGCAGGCCTCGGGCAGTCTGCCCGCCGACGAGACTCGCCCAGAAGCGGCCGGGGTCCCGGGCCACGAAGGGGAGAAAGGGGATGACGGCGCCGGCCGCGGCGGCCAGCGTCGCCCACCAGACCAGACGCCAACGCCGTGCGAGCACAAGGACAAGCGGAAGAAGGACGATCGGCATGAGCTTGAGGCTGAAACCCAGGCCGACCATCAGGCCGGCCAGCGCCCAGCGCCGGTATGCCAGGCAAAGAACACTGAGCGCGACCACCAAGGCGACGGTGCCGTCGAAGCGGTTCAGCCCGATCATGCCGTTCGCGACCACGGCGGCCGCGAACGCCACAGCCGCGGCCAAGGAACGGCCGAGCGTGCCCCACAACCTCACCGCTGCCCAGGTCGTAGTCAGCGCAGTCAGTGTGAACACCGCCAGCATCTCGATCTTGAACTCGCGCGCGTAGCCGGCGACCGTTGCCGTATGGAAAGGGATCAGGAGTGGGACCAGCGTGAGCGGCGGGTATTCGAACTGGAACTGCGCATAAGGCCAAGCGCCGCGACGGATCGACGCGGCGATGAAGGCGTAGCGAGCCACATCGGGAGATGCCGACTCCCACAGAAGGGGCACGATGCGGCGGAGGACCGAGAGCACGAAAGCCCAGGCCACGAACTGCAGGGCGGCTGCAGCGGCGAACAACAGCCAAAGCTCCCTGCGCGTGAGCGGCCTTGGCGAAGTGGACAGTCTAGGAGCGATCGCGACCCGGCGACTGTCCTCGTGAGCGCTGTCGGTCATTTGACTCGCATCTCCTTGGCGAATGGCCGGGTGCGACGCGGCTCCCCACCGGGGCGAAGCCGGGTCTTGGGAAGGAGCGGCGAGTATACCGAATGGCCGTCGACGGTTGGACGTTGAGCACGGGAGACGCTCGACGGGCGCAGGGCCGAGCCCCGTCACGCGGCCTGGACGTTCACTCGCGTGGGAGCCTTGCGAGCACCTGCGCCGTGCTCTCGTCCGCCGGCTTGCGCTGGAAAGCGTATTTGGGGCGCACCAGCACGGGCGGGTAGTCGAGGCCGCCGGAGGCTGCCTGCAGCTCGGCATCGGTCATGCCTGCGGTCCCAATCAAGTTGACGACGAGCGTCGGCACGATGCGGTGACGGCGGTAGTAGCTGATCGTCGCCTGGGTCAAGTTCCCGGAGGCATCCGAAGACAACCAGTACGTGTTGGCGGCGATGCCGCCTGTCCAGTACAGGTAGTACCCGGACCCCTCGTACATGACGAGCAGCTCGTCGTCGGGGCGCGCCTGCTCGCGCAGGTCGGCGGAGTAGCCATCAAGGAGGAGCCGCCGCTCCGGGGTCACCTTGATGCCCCACCACGGGCCCGAGTCGAAACGGCTCGTCAGCTGCGCATACGGAACGTCGCGCTGCTGAAACTGGAACTGGAACGCAACAGTGACGCCGACAGCGGCGATGAGAACCGCCAGCGCGAGCCACGGGACTCCTGCGCTGCGGGAAGCGGCGGGCGGAAGACCACCCGCGTCATCCTCAGACCGGACTGGGGGTGTCGCGAATCCCGGCGGCGCGGTGGACGTTGCGACCGCCTCGAGCGCCCAGGCGAGGAAGAGCCCGCTGGCGATGAGCGCTGGGGCAAGGCCGACGGCGGAGCTCACATAGCCGGCGGCGCTGGTGTAGGCGGTCATGGCCCCCGCGATCATCGCCGGCGCCCAGATCCAGATGAGCAGCTTGGCGCCGGTCTCCCGCCTCTCCCGGGGGATAAACAGGAACAGGTACGGCGTCATAAACGCGTAGATCTGCACGTAGCCGGAAGCCCAGAGCAGGGGGCGCTGGGCGGCCAGCCAGAGCGCCACGGGCACAGTCGCCAGCAACATGCGCCCCACCCGTGGCCAGCGTTGGAACACCAAATAGATGAGGAGCGCAGCGACGATGAGGTATGGGCGCCACGTGGTCAAGAGCCAGAAACCCCGCGCAATCGCAAGGGCCTTCGAGGCTCCTCCGAGCTGATTCGACAGGTGCGCGCCCGCAATCGAGAGCTGCCAGCTACGCACCAGGTTGCGCGGCCCGAAGCTCAGCATCACGGCGCCGATGGGCACGAGCACAAGCGCGCCCCCGAGCACCCAGGCGCTGAGCGCCCGCCATGCACCAAGCCCAGTGGGCGGACCCTCCGGGTCGGGCGGATGCACAAAGGCGCCCTGGGCGAGCATGGCGGTGGCGCGTCGGCCCTGCGCAAACACAAAGAAGACGGCGAAGAAGGGCACGACAAACAGCAGCGAGGGGTAGGCGACGACGGCTAACCCCAGGGCCGCGCCCGCGCCCATCGCGAAGCCGCGGCCCTTGCCGTCGACCACGACCCGTGACCCGAGTGCGGCGCCCAGCGTGAGGAACGCCAGGCCCATCGTGTTGTAGCTCAACTGGGGCGTGGCCCAGAAGATGTACGTCACGAACACGGTCGCGATAAGCAACGCGAGCTGCCAGCGCACCAAGCGCCGGAGCAAGAAGAACACGGCCAGCGCCACGCCGATCGTCAGGAGCAGGTACAAGTGCCGAGTGTAGATGACGAGGCCCGTCGGGTCGTTGGCGCGAAGCAGCCCGAAGAGTTTCAGAAACGGGTATTCCAGCAGAGCCGGGGCTTGAAAAGCGCTTTGGTCGAGACTGAAAGGCCGATCGCCCAGCACCATGCGCCACGGGACCAGGATGTAGAAGCTCTCGTCGCGGAGATCCATGCCCTGGAAGAGCCGCAGCCAACTGAGGACGAGGGCCGCCGCGGCGACTCCGATGGCGACGGCCGCAAACACGACGGCCGCGGCTCCACCGCGCCGTTCCGCTGGACCTCTCTTCTCTGACAAAGTCGCTACTGGTCCGACCCTCTCGCTCACCTGGCACGGTGGCTCCGCGATGAGGCGAAGGCCCGTGCGCGATCTCGTCGTTTCTCAAAGACCGCGCGCGCTCCTCACCACCAGCCACGTCGTGAGAACCCGGCGTCCGCAATGATAGCCGCACCGCGGTGAATGGGCGAATACGCTCTCCTACACTCACGTTGCGGCGTCTTCCACGTCTCGGCTCCACCGTATCTCGTGCCCACAGGAGGTGATACGGTCACTGCTCGTGCGGCCACCGAAGGACTCATTGAATGCCGTCTCCCGGATCTCGCCCACATGAGTGATAGCCATCATCCGCTGGGGTCGGACATGCGGCACGTCATGCTCCACACGGAGGGGCTCTGGGACGAGCTTCGGGGACGCAGAGTCTTCGTCACCGGCGGAACAGGCTTCATCGGGCGCTGGCTGGTCGAGTCCCTCCTCTGGGCGAACGACGAGCTGGCGTTGCACGCCCGGGTCCTCGTCCTGTCGCGGCACCCGGACGCTTTTGCGCGTGTCTGTGCACGTCTCGCGGACCACCCGGCGATGACGCTTCTCAGGGGAGATTGCCGGACCTTCGACTACCCTGACGGTGAGTACAGTCACGTGCTCCATCTCGCCAAGGAGTCGGAGCCTGCAGCGTCGGCTCCGGGCACCGCACGAGTGCTCGAGTTCGCCGAAACCCATGGCACGAGGAAGTTGCTGTTCACTAGTTCCGGTGCCGTCTATGGCGGGCAGCCGCGGGACCGTGAACGCCTCCGTGAGGACTACGGCGGCATGCCCTCACCTGAGGACCGACACGCTGAGTACGCACTTGCCAAACAAGCCGGCGAGCGGCTGTGTTCCGCAGCCTCGGCCGACTCTCAGGTGCGCGCCAAGATCGCGCGTTGCTTCACGTTCGTTGGTCCGTACATGGACTTCGATGCCGGGTACGCCATCGGGAACTTCATCCGCGACGCCGTCCGCGCCGACTCTGTGCAGGTGTCCGGAGACGGCACGCCGCTGCGCTCGTACCTGTACGCCGCCGATCTGGCCGTTTGGCTGTGGACCATCCTGTTCGCGGGAGAAGACGCCGTGCCGTACAACGTCGGCTCGCCGGATCCCGTCTCCATTGGGGACGTCGCGCGGCTCGTGGCGCGCGTCGCAGGAGGCACCACGCCCGTGCGGATGGCTCGGGCTCCCGGACCGGACTCCGCCCCGCCGGAGCGCTACATCCCCGACACGTCTCGCGTCGCACGGCTCGGTCTGAAGGTCGAGATCGGCCTGGAAGACGCCGTGCGGCGCACGCTGAACTGGTACCGATCCACGCTCTGAATGCCGCCGTCGACATGACCTCGCGGCAGCGCCGTCAGGCCGTGCTAAGCGTGCTCACCAGTTCACACACGGCATGGAGGGCGAAGCCGTGCGCCTCTTGGATGCGAGGCGTCGAGCCTGGGCCGCCGCACACCATCACGTCCGAGAGCGCGCCCAGCTCCTCTGCGGCCTCCGCGGACCCGACGAGGGCGACCACGCCGACCCCGACGCGCCGCGCTTCGCGTGCGGCAGCCACCACGTTGCCGCTGGTGCCGCTGGTGGTGAAGCCGATCAGGACATCGCCGCGACGGCCCAAGGCGGTCACCTGTTGAGCGAACACGCTCTCGTAGCCATAATCGTTGGCCAATGAGGTGATGACTGCGGGGTCGACGCAGAGAGCTACGCACGGCAGACTCATGCGTGACCCTTCGAACCGGCCCACGAGCTCAGCGGCCAGGTGCTGGGCGT
>Ga0209083_1003632_pt1 | contig 12679 bp, 6 predicted proteins | sample AM7aDNAmetaG_FD_184132 | JGI IMG/M metagenome (GOLD analysis project Ga0209083, IMG submission 184132) | Freshwater microbial communities from Finland to study Microbial Dark Matter (Phase II) - AM7a DNA metaG (SPAdes) (version 3) | ecosystem: Environmental > Aquatic > Freshwater > Lake ...
CTAAATTAAAATAATCTTTTACTTCTTCAGGAAGAAATAACTTATATAAATCTGTCAAATCCATGGTTTATGTTTTTGACAAAATTAACTATTTTTTAATTTTCTCCCCAACTATTGAGGTTGACCCCTTTTCCGTTGGTGATGAACTGTATGGGAGCGCTGCTTTACTCCTGCAAAAGGGAGAGGAAATAAAAAACGATGATATTATTGATGCTTTTATTAACCAGACGTCAGCGGCTTTAAAACGAAAACAGGTAGAAGAAGAACTAATAAAAAGTGAAGAGACGTTTCGTGTTTTTTATGATAATGCCCCTACCGGTTTGTACAGAACAACTCGTGAAGGGAAAATATTGCTTGCCAATAAGGCATTAATTAAAATGCTTGGTTATACATCTTTCGATGAACTCTCAACAAGAAACCTTGATAAGGGAGGTTACGAACCCTCATACGCGCGAGGTCAATTCATAGAAATGGTAGAAAAAAACGGTGAGGTTAAGAACTTTGAAGCAAAGTGGGTTTGTAAAAACGGCAAAGTTATTATTGTCAGAGAAAGTGCTAAAGTAATATACGATTCTGAAGGGAAGGCTCTCTATTATGATGGCACGGTAGAAGATATTACAGTACAAAGGCGCGTGGAGGTTGAATTACAGAAAAGCGAAGAGAGATTCAGAAATATTTCTTCCAGCATAATCGATATTTCTTACTCATGCTTTACTGAATCGAACGGAACGTATAAAATAGATTGGATATTTGGGGCTTATGAAAAAATTACCGGTTATACAAACAAAGAACTTATAGATTTGGAATGCTGGGGAAAGCTCGTTATAAAAGAAGATTTTCCATCTTTTAAAACACATATTTTAGACGTAAAACCAGGTTTTTCAGACATTTGTGAGCTCCAGATTAAACATAAAAACGGCCACATCGTATGGATTCAGGCATCAGCAAAATGTGTAGTGCCTGAAGCCGCAGATACCCACTTTTTATTTGGAAGTATTAATGATATTACTGAACGCAAACAGATGAATGAGGTGCTGCGAAAAAGTGAAAAAAAATATCGTTTACTTTTTGATCAAATGATGTCTGGATTTGCTTTGCATGAAATTATTTGCAATTATGAAGGAAAACCTGTTGATTATCGTTTTCTTGAAGTTAATAATTCATTTTCTGCTATAACAGGATTGAATTCACAGGAAATCATCGGGAAAACGTGTTTGGAGGTTTTACCTACAACCGAACCATTTTGGATTGATAGTTATGGTGAAGTTGCTATAACCGGAAAGACCATTCGTTTTGAGCAATTCAATATTGCATTGAATAAACATTTTGAAGTAATAGCATATTCTACGCAGAAAGGACAATTCATTACAATTTTTAATGATATTACGAAACGTAAAAGAACGGAAAAAGATTTACAAAAAGCTATAGCTTTTTCTGAATCGATTGTAGATAATATTCCAAATATGATATTTCTTAAGGATGCCAAGGAATTGCGTTTTGTAAGGATTAACAAAGCCGGAGAAGACTTGCTTGGCTATTCTAATGAAGACTTGCTTGGTAAAAATGATTATGATTTCTTCCCAAAGGAACAAGCCGATTTCTTTACTGAAAATGACAACAATGTTTTAAAGGATTCTGGAATATTGGACATAACAGAAGAAAATATTCAGACGAAGAATCAGGGAACCAGGGTGTTACACACTAGAAAAGTTGCCATCTTCAACACATTAGGTAAACCTGAATACTTGCTTGGTATTTCTGAGGATATTACTGAACGAAAGCGAATTGAACAAGACCTCATTAAAGCCAAAGAAAAAGCCGAAGAAAGTGATTTGCTGAAGTCCATTTTTCTTGCCAATATGAGTCATGAAATCAGAACACCTATGAACGGCATTATCGGGTTTACTGAACTCTTGAAAGAACCTAAGCTAACGGTTGAGATGCAGAAAGAATATATTAACATCATAGAAAAAAGCGGCAACCGTATGCTTAACATCATCAATGATATCATTAATATTTCAAAAGTAGAATCGGGACTTATGGAAATCTCTGTCTCCATAACGAATATTAACGAACAGATAGAATATATTTATGCGTTCTTTAAGCCCGAAACAGAGCTAAAAGGTCTGCATTTTTCATTTAAAAACAGCTTGTCTGCCAGAGCAGCAAATATAAAAACAGATCGTGAATTAATATATGCCATTCTTACTAATCTGGTTAAAAATGCCATTAAATTTACGGATAAAGGCACTATTGAATTCGGCTATATTTTAAAAACTGCCAGTGAGGTTGGTGAGCTGCGTCGCACTGTGCATAGCCGAAGTGTCGAACCAGTCGAACTGGTCGAACTGGTCGAACTGGAGTTTTTTGTAAAAGATACAGGTATAGGCATTCGTAAGGAACATCAGGAGATTATTTTTGAAAGATTCAGACAAGCCAATGAATCGCCTTCTAAAAATTATGAGGGCACAGGGCTGGGCTTACCCATCTCTAAAGCTTATGTGAATATGCTTGGTGGTAAAATATGGGTTGAAAGTAAACCGGGAGAAGGCTCCGTATTTTATTTTACCATTCCGTACAATACCGCTACAGAAGAAAGAAAAGAAAATATAAAAAATATTGTATTAGATAATACAGAAGATAGCGTTAAAAAACTTAAAATACTGATAGCTGAAGACGAGAAAATATCTGAATTATTTATAACTAAAGTAGTAGAAAAATACAGCAGGGAAACAATTAATGTACGAACAGGACGTGAAGCTGTTGAGGCGTGTCGCAATAACCCCGACATTGATATTGTGCTGATGGATATAAATATGCCCGAAATGGACGGATATGAAGCCACCAGACAAATACGGAAATTTAATAAAACGCTGGTCATCATTGCACAAACCGCTTATGGATTAACTGATGATAGAGAAAAGGTGATAGCTGCAGGTTGTGATGATTATATCACAAAACCGATTAACAAGAAAATTTTAATTGAATTAATTAAAAAATATTGTTAAAATAGCCATGAGGCTATCTCAAAACAAAATAATTATGCTCAATATCATAAAATAATAACTAATGAAATTTGTCCATCGCAACCCCCATATCCCATTTCGGCTTGCTCACTTCGACTCAGTACATCGCAATGCAGTGCCAAATGAGGCTTCCCAACTTACCTCAAATTGGGGCATCCCTTTAGGGAATAAAGGGTGTGTGAGGGCAAAATCGAATTTTAAGCAACAAAAGATATCTTTTGAGACAGCCTCATGACTAAAAGATAATTTATTTTTCATAAGCCCCCAGATCGGGCGAAATAGTACGTGCATTGCCCAGTATATCATAAGGAACCTGTAGCGCAATACTCATATCACCTATGTCTAAAGCGGGTGAATAGACTTGTAGCTGATAATTATTGGTTGACGTATTTTCAAAAAGAGGGTCTGCGTTTTTAAGGCAGTTGGTATAATAGGTCGTGTTGCCTATGTCATGATTCGTTTTCAGAAGGCAGTTTGTGAATTTGTAGTTAAAAATACCACTGGAATTCTTATCTAAGAATACCTCTTCTTCTACATTGCCATAAATGATACAGTTGCCAAAATCGGCCTTGGTAAGGTCTCTTACATGAATAACACTATTAACATCTTTATAATAGTTGTTAAGAACAACAGATGACGTTTGGCGTGTAGTGTAGTTCCAGTAGTTGGCAAAAGTACAGTGTTTAAAGTCATAAGAGCCGCCGATAGATAAAATAACAGCGTGAACACCTGCATTACTCACAACAACATTTTCGGCTTCTACAAAAGAACCTTGTGCATAAATGCCTGCTGTGCTCATATTTTCTATAATTGTATTGCGAAGCTTTAATGTGGGATTGGTTGAATTACCCACGGTGTCTGCTTTTATACCCGTATCACCGTTGCGGATAACGGCGTAGTTTATATCATTGTTGATGCTGCCTTGCGATAGCCAGATACCCATCGAATAAAGGTTGCCGTTATATACCATACGTCCCCACTGACCTGGCAGGTCTTTATACCACTGTTCCAGCCTGTCGCCCTGAAAAACTACCGGCTTTTCTTTAGTGCCTGTCACTTTAAGCGAAGCATCGTTATAAACCCATATTCCGGAGTTATTATGAAAATAAATTTTCGTTCCTTCTTGTATTGTTAATGTAAACGATGAATCAACAACCACCCAACCGTAAACCAGATGAGGCTTATCGTTAAGCCAGGTTTCATTAGAGCTTATCACACAGTAGGGCGACATATTTACAGGATGATACTTGGGCGTGTGGTAATATGCATTCTGACCCCATGATACAAGTTTAACCTGCTGTACATGGTTGTTGGTAACAAACACCAGTGAATCGCTTACTACAAAAGGAGTGTTGGTGTTATTAGGATCAACGGTAACTTTGACAAAAATATACAAACTGTCTTTTGCTTTGAGTACAATGTCTTTTATTTGTGTGGCTGATACGCCATCAATATTAATTCTGTAATTTGAAGCATTTCCTCCTGCCAGAGTAATTGATGATATCTTTATAGATTTGTTGTAGGGGTTATAAACCCTGAGTTGTTTTGTGGTTGAGCCTACAGTTGTAAAAACAGTGTCGAACGATACAGAATCAGTAGAAAAGGTAAGCGAACCTTCGGTTTCTGTCAAAAAATCGTCCCTGTGGCACGCAAATAAAACACTTAATAAAAGCAGTGCCAAAAAGGATTTATTAAAGGAAAACTTCATCAGAAAAAATTAGTTTTGCAAAATTATCAATTTTAAACGAAAAAGACATAAGATTATTACTAAATGTTTGTCAAAAGATTTATAAATCATTCAAGTAAGTATAAGCAGTAGTTAAAAATCCTTAATCATTTATAGGAATTATTTTTATATCTCCTTTAGATACTGTAAATTTGTATTAAAATCGGAAGAATATAAAAAGCAATAAATCATGAAAATGGGTAATATTAATAAATATAAGCGTCAGCAACGGTCAGTGATATTTTTTTATGGAAAGAAAATAGTCATTACATTTTGTTTTTTATTGTTTGGTGTAATTTTTTGCTATGGCCAGAAAGAGAATATCCTTATCAAAGGGAACATCGCAAAATATGCCAGCCAGCCATTATACCTTTATAAATGCTATGGCGATACCATGCCCTTGATAGACTCAATACGTACAGATAAAAAAGGCGATTTTTTGTTTCTTACTTCATCACTTGATAAGATGGGTGAACAATCAGGTCTTTACAAAATAGATCTTCAGAAAAATCAGTTTTTTTATTTTCTATATAATTCCTCACTCCCTAAAATAGAGGACAGGAGTGTCAACATTAAAACACTTTACAAATCGGATTTCTTTTACAATATAGCCACAGATAGTTTAGTAGTCCTTTCCCCATCGGCAAAGAAAAATGAGGGTTATGAAGACAATAAACTCTTTTACGAATTCCAGAATATTCAACAAAAAATAAATATAGCCAATTATTTTCTTCTGCAGATGATGCGCTTATACCCTTTGCCAGATCCATTTCACAAACAAATAGAAGATGAATATTTTGTAAGATACGACGCCATGGATAAATTTGTTAAGAAATTGCAGGCATCGTCTCAAGAAATAGCCCGACAAAGTTTAGCTAAAAAATTAACTTATGCCTATTACCAGTCTGTCCTTCCAGATTGGAAGCAACCAGACCCGTGGCGCGACAGCATCATCGCTTTTCATTATTTCGATTATTTTAATCCGGCAGATAGTTTTTACTATCAGACCAATATATTGCCCGAAAAAATAGATGTTTTTCTGCAGTTAAGAACGAATAAAAAAGATTCTTATGGTCAACCAATAAGAGATGAAATGATTTCTGCCATAGCTGCACAGGACTTTATGGAAAAGATCAAAGGCAACCAGAGAAACTTCGATTTCTGTTTGAATTATTTTCTAAAAAAGTTCAATAAAGAACATCTTAACGATGCATTTTTTTTCTTGTATAATAAATATGGTAAACCTCTCACCGGCGATTGTGCATCATCAAATACCGATTTAAACTGGGCACGCGAAAAAGCAAGTGTATTGCAGGGCATTCAGATAGGCATCATTGCACCCGATTTTGAAATATATCCCATTGAAAATAGCAATTATTCAGCAACAGCTGAAAATGGGAAGCTGAAAATGCTTCAATTAAAAGAAGATTATACCCTTATTCTCTTTTGGGCAACATGGTGCTCTCATTGTACAGAAGCAGTTCCTAAAATAAAAGAAACAATCAGTAATTTTAACGCAGACCTTGCAATCAAAGGTAAAAAGTTAATAACGGTAACCATTTCTTTAGATACTGACAAGGAGAAATACCTTAAGTATCTTAAAGAACAAGGTTTGCAATCTTTTATAAATTTCTCGGAGTATAAAGGGTGGCAATCTGAAATTGGCAAAAAATATAATGTCTATGCCACACCTACCATGTTTTTGTTAGATAAAGATAAAAGGATAATATCAAAGCCCACAACCCTGGAAGAGCTTATTGATGCCCTGACTAAGATTAAATAATTGGTTTAGTGTATTTTAGTGTTTTGGAGCTTTGGTGGCAAAAAAATGAAATTTCTTTGTCGGTCAGTAGTGATATAATATAACTGTTTTATTTTATAATAGCCACACCTCCCAGATACTCGTGTTTTACACCGCCGATTTCTTTCAACACTATTCTGTAAACATATTCACCAACCACAATATCATTATTTGTACCAAGATTGTTTAGTGTCCCGTTCCAGGGTTCACCTGAATTTACATTCCATTTAGAAGTGTGAAAAAACAGTTTACCCCAGCGGTCGAAGATATACATGTCAAAACTATTAGGATCAACATTAATACCTCTTGGAGAAAAGCCGTCATTTAATCCGTCTTCGTCGGGAGTCATAGCATTAGGTATATAAAGCGTGAATATTTCTTTAACCCATACTGTATCTGTTACACTATCAGTACATCCATTGATATCTGTTACAAACAATGTCACAGGATACGTTCCAAGAACTGTATATTGATGATTAATTTCATTTACACTTCCACCTGTTGAACCATCACCGAAATTCCAACCCCACGAAACTATATTTCCTGTGGAGTTACTGATGAAGCTTACAGGATTATATATAGATGCTATAACAGGGTTAGCAGAGAATCCAGCTGTTGGACCCGGTATATTTGTTACAACAACAGAGGTTATTCCAGTACAATGACCATCATTTACCGTTACTGAATATGTTCCTGCCGATAGACCCGTAGCTGTTGGGGTTGTCTGGTTATTACTCCATAGATAGGTATAATTTCCTGTTCCTCCGGAGGGGATAACAGTAGCTGTACCATCACCATGTCCACAATTCTCAGCTGTAGTGTACGTGCTGGTGCTGAGCTGACCTATTGAAACAGTAGCTGTAGCACTTCCTGAACATCCAGAAGCATTTGAACCAGTTACAGTATAAGTTGTGGCTACTACAGGGCTTGCTGTAACTACTGAATCTGTTGTTGAGGATAACCCCGTAGCAGGACTCCACGAGTAAGTTGTCGCCCCTCCTGAAGCGGTTAAAGTAACGCTCGCCCCTGAACATATAGAGGAGGTGCTTGGGGTAATACTTAGTGTAAGATTTGAGCCAATAGAGAGCGTAAAAGAAGCCGTTCCCGAACACCCTGAAGCATCAGACACTGTTACAGTATAAGTCCCTCCTGTAGCAACAGAAATAGTCTGCGTTGTTTCAGTTGTTGACCACGTATATGTTGCATACCCATTGCCTGCATCTAAAGTGGCAGTACTTCCCGTACAAATTGACGAAGGTCCTGTAATGGTAGGGGTAAGGTTAGTATTTACGGTTACAACAACGGATGTGGTGCCGCTGCACCCTGAAGCATCGGATACGGAAACAGTATAAGTTCCTGCAGCAGTAACTGTAATAGTTTGTGTTGTTTCGGTCGTTGACCATGTATAGGACGAATATCCGGCACCTGCATCCAGTGTAGTGGAAAACCCTGTGCAGAAAGATGTAGGCCCTGAAATTACAGGCGTCAGTGACGACCCCACTGTTACAGTGCCTGATGCGGTGGCTGTGTTTCCTGCTGCATCAGAAACGGTAACGGTATAAGTTGCATCAGAAGTAGGACAAACATTGTTTGGTCCCACACCTGTTAATGTTCCCGGATCCCAGGTATATGTAAGTGGCGCAACACCCCCGTTGACAGTGGCATAGATATCTGTACACCCACCTGAACATATAGTTTCAGAGTTTACACTGACAGATAAAGTAGTGTTACAGTTTATATTAAATACCTGCTGTGTCTCACAGCCATTTGAGCCTGTGCAACTTGCCATATATTGTGTGAAAAAAGGTGCGTTGACGGTTATAGTAGGCGTTGTTCCAATCACAGCCCAACCAGAGTCGCATGAAGTGTACCATGTGCCTATGCAATTGCCAAATAGAATGTACCCAATACAAGTGGTGGTGCAAACGGTATCCCATGCATTCCATTTAAATGTCCCTGTGCAGCCGTTTTCTGTAAGTGTGGCAACAGTGCCTGTGGGGTCGCAGCTTGTGGACACGTTGAAAGTTGGTGCAGGAAGCACAGTAACAGTCATACAATCGGAAGCTGAATTAGTACACAAATCAGAAACAGTAACACAATAATTTCCTGCTGTTGAAACTGAAGTTGTTGAGCCCGATCCACCATTGCTCCAGTTATAATTCAAAGTACCGCTGCCGGTAGTGGTTGCTGTTAAAGTCGATGAGGAGCCCTGACAGGGGTCGTTTCCCGTTACCGTTACCGTTACTGTGGCATTGGTAATTGTAAAAGTGATATCATCGTTCATAGGATTGCCACACATATCATTCATCGTTTGTCCGTGCAGGGTATGACTACCAGCCGTAAGGGGTGGCGTTATGGTCAGGTCAGCTCCTAGTGTCATCCCACTGGCACAACCTGAATTGGCAATAGTTACAGTATAGCCGGGAATAGTGAAATCAGAAGACTGCATTGTTGTACAGTTGATATTTTCTGAAAAAGTTACATGGATGGAACTTCCGTTACAACCCGGCTGGGTAGCTGTTGCAAAAGTAGGAGGGATGTTATCCATTATTGAAACAGTTCCAGGGTCATTCTGGAAATGCAGCGTAAACCCATTGTTTGAACCACCGTAAAAATTAACCATAAGCATATAGGTGTGTCCTATTGTAACTCCAGCTGCTTGATTCCAGGTACCACAGGAGGCAGGAGCACTATAATAGTTTGTCCCTGAACAACTGGAATAGGAAGATGTATAATTTGATGAGTTGGTTGTAATTCCTGTTACACCGTAGTCGGCAGAATAATTGCAACTCATCTCATTCAGATTACCGCATCCGTTGGTAGCATCGTAAAGTACAAAATCGTAATCGGTGCCACCTGTAGGAGAAATTGAAAAGTCGAGATTTCCTGATGTTTGAGGCTGAAAAGTGTACCATACAGAGCCACCGTTTCCTGTGCCCGAGAAACAACTACCAACCTCATCATTAATAGAGCCAATATCTGTATATTGATTTGTAGAAACGATTACTGTAGAGTTAGCGCATAAAGGAATAGCCCCGGGGCAATCACTGGCAGGATCAGACTTAGCCATATCCAGAGAACAATCCACACATTGCAGGCTGGCAGCCCACCCCGGCAAATTACCCACATTAAAAGAAGGTGGAATATATTCGAATGTGAGATCCTGGCCTATGATGACAGGGGGCATATTTGTGCCGCTATAAGTTCCAAAAAGGTTTCCTGCTGCTGTGCCGGCACCTTTATAAATTTTTAACTCACCACCGAAACCCAGATCAAAATTACTAAATGTGACTTGCAGACAATTGCTGTCAGCATGGAACAAAGTTATTTTGTGGGCATACCCTGCAAAACCCTGTGGGCCACCGGCATCATAAAAAGTAGCATTGCATGTTTTTACCTTATAATAATCACCGATATTATAGCTTTGCGCTCTCAGGCCAAGGATGGATAATAACAAAACGGGGAAAAGTATGACGTGCTTCATAGAAGAATATTTTATTGTTCAGTGTAAAATTGAATTATCCTGCTTCTCAATGCTTCCTTAGAGTCCAGAACAACTACAAGGCCCGGGTACACATCATATATATATGTCGGTGTTTTTTCCTTTCGTTGTATCAGAAAAGGTCTTATATCAATGGTGTCTCTGTTAAAACTCACTATAGTGTCATGGAATTTATCCCAACGACGGTATATGTTCCACGAGTATCTGATAATATAATTCTGGGTTCTTATAAATGGTTGCGACATAGTGTCAATCTGCGATTGAGTAAAATATTTTTTAGCCAGATTATCAAGCTTTATATTTTGCGCCTCCGATGAAATAGTAAAGGCACAGAAACAAATTAATATCAAAAATTTTTTCATATTTTCCGGAAGTTATTAAAGGTGATGCCTAAAATATTATTTTTAAACGGATTTTAAAATCAAAAAAATAAATAATTACAAGGATTAACGCAATATTTAGAAAAAGTTGCTTCAAATTATTCTGTTCTAATCTACAAATTTAGAAAAATATTTCATAAAGGATACTATTTTACAACAAAATGTATTTCTCTGACACAGTGAAAACTATATAAAACAACGAGTTGTAATTCAATGTATTTATATGGATTATAAGCTGATCTAAATTTTCAAAAGCAAAAAATCCCAAAGAGATTTCAGGTTAATAGAATTTATTTTTATGTAATTGAGGCTGTATTAAAGGTCGTCTTTTGTTGCTTAAAATTCGATTTTGCCCTCACACACCCTTTTATTCCCTAAAGGGATGCCCCAATTTGAAGTGAGTTGGGAAGCCACCTTTCATTATTTTCTGATATTTAACATAATTATTTTATTTTGAGATAGCCTCATCATTGATATTCAACTGTTTCTATATGCATTTGAATCCTTTAGATTCGTACCTCCTTGTTGGTGTGTAGGGCTCCCCTTTAGGGGTCGGGGGCAGTGAAGGGAAAGAATTTAATTGTACGACCCCGATGAGGTCGAAAGCTCCTGTATTTCGATGTTTTCAATAAATGTTTGAATTCGAAGGTTTCATACTTCTACAATATTTACCTGATATACAGGGACAAATAAAATTTAATCTGTATAATCAGTGGCAAGTATTTCTTTAGTATTTTATCAGCCGAACTGTTGAAGAAGCCTTGTCAGACAATAGTTTAAGTGTGTAAATACCTTTCGATAATTGCAGTTTATCAGCATTTATTTCAAAGGTGTGTATTCCTGAAGATAAAACAGCATTTGACAACAGTATTTCCCTGTCAAGCATATCTGTAAGTGTAATCCTGATGCGTTGTTCTGCGTCAGTTGTAAAAGAAAAATTAGTCTTGTTATTAAATGGATTAGGATAAGTAGTTAGGTTAATCTCATTTCCATTCTCAACAATAGCTGTATTAACATCAATAACAATCCCATCTGAACTGCAAATGCTTGTTAATCCTGCCCCATTTTCTGCTTTAATACTGAAATAATAATGCTGTCCGTTTGATAGTGTAAGCCCACTATTAGTTACAGAAGTGTTCAGGCCGTTATCGGTCCAGTTTATAACATCTGTAGCTCCGGCAGTAGTGCCTATGGCATACCAGTATTTGGAAACATTCGAATTGGTATCTGCTGATGCAGTCCAGTTAGCCGATAGCGTACTCAAAGAACTGACAGTGTCAACATCGTTAGCGGTGCCATCACTTACGGTTACGCATGAAGGTATTGTCCAGTCAACATTGAGATTATAAGTAAAAACAGGTGAGAGGTTAAAAGCCGAATCGGCGGCAATAGATTTTATTTTAGCTGCAGAAATCGCTGGTGAAGGGTTTGGGTAGCGGATGTCGCTTGAAGGTGTACCCACCGTAATTGTTTTGGTTGCCGCCCTTGACCTGTAAACATTTAAATCTTTTACTGTAAGAAGTGCATTGCCAGACCTGAACGAAATAGCATTACCGGAGCTGAAAGGCGAGGGGTCTGTCCATGTGCCCAGTAATATATTATCCCTGTAAACATCCGTTCTGCCGGAAACCCTGTCGTAAATTATCTTGTAATCGTAGAATTGACCAGGTGTGGTAATGACATTGTGAAATACTTTTTGTGCCGTGTCGAAAACGTTGTTTATCACTTTAAAAAATTCAAGTGTTTTATCTTCTAACCTGAACCAGACAAAATAGGAGTTACCTCTGTTTAAAAGGGTTGCATCGTCACAGAAATAATGAAATCCAAAACGCCTGTTGACACTGGTATTTCCACCTGCCTTGGCTGTAAAATGGTACAGATAGCGGTTAGAAAGATTCTGAGTGAGCGGTGTGTAAATATTTGTGTTGTTTATTGTCTCATCAGACTGGCTGAGCATGCCTCCTGATGTTGTCCATGTGCCACCGCTTGCAGGAATTGTCCATAATGAAGGGTTAAGTGTGTCAAAATCATCTGTAAAATAGCCCTGGGTAGCATTGGCTCCCCATTTACTACCATCATAATCAATCATCTGATAGTAGCCTTTTTCAATACCGCTGCCACCGCTATTATCAACATCATTAAAGGTAGCAGTGAAATCACCTGTCACCCATGTGCCAGGAACGGTGACTGCCGTAGTAGGCGGAACTGTGTCGCAGGAATGGATAGTAAACGGTGTGCCGTCAA
>Ga0209083_1003636_pt1 | contig 12667 bp, 13 predicted proteins | sample AM7aDNAmetaG_FD_184132 | JGI IMG/M metagenome (GOLD analysis project Ga0209083, IMG submission 184132) | Freshwater microbial communities from Finland to study Microbial Dark Matter (Phase II) - AM7a DNA metaG (SPAdes) (version 3) | ecosystem: Environmental > Aquatic > Freshwater > Lake ...
ACACGGAAATCTCTGTACCGGTAGAAATAAGAGTACGCGCTGTTTTTATCAGAATTTCATTCTCTCTCAGTTCCGGCACCTCGCTTTCAATGTATCCAACTTTTTCCTTTTCAGTAAAAGTTACCGTTACAGTCTTCATTCTATTCCTCCTTATTCCTTTTAAAGGACTATTAAACAAAGGGGACAGAGCCTATTTTTCAGGTATTCTGTCCGTTCTGAACGGACTCGCCGGCAGGCCGGCCTTATTTACAAGGTTGCACTCCGGCATTGCCGCCCAGGCGTATCTTGCCGAGACGGGTGTTTTTATCTTCCTGCTCCATACCAATATTGTTGCTCCGGATGTTTTTGCCTCGGCCGGAACAAACACGCCGTCGCCGCCGGCAATGGTAAATCCCTTTAGCGCGCCCCCGTCCGATGCCTTCAAGCCTGCCTTATCAAAATAGAGCCGTATCCTGTCTCCTTCTATATCAAGTTTCTTATAAACCGGTCCTAGATATTCAACCTTCTTTCCGTAGGTTTTTGCGAGCGCGACGCGGGCGAGACGGTCGCCGACAATCTGCTTATTCTTAGGATGGATATCCTTTTCTCCGCCGTCAATGGTAACCGCCATTCCGGTATTCGGGATTTTCTCCGCCTTGAGCTGGACTTCACGCATAAGCGGCAGTTTTTCGCTGTTATTGCCCGCGGGATAATCCGGAAGCTGGACAAAATAGAACGGGAGCTTATTATTGCCCCAGAGCTTTCGCCAATCCGCTATCATTATCGGGAAGAGTTTTTCATAGGCCTTATAATCCGCAACATTTGATTCGGCCTGGTACCAGAGGAATCCTTTCACGGGGAACTGTATAAACGGGTGAACCATGGCATTATATATGGAACCGGGGGCCTGCCCTACTGCGTTATCGGTTTTTGGTTTAAGCGCAAGCTCAACTTTGTAACGCCAATTCCCGTGAAGAGGGATTGACATATATTCCCTGTTTATGACATACAGTTTCATATCTTCTTTCGGGCCCGTGAATCCGCCGTTTATGTTGCGTCCGAATATCCTGATTGCTATGGTGTTTTTGCCGGGTTTTACAAGAGCTGCCGGAATGAGGTATTTTCTGGGAGTTGCCCAGCCGCCGCTGATATCAAGGCCCATTCCGCCGACTTTTATTCCGTTAAAATAGGTTGTATCGGCGTCAACAATAGGGGAGAGGCTGAGATAAAGATCCCGGCCGTTCCAAGATTCCTGCAGTTTCACGGTTTTTCTAACCCAGACCGCTCCGACAATATTCAAACCCTGTCCTTTCCAGTAACCCGGCGCTTTGATGCTTTTCCACCCTTTTGTGCCGCAGTCTTCATCGGCATAGCCGAATTTCGCTCCGGCGTTCCCCGGGTCCTTGTGAAAGCTTTGAGTGTCATCGCAAAGCGCGTCCTTGTAGAGCTTTTGCATCGCAGCGAACCCGTCGTATGCTTTCAGCGCCTCAAGACGGGTCCAGGGTTCAATCTTTGTCCCGCCCCAGGAGGAGTTTATCAGCCCCACTGGTATCTTCAAGTCATTATGTATTTTCTTTCCGAAAAAATAGGCCGCGGCGGAAAATGACGCCGCCGTTTCGGCCGTGCACTCCGTCCACTGCGCGGTGGTTTCCGCCTTTGGCTTGGAGGATGTTTCACTCTGGACGCCGAACAGCCGTATCCTGCTGCAGTTTGCTTTCGCGAGTTCTTCTCCGGCGTTCCTGGACGCGGAGACAGACATCTCCATATTGGACTGCCCCGAACAAAACCAGATGTCGCCGACCAGGACATTTTCTATTGTCCTGTCGTTTATCTTCAGGTTGTGCGGGCCGCCGTACTTTAGGGGAGGAAGGTAGATCTTAAAATCCCCGTTCTTGCCGGAACGCCCCTTTGCGGTTTTTCCCGCTATGCTCGCGGTTACAACTCCTCCGCCCCGGGCTTTCCCCCAGATGCAGGTTTTTACTCCCGCTTGCAGCATCATGTTGTTGCTGATGACAGAGGGAAGCCAAGTTAATGAATTGCCGTCAGTATTTTTCATGGCTTAATCTTATCACCAATGGAAAGGCAATTCAAGAAAGATGGGATTGCCAATTACAACAAGTATGCCGCGGTCATTTATTGCACGACATAAAACATGGTAAACGCTTCAATTCTTTGATATTATCTAACATGCCAAAGTTTGGTGTTGGAAATGCGCGAATAAAAAGCATCGTATTGACAATTGTAATCCTGTCTTGCGCATGCGCTTATTCTCTTGCCCGAAATTCTGCTCCCGCTGTTGCCGGAATGGCGGAAAGCGTGCCCGTTGAAGAAATTGCAAAAGATGAGGCAATTGCCAAAAAGAACCCTATCTTGCAAAACGCCAAATATAGAGTGGAGCGAATTATCATAGACCCCGGGCATGGCGGAAAAGACCCCGGGACTGTGACAAAAGACGGTTTGCAGGAGAAAGCAGTAACCTTAGACGTCGCGCTCAAGACCGCCGAATTTATCAGGAACAGGCTCAAGAAGGAAGTAATCCTTACCCGGGATAAAGATGTCTATGTGGGATTGCATCAAAGAGTCAGAATTGCCAATAAAAATGGCGGGGATCTGTTCCTTTCAATTCATGTTAACGCCAATGCAAGCGATTATGTGCACGGTCCAAAGGTTTATACCAGAAGTTCAATGAACGCGGATAGAACCTCCAGAATGCTGGCGCTAAGAGAGAACCTGGGATGCATAAAACCGGAAAGTATGAGGCGCATCCTTTCAGAGCCGCGTTCAAAAATGATAGATCACCTGAGCGTTTTTCTGGCAGGAAACATTCTCGGAAATATTTTAAACGATGTTGATGCTGAAACCCGCAATAAATACATCATTTCCCAGGCGCCTTTTTATGTTGTTGAACATGCGAATATGCCGGCTGTTTTATTGGAGGTGGGATTTATAACTAACAGTGAGGAAAAAAGAAAGATCGGGATAGATGATTTCAGGAGCAAAATGGCGGCAGCGATCTGCAAAGGAATAGAGGAGTATATACGCGCGACAACACTGGGGAAGCAGTAAATTGGTATACGCAATCGCTTGAATAGCTGAGTTTAGTGCGCCGGCTGAACAGGTTTCTGCGGTTCTTTAAAGGGGAGAGATCAAATCTTAGAAAAAATTAACATTTTCTTGACGAGCAGTTTTGAATGGACTATAATACAAAAAAGCATAGGTGAAGAACGTAATATATTTATGCCATTTGTTTGATCTTGCCGGATTTATTTCGTTCAGCAAAGGAGGAATGTTATGTTCTGTACAAATTGCGGAAAAGAAGTGTTTGAATAAGCGGTTGCGTGTCCCGGTTGCGGGGTTTCTCCGCGGACCGAGAAGAATTATTGCCGTCAATGCGGTTCTGAGGCCGGGGGTAAACAGGTTGTTTGTCTTAAATGCGGGGCAAGCATGGGGAGCGGAACTGTCGGGGAAAAATCAAAAGTGCTCGCAGGTGTGCTCGCGATAATACCGGGGACCGGTGAGACAGGTATTCACAGATTCTATTTAGGTTCTATTGGCATGGGGATTGTTCACATTGTTTTGTTTTTTGTAGGTCTTCTGTTTTGCTTTATCCCGTTAGGTGTTTTTATTGGTTTTCCTATGTTGCTTGGAAATGGTATTTGGGCAAAAATCGAGGCGATTATGATATTTACAGGCTCAATTAAGGATGCCGACGGAAATGAACTGAAATAAGATTGCTTGCGATGGTTTCGCCCAAGGCGGAATATTGGCAATACTCCGTAAACACCCCGGCCTTAAACCCGGGGTGTTTTTTTATGGCGCAGCGATATAATATTAAAGGGTCTTTCCCATTTGTTTCGAAGAAATATCCTTTGACAGTGCTTACCTTGGGAGTATAATTATATAAAAATATGGGGGCAAACTCATTTATCTGATATTTCTCTGATCTTTAATCCACAAAGGAGGCAAGCCGATGAATTGCAAAAAATGCGGGAAGGAAATGTCTATACAGGAGAAGTTTTGCAGTGAGTGCGGGACTGTTGTGGGAAATAGTGAAAGCGTGGATGAATTAAGAAAACCTTTGAAAATGTTTTCAACAATTACCTTCCTGGTTGTTATTGTTCTCTTCTTTATGCCGTTTGTTAATTTTTCATGCAATGGCAAAAATTTTGTAAGTCTCACAGGCATTCAGCTTGTTACTGGAACAACCTTGGAGAGTGGATATGGGCAACAGTCTGTGCCGGGCAGTGCTTTGGCGTTCTTCGCTTTGTTGTGTCCGATAATAGGATTGCTGGGAGGGTATTTTAAAGGCTTCGGAGAGTTTAAGGCGAAGGGTATTAGAAAGGTACTTGCTCTCGTTAGCGTGGCCGGCCTGGTGTTAATTTTTGTGCTAAAGAGTCAGTTAGAAGAAGAAGCAATAAAGCAGGGGAAAGGAATGTTTACTGTTGATTTCCCCACGGTGGTTTGGTTCATTGTCTTTTATATTGCCGCAATATCCGTAAACGCTATGCTGGCCGCAAAAGAATGACGCGCCAAATAGCCGGTTAACTACGAAAACAAAGGGGACAGAGCCAGGTTTTCCGGTAAAAGAATAGAGGCAGTACGTGCGGATACAGATCCTTCGCCGCGCTCAGGACAGCAATGTGTTTGATGATTGCTTCGCGGTCGCAATTGTTGACGCGGAAATAACTTCATATGGAACAATAGTTCCCAAAGAAAGAGCAGAGGTTTTTAACGCCATATCTTCATCGGTAATGCATGGAAGTGAAATGAAGCCGCTTGCCGATGATGAAATCTCGGGTGATGCCAGTAATGCTTTTTTAATGATGAATCCGCTTCTGACAAAAATGCTCGGCCAAGTAGGGCAGGGTTTGGAGTTCGTCTGCTTCAATGGAAGAAATTCAAAAGGGCAAAAAATTGTATATCCGGCAAAACAGGGAAATTTTACTGTCAAATACGGTAATAGCGAATATAGATGGCGATTGCCTTTGGGCAGCCTTCTGCCGGACAAATATGACAATGAAACAGGCGAGAAATTTTCCGGCAACTATATATTCATCCCGTTTACCGGGAATAAATTGGCAGAAAAGCCGTCGGCAAAATAGAAAAAGTAATGCGCCAAAGTGTTTTGAGGGATGGGAAGTTCAGTCTATCATTTCCCCGGGAGTAAGTCCGGAAACGTGTAATTTGGCCAGCGAATATCCGGACACGCTCATAATTACCGGATACAAACCCGCCCCGTTCCCTGCGTAGAAATGACAATCGGAGGAATAATGAATAGAATCCTGGCAGCAGCCGCAGTTTTGTTGTGTTTGTTCATAACTGAAGCGAGCGCTAATCAGACAAGCGTATTAGTTTCCAACCTGAAAGCCGGCAAGAAACAGACGATTGTCGCGTACGGCACAAGTTTAACCGAAAAAGGAGCTTGGGTTAATGAATTGCAGGAAAAATTGAACGAACTTTTTCCCGGGCAGGCAACTGTCTTAAACAAAGGCGGCCAGGGAATGTACTCCAAATGGGGCGTTGACAATTTGGAGGAACGGGTAATTAAAAACAAGCCGGATGCCGTATTAATCGAATTTGGGATTAATGATGTGGTAGCAAGATTTAACTGCAGCGTCCCGCAGGCTAAAGAAAATCTGGAATTTATGATAAAACGCATACTCGAACAAAACCCAAAATGCGATATTATTCTTATGACCACAACCCCTGGGGATTTTGGCCGCAAGAAGGTCTCAGAGTATTACGAGATGTACAGGGAAGTCGCGAAAGCGCGCGGGTTTCGGCTGGCAGATATGTATCCGCAATGGCTTGAATTGCTTAAATCAGACAGGAAGGCATACAATTCGTATTTGCCGGATTTGGTTCATCCCAGCGAAGCGGGTTGCAAGTTTGTAGTTCTGCCGGCTATTCTTAAGACTCTGGGAATTCCGGCAAATAACTGACAGCAGGAAAAACAAGGAGGACGGATGTATCACGTTTCAGATATGGACGAAGATTACAAGATAGTTATAGAGATAATTGCCGTTATTACTGCTTTGGTGCTTGTTGTATTTGCTTTGTTGCGGTGGTCCTGAGCCACCGCATTTTCACTCTCCTTTAACCATGACTTGCCGCCGGTATCAGCCGGAAAAACCAGAGAAGGTAGCCCTCCCGGACCGGGAATTGTAGTATAATATTATGGAAAAAAGAGTCCATTAAGGGCTTCTGCTTGATATGTAATTGTCATTACCTTATTTTAAGGAGAATTCCATGACCCCGAGGGAATTGTTCATCAACGCGCTTTTGAAGAAAGAACCCGTGCCTGGAACGCGCGTCCCCGCCTTTGAACTTGTTTTCTTCCTCACAATGGAGCTCCTTGGCAAGGTACACCCGGAGCACAGGAAGTATTCCCAGTGGACCCAGATGAAACAGTCCGAGAGGGATCTTCACATAGCGGACATGGCTGAACTTTATATTAAGACGGCTGAAAGATTCGAACACAATGCTATTTTTGTCCACAGGGCGCCGGGCAGTTACGAAGGTTTCGCGCAAGTGGTAAACAAGATACGGGAGATCTCGGGGGATAAGTATTTCATACTGATGCACGGCGACTGCACTTTCGGGCTTCCCGACGGCGACTCCATGCTTGACTTTGTTTACCGCCTCGCGGATGAACCGGAAAAAGTAAAGGCCGAAGCGGAAGATAATCTCAATGAAATGCTTGAAGCAGGCGCCAAACTCAAAAAACTCACCACTCTAGACGGATTCGGTCTTTGTTCTGACTACGCCTTGAATGCCGGACCTTTCCTCTCTCCGGGCCAGTTCTCCGAATTTATCGCGCCCTATCTAAAACGCCTCTGCGACGGCTACAGGTCAATGGATTATCTGACAATAAAACACACCGACGGGAACATAAACCCGATACTTGACCAGATAGTTCAGGCCGGCCCCGACGCGCTGCACTCCATTGATCCCCAGGGCGGGATGGATATAGCAAAAGTAAAGAAAGAGTACGGGAAGCAGGTGTGCCTTATAGGGAATGTTGATTGCGGGCTAATGGATACGGGCACGGACGAGCAGGTGATGGCGTCCGCGCGCTACGCCATAAAACACGGGATGCCCGGCGGCGGGTACATCTTCTCCACCAGCAACTGTGTTTATACGGGAATGGACCTGAAAAGATATGAGCTTATAATGAATATCTGGAAGAACGAGGCAAACTATTCCCTGAAGCAGGGCTGAGGCAGTAGACTTAAGTAAAATGGAGAAAAATGGAATAATTGCCAAAAGCGCGGAGAAATAATGACAAAACATGGCCAAAGCGGGATCCTTCGGAGTAAAGCTAAAGGCGGTTTCCTCGCGGCAAGCCTGCTGTTTTTCATAGCCCTATTATTCCCCGCGGCGGAAATATATTCTCAAAACATTTGGGAGGCCGTGTCAAACCCTCCCGGAGTGAAAAAGCCCTGGTGGCTGCAGGCAGGAAAGAACGGCTGCCTGTATTCCGCGGATTTGACAACCGGTTTTAACGTCTCCAAGGATTTTGGCAAAAGCTGGAATTCCATAAACGGGTCCGGGTTGGCTAATCCTTCCGCCGGATTCTCAATTCAGGAAGATCCTGCAACAGGTTATCTGCTCGCGGGCTCGGGTGATTCCAACCCGGGAAAGTTCGCCTACTTTGTATCAAAGGACGCCGGACGGACCTGGGTAAAGATGAAGGGTTATTCAACGGGATGCGGCACGAACAACGGAGCGTGTTTTCTTCCCGACGGCGATATACTTTTTGGCGGCTTTTGGCCTGCCGTTCCCAAGATGGATGCTTATTATTCCACGGATCACGGCGCCAGCTGCACCAGGACCGCGAGCACGGCGGACGGCGGCGGAAGTTTTTGCATCGGATACAATCCGGCCACCAAAGACTGCTGGATGGGTTCGGAAAACAGCTCGAACTCGTCAACTCACGCCGTCTATATTTCAACCGATAAAGGAAGGACCTGGACTTCCGTGGTTACTCCGGTTCTTAAGGAGCAGAATGACAAGTTCTGGGATGTCATGCACATTGTTTTCAGCAAATCAGGAGACGCGGTCTTCTTTATGTGCATGAGCTCGGTTTACAGGTCGAAAAACCGCGGGGCAAGCTGGGAGAAGGTCTGCAACTCCGGGAGCAACGCCGGCCGCGGCGGGTGGCTCGCGGCCGATCCGAACGGCTGCATCTATGCAGGGGACAGGACCAGGCTCGGACATCCGATCAGAAGATCTGAGCAGAACGGCGACGCCGGAAGCTGGAAAGACTGGTACTCCGGAATAAACCCAAAATACGGGGTTACGGCCATAACCTTTAATCCCGCGGACGGCAGGATGTACGCTGTTTGCGTTGATGAGAATGTTAAACCGGCCATCGGCTGGATTTATAGAACCATAAATCCGGTTAAGAATAATTAATGATTGCTCATTACTTATTGCTGATTAGAAGCTAAATGACATTGTAATTACAAGGCAGAGTTTGTCCGCTTTGTTCCGGGAGCGTGTTTTGTAGTAGAACTTATCACAATTTGTGATAACTCCGGAATCTCCGTTGGGGCACCGGGAAAAATGAAACCTGATAAAATGGGGGTCTGTCCCCTTTGTTTTAAACCTGTTCTTTCAAAATCCATACGTGCCAAATAATGTTTCCATTGACATATATTCACGTGGAAAAGTGTTGTATTGTGCATATATTCGCTTGAATAAGTGTTATGAACTGTGCTAACAAGTGAAGCAGTAATAGGGCTGATCAATGGTTTTAGAACTTTCCAAAGAAAACACCAAGGAAAAATTATAATTAAAGGTGTTTGTCCCCTTGGTTTAATTGGATCGAATAAATTCAAATGGAGTTGTGCATATTGTGAGTCATTGAAAAATGAGAATTTTTTTGCTTTACTCATGTTTAGGCTAAAGCATTTGGATAAGACATAGTATCCTGGTGGTAGTGGAATAGTTGTTTAATGTGTGGTTAATGGAGAGGCCGATGAAATACTTTCTGTGCTTGGTATTGGCGATCATTCTGGCAGGGTGTTCCGGACGGGAGACAAGAAAAGTTTATTACGACGACGGTCAGCTGAAAGGTGTATTTCAGTTTAAAGGAAGCAAAAAGGAAGGGGCTCAGAAGTTGTTCTATGAGAACGAAAAAATAAAAGAAGAAGCGAATTATAAGGATGGGTTGCTGGACGGGACACAAAAAACCTTCGACGAGAATGGGAAAATTATTTCGGAGGGGAATTATAAAGCGGGAAAAATGGATGGATTGCAAAAGGGCCCCTGGGATTTCCCTCGCGGGTCTACTTTAGAGAAAAATTACAAGGCCGGAAAACTGGACGGAATATGCAGGATATTTGATGAGAGCGGCAAACTCCAAATGGAGCTGAATTATAAAGATGATGTGGAACAAATGACAAAGACATACTATAAGAACGGAAAGCTCAAAATGGAAGGGCATTATAAAGACGGGCGTCCGGAAGGGATAATTAAGTTTTACTCTGAAGACGGCAGCTTGAAAGAGGAACAGAATTGGCAGGAAGGAAAAAGAGTGGATTTTGGGGAATCTTCTGAAGCTCCCGGGCCAATGGGCGGGCAGAAGTGACGTGACTCCCAAAAACTAGTCCACTCATAGATACTAGTGTAGGATAAAGGGGACACGTTTAATCTTTGTAAAGAGAACAGGTGCCATCACAATCCGTAAGTTTCTAAACAGTAATTAGCAATAGGTATTAGCAATCCGGCGGAGCCGGGATGGTCCTTCGCGGCTTCGCCGCTCAGGACGGTGCCTTCGCCTCCGGACGGTGCCTTCGCCTCCGGCTCAGGACGGTGCCTGTTTTCCATTGAATACACACGCTTTATGGCTAAACTATCAACATCTGAATTTGTAATGGGGGTTGATAAATGGTTGTAGCGCTTTCCAAAGAACAAGCCAAAGAGAAACGGACAAATAAAGGTGTCCCCTTTTGGCGAGACCTCGTCGCTTTGCGGACGGGCACAGATATAACTTTTGATTTATCAGTGTTTGTCCACCGTTAGTTTGGCGGATAATCAGTATTTTCTTATCCGTGTAAACCAAAAAAAGGACTTTTTCAAGAACCTGCAAAATGTTTAAGCACGATTCTGTATCTCGGAGGAACATGCCCGCGTCTATTGACAGCAGAAAAACATCAGTTGAAGATGCATTATTGCGGCTTTTTGGAGAAAAGACGGCTTCTAAAATGGCAGTTTCATTTTCTGATCCGGTGAAAGGCCTTTCAGAAGTTGAAATCGAAGCTGTTTCCGGCAAAGTAAATGTCCGGGGTAATGACGCTGTTTCAGTCATGCGTGGAGTCTATGAATATCTGCGGCGCGCCTGCCACGTGCAGTTTACCTGGAGTGACTTGGGCAGTCTTGATATCAGAAAACTGCCGGATATGCCTCATACAGAGTTAATTTGTCCTTTTCGATACAGACAATATATTAACGTCGTAACCTATGCGTATTCAACCTGCTTCTGGGACTGGCAAAGATGGGAAAGAGAGATTGATTGGATGGCCCTGCACGGCATAAATCTGCCGCTGGCGGCAGAAGGCCAGGAATACATCTGGCGGGATGTATGGTCGCAGTACGGACTTTCTAAGAAGGACCAATCGAAATACTTTTCCGGGCCTGCCTGGTTACCATGGAACAGGCTGGGTAATCTGACGGCGCATGGCGGACCTCTCAGTGATACCTGGATAGATGAGAGCCGTGAATTACAGATTAAAATATTAACCCGCTGCAGGGAGTTTGGAATGAAAACGATCACTCCCGGCTTTAGCGGGTTTATCCCGAAAAAACTTGCGGAAAAACTCCCGGGAGGCTCCGTCATAAGTCTTCCAAGGTGGAATACATTCGAACCTGCGTGCCTGCTTAATCCTTCGGACCGGCTTTTTGAAGAGATACAGAAAAAGTTTATTTCAGCGTATTCAAAGGAGTATGGAACTGATCACATGTACCTGGTAGATCTGTTTAACGAGATGGAACCGGAATTTGATTCCGAAGCCCTTTCGAAATGCGGGGAGCAGGTTTGGTCCTCACTGGAAGGCGCCGACCCGGAAGCTCTCTGGGTGATGCAGGGCTGGGCATTTATCGATAAATACTGGAGCGCGAAAAATGTTAAAGCGTTTTTAAATAATATTCCTGATGACCGCATGTTGGTGTTGGATTATTGCGATCAGCGGGAATTATGGAAACAGCACAAGGCGTTCCATGGTAAACAATGGCTCTATACTACGATACATAATTTCGGCGGACGAACTTCCGTGTGCGGAAAATTAAGCCTGTATGCCGGAGGATTAAGCAAGGCTAAGTCTGAGTTAAAGAACGGCCGGCTTGCCGGAGCCGGTATCGCTCCGGAAGGCATAGAACAGAATGATATTGTTTATGAGCTTCTTTCGGATGCAATGTGGACCGCCGGGCCGGTTGAACTAAATGCATATATAAAGCACTATTGTCTAAGCAGGTACGGGGCTTTTCCTGAAGAAATGTCAAAAGCCTGGCAGGGGTTGCTTCAGACCGTATACAGCAGGCTCGGGTCTCCCGGTCCGGGATATATGGTGAGGCCGTCGCTTGCCGCGGCCGCGGGATATGTAGGCAACAGGAATATCGGAGACCTGATAACCTACACGATAAAAGAACCGGACTATGACCCTGCAAAATTGCATGAAGCTCTTGAGCATTTTCTTGCGTGCGCGCCTATTCTTAGGAAGAACAATCTATATCTTAAGGACCTTGTTGATTTCTCCAAACATTATATAGGAGATTTCGGAACCAGGCTTCAGGTTCTGGCTATAAAAGCATACAAATGCAATGACATAGGCGCTTTTAACCTCTACACTTCTTCTTTTCTGGAGCTCCTTAAGGATCTTGACGGATTCTTACAAGCAATACCGGTGTACAGGCTGTCAACCTACCTGGCAGCGGCACGACGGCAGGGCAGGACAAAGAATGAAGCCGACAACTATGAACGGAACGCGCGCCGGTTGATAACTACCTGGGGCGGCGGCAGACTGGACAGTTATGCCTACAGAGAATGGAGCGGCCTCGTTGGCTCGTATTATCGTGAACGCTGGCGGTTGTTCTTCGAAAGGGCAGGAAAGGCAATGAAAGATGATGAGCTTTTTGACGGCGAGAGCTGGAACAAATATTTGAGCGGATGGGAGGAAACCTGGATAAGGTTATTGATCCCGATAACCATTCCGAAAGAAAGATCGGTTTACGCGTCGGCAAAGGAGCTTCTTGCAAAGTACGCATCTTTTCCGGATGAAGCCGGTGCTTAGCCCCGGATTCACTGTATAGGTGGTTCTGGTAATGGGAATGCCGCCTTTTCTTCTGCTGAAGCGAATGGTTTTTTGGGATTTAATTAGTAATCATCAATTATCAATTAGCAATCCGGCGGAGCCGGGATGGGTCATTCGCGGCTTCGCTCAGGACTGCGCCTTCGCCTCCGGCTCAGGACTGCGCCTTCGCCTCCGGACGATGCCTGTTTCCCCTTGAAAAACCCTTGCTTTGTGGCTAAACTATCAACAAGTGAAGCAGTGATGGGGGCTGTCAAATTACAGTGACCTGCCCCCAGAATATATACCACTTTTCAGTTGAGATTTAAACAAGCGCTTGCCCTCCCCAACCACGATGTTACAAGTACTGCTTCCGGTGCCGGAGGTTTGCCCCCGAG